>Ga0153996_1001367_pt1 | contig 9948 bp, 8 predicted proteins | sample TSNC080MetaG_FD_104728 | JGI IMG/M metagenome (GOLD analysis project Ga0153996, IMG submission 104728) | Attine ant fungus gardens microbial communities from North Carolina, USA - TSNC080 MetaG | ecosystem: Host-associated > Fungi > Mycelium > Unclassified | place: USA: North Carolina, Lumber... | reverse complement strand
TTGGTATCCCTGGAACCATCGATCTGGATATCGCCTGCACGGAGTATACCATCGGCTTTGATACGGCGGTTAACACGGCGATGGAAGCGATCGATAAGGTACGCGATACATCTACTTCTCATGAACGCTGCAGCATCATCGAAGTAATGGGACGCGATGCCGGTTATCTGGCATTGTGGTGCGGAATTGCCAATGGTGCGGAACGGATTCTGCTGCCGGAAGAGCATGATTACGATATGAAGAAGATTATCGATGATGTAAAAGAGAATAAACGGCGCGGCAAAAAGAATTATATTATCATCAATGCCGAAGGAATCGGCGATTCCATCAATATGGCCGAGCAGATTGAAAAAGCTACCGGGGTTGAGACCAGAGCGACTATTCTGGGACACATGCAGCGCGGTGGAAGCCCGACCTGTAAAGACCGGGTATATGCATCGATCATGGGCGCTATGTCGGTGGATCTGCTGCTGGAAGGTAAGACCAACCGGGTAGTTGGATACCAGCATGGACGCTACATCGATTTTGATATTAATGAAGCTTTGAATATGAAGAAGGGGATTCCGGATTATCAATATGATATTGCAAAAGAATTGGCATTGTAAGAATGATGCCCCAATCGGCGTTTTTGATTCCGGTGTCGGCGGACTGACTGTGGCACGCGAAATCATGCGGCAGCTGCCTGATGAGAATATGGTATACTTCGGCGATACCGCCCGGGTACCATACGGAAGCAAATCGAAGGACAATATCATCCGCTACTCCAGACAGATACTCAGATTCTTGGAGCAGCAGCAGGTAAAAGCCATCGTAATTGCCTGTAACACGGCCAGCGCTTTGGCTTTGGATGTCGTGCACGAAGAATTCGATCTCCCGGTGATCGGGGTGATCGAGCCGGGGGCGAGAGCGGCGGTTCAAGCAACCGTTAATAAGAAGATCGGTGTCGTTGGAACCGAAGCCACGATCCGCAGTGAGATGTATAGCCGAATCGTCAAACGGATGGATCAGGCAGTAGCGGTTATCGGTAAGGCATGCCCGCTGTTTGTACCGCTGGTGGAAGAAGGATTCGCCAAGCATAAGGTGACCGAGGATATCATTGATTATTATCTGGCATCGATGAAATGTTCCGGCGTCGATACCATGATTTTGGGCTGTACGCATTATCCTCTGCTGCGGTCAAAGATTAGAAAGTATATGGGCGATGAGATTGCGATTGTCAATCCGGCTTATGAAACGGCGATGGATCTCAAACAGATATTGGCTGAGCGGGAACTGGCCAATCCGGGACAGCGGGAAACGGCGTCTTACGAGTTCTATGTCAGTGATGCCGCCGATAAGTTCAAAGAATTTGCTAATTCTATCCTGCCATATGACATTGCCACGACCAGACAGGTCAATATTGAAGAGTATTAGGGGTACGATCATGACAAAAGATGTGATAGTAAGCATATCCGGTCTGCAGATAGAAGCTTTGGAAGGGGAGAGTGCCGATGACCCGATTGAAGTCATTACTCCTGCTGATTATTTCTTTAAAAATGGGAAACATTATATCGTTTATGAGGAAGTATCGGAAGGTGTGCAGGGAGTTACAAAAAATAGAATAAAGATCACCGGTGACGACCTGGTGGAAATTCATAAGAGCGGCGTGGTCAACGCCCAGATGATCTTCCAGAAGAATAAGCAGAACCTGACCTACTACGGTACTCCTTATGGACAGCTGCTTCTGGGGGTACATACCACCAATATGCAGGTGGAAGAAACCGAGAACGATATCAGCGTCAGGATTGAGTATCAGCTGGACATCAATCACGAACCATTAGCAGAATGTGATATCAGCATTAACATCCAATCAAAACAAGCCGGAACATTTAAGATGGTGTAGATGTATGGGAAATTATTTCAAGGGACTGAGCAGACGGAATTATATACAAAAGGCTCATGAAATTATTAAAACCGAAGGTATGGATGCGGTATCAATACGGAGGCTGGCAAAGGATATGGAGTGTTCTTCGGCCTCATTGTACCGTTATTTCACCAGCCGTGATGAACTTCTTTATTATTCTCAGCTGCCGGCTCTGCGCGACTATATAAAGATGGTGAGCCGCAGAGAACACTGCTGGGAAAATATCTGGGATGTCTATATCGGTATATGGTATTGCTATGCCAGCGAGGCATTCTGCAATGCCGAAGCTTTTCAGCTGCTGTTTTTCAGCAATATCAATTCAAATCTAAATTACGCAATCAAAGAATATTACAGTATGTTCCCCGAGGATATTAAAGATAGCGGTGTCATTCTTCAGGAGATGTTTCAGATATCCGATTTTCACGCCCGGGATAAGTTTATCTGTACGAAATGTATCAACGAAAAGGCAATCAGTGAAGAAAACGGGAATAAACTGAGCCGGATGGCCTGCACGATGTTTGAGGGTTATCTGAAGTCGATCCTGGATAACCGGGTGGAAAGCGCTCAGATCGATAATAAAGTACAGGAATTTATTCAAGATGTGGATGAAATTGTCCGATGGCTGGCCAGCGATCTCAAAGGATATCAAAAATGTCCCCGGTAACTAAAAAAAAATTATCAAAAAATACTTGAATGTTATCGCGATAACATATACAATGAAACAGTGATGACGATGTTATCGTGATTACAGAACGCAGGAGAGGTGAAGGAAACTTCACTGTAGATTTAAGGGGCATTACAGCCACCCCGAACATAATCTTTACATTATGCTGGCGATATGCTCCTATCCCTCAGATGAATGAAAAAAGCAGCTGAAGTTATCTGACATCAGCTGCTTTTGTATTTATCTTTATTTCCCGCGAAGTCTCGCCATAATCCCTTTTTTCTTAACCGGAGTTTCAAGCGGTCCGCGTACGCCCCGGACAGCAGTGATATAGATACCGCTTACAGTGGCTTTTACTTCTTTTTTGAGCGGAATTTGATCGAAGATGGAAGCTTCACACATCAGAGTCATAATCTTTGGTCCCACCTTGGCCTTTACCACCGGTACTTTAGACCAGCGCAGGTATTTCGGGGTGCTTTCCAGTACAACAGCCGGAAAGCCTGCATCTTTCAACTTCATCCGACCTTTATCGATAATCAGCATCGAGACTGTCTGAGCAGCGGCATCTAGCTGTTCCTGCTGGTCTTCCTGACGTTTCTGAGCTTTCTTGCCAAGAAAATATAAAACGATTGCTGCGATGATTAAAATTACTAATATTACTAATAAAACAATTGTTACTGTATTCACGGCTAACCTCCTGAATAAATATGTAATAACGCAATTAGTATTGTATCATTGTTTACTTTTTAGTGCAAGTAGTTTGCGGACGCCAAATGACTTTTCTACAGTGAACGTGGCTATACTAATATTAGGGAGGAAGGAGCGGAGAGGATGCTGGAATCACTTTGGAATAACAGCAGGACAGCTGTCATATGGATATTTGATCATCTTGTTTTTCTCAATATGGTACTTTCGGTTGTCATCATATTCTTTCAGCGGCGCAAGCCGTCGACTGTATGGGCCTGGCTGCTGGTTTTGTATTTTATACCGATTCTGGGCTTTGGGCTTTATCTGGTTCTGGGGCAGGATCACCGCAAGAATCGGATGTTTCGCATGAAGGAGATCGAAGAAGAGCTGAAATACGCCGTGAGGAGGCAAGAAGAGAGCATCAGCCGCAACCAGATGCGGTTTCGGGATAGCCAGATGCAGCAGTATCAGGGACTGATGCTTTATAATCTGAATGCAGCGGAGTCGGTGCTGACCGACAATAACGACGTCCGCATCTACTTTGACGGTATGGCCAAGTTTACGGCACTGACGGAGGAGATAGAAAGGGCACAGAAATACATCCATATTGAATATTACATCATCAAAAATGATATTGTCTGGCAGAAGCTGGAGACGGTGCTTGCCGGAAAGGTAAAAGAGGGAGTAAAAGTCCGGGTATTATATGACAGCATGGGAGGCCGGATGATGAAAAAGAAGGACTGGAAGCGAATCCGGGAACTGGGCATGGAAGTCGGGGAATTTTTCCCGGCCTTGTTCGGCAAACTGCATATGCGGCTCAATTACCGCAACCATCGGAAGATTGTCGTAATTGATGGCAAAGTGGCATTTCTCGGCGGTTTTAATATCGGTAAGGAGTATGTGGGGGCTGACCGGCGCTTCGGGTATTGGCGGGACACCCATCTCTGTATTGAGGGGGCGGCTGTCACTTCGCTGGCGGTGCGGTTTGTGATGGACTGGAATTACGCTACCGGTCAGAATCTCTTTCTGGAGGATTCGCTGTTTGAAATGCCGGTATATGAGCGGGAGGGCAAGGTTCCCCTCCAGATTATCTCCAGCGGCCCGGATTCGCTCAAGCAGGAGATCCGCAACAACTATCTGAAGTTGATTAATGAAGCAAAAGATCATATTTACATCCAGTCGCCGTACTTTATTCTCGATGAGACCATAATGACGGCATTGGTGATGGCGGCGCAGACCGGCGTGGAGGTAAAGATTATGATTCCCTGCAAACCGGATCATCCGTTTGTTTACTGGGCTTCCTATTCTTATCTCGGTGAAATGCTGGAAGCCGGGGCGAAATGCTATACTTATGAAAACGGTTTCCTGCATGCCAAGATGGTGACCATCGACGGAATGGTCAGCTGCTGCGGAACGGCTAATATGGACATCCGAAGCTTTGAGCTTAATTTTGAAGTCAACGCGACCATCTATTGTGCCAATACCACTCAGAAACTGGAGCAGGCCTTCCGCCGTGACCTGAATCAGGCAGCCGAAATCGACCGTGAATTCTATCGTAAAAGAGGTTTTATGATACGGGCAAAAGAGCAGGTTTCCAGGCTGCTTTCACCGATTTTATAAAGCAGCTTAAGCAGTCGTATGTAAAAGTGAAATAAGTGTGAAATTGCAAGAAAAAACTTTTCAATTGGGGCCGGATATGTTATAACCGTATTATGTGTATTTAATTTTAGGAAAAAAATTGAGGTGTAGAAATGAAGAAGAAAGTAATTACAGCTTTGCTGTTAGTAAGCTTGGCAGGCGGCTCTCTGATGGGATGCGGCAGCAAAGAGATCTCGAATGAATATGTTACGGTCAAACAATACAAAGGATTAGAAGTAGATAAAGTAGAGGCGGAAGAAGTAACTGATGAGGCCGTTGAAAATGATATCCAGAGCACGCTGGAATCCTACGGAACGGCAGAAGAGGTCGATCGGGCAGTAGAAGACGGCGATACCGTTACCATCGATTACGTCGGGAAAAAAGACGGTGTTGAATTCGAAGGCGGAAGTGCAACCGAGTCACCGCTGACTATCGGCAGCGGATACTTTGTCCCTGGCTTTGAAGAGGCTATCATCGGCCATACTAAAGGTGAAACCTTTGATATTGATGTAACCTTTCCGGAAGATTATAACAATGGAGAATTGGCCGGCCAGGCGGTAGTCTTTACGATTACCATTCACAAGATCGAGCAGACTGCGATACCGGAGCTCAACGATGAATTCGTCGCCTCAGTTTCCGAAGAGGCAACGACGGTTGATGAATATAAGAAGGAAGTTAAAAAAGCACTCGAGGAAAGCAATAAACAGACCGCTGAAGAAGAACTCGAGAAAGGGGTGTGGGAGGCCCTGATGGAAAATACTGAAGTGACCAAATACCCCGATGATCTGATTGATGAAAATGTTGAAAGTATCAATTCGACTTATCAGCAGATGGCTGAGTATTACGGTATGGAATGGGAAGATTTTCTGTCTTCTATGATGGGCATGACTGTTGAACAATATGAAGACCAGCTCAATGAAACGGCTAAAACGTCAGTGAAAGGATTGCTGGCGCTGGAATTGATCGCGGAAAAGGAAAAATTGGAACCCAGTGAAGATGAGTATCAGAAACTGTATGAACAATATGCAGAAGACTATGGCTATGAAAGTGTCGATGCCCTGATCGAAGCTGCCACCGAGGAAAAGGTGCAGCAGATCGCCTTGCAGGAAGTAGTTATGGATTGGATGATTGAGAATTGCAAGCAGGTGGAACCATCAGCAGATGATGCGGCAGCGGAAGAAACTGATGCGGCGGCAGAGAGCGATACGGCAGCGGAAGATAAATAAAAACGGAGGAGTGCAGAGATTGCACTCCTCTTCATAATTAACTTATATAAAAGTCTAAGTTTTCCGGGAGATCTTGTTCTTCCGGATTTTTCTCTTCTACATAGCGCTGCCAGATTTTGATCATCCGGTTATCGTCCGGTGCCAGTGAAATATACTCCCATTCCAGGGCATGCTCCAAAAAGGAGAATTCGCCCAGTTCAATGGCGGCCTCACAGGCAAGGATCAGCACCGATTCGGTTTCCCGTTTACGCCGCGGCAGATCCTGATAGAGATCAAACATCTTGCGGTAGTGGCCGTCTTCGATGAGCAGTTCAAAGTACTCCTCCCAGAAAGAGATATCGATGTTGGGGTAAGCCGACCAGTTAATCCGCTCCATATAGGTCAGAGCTTCCAGTGTAAAGCCGGTGGTCGCTGCTGAACAGGCCAGATTACGCAGGAGAATCGGCAGCGGTTTGATCAGCTGCGCTTCCTTCCATAGTTTTACCGCATCTTTGGTAAAGTCGTTCTCGTAAAGCATAACACCGGTAAGCAGCCGGACCTTGATGCTGGCGGGATGCTTGGCGAGGTAATCCTTGAGATAAGGCAGGTAGTTCAGATCGATCATCCAGGAAAGCGGGATCTGATCACCCTCTAATTCCTGAAGTTCTTCACGGTTTAAAAGAGCCAGCCAGTCATACTGCTCGTCGGTAAATGATTCGGCCGGGAAGGTCAGCTGCTCCGGCAGAAGCGGCAGATCCTCAATGATGCGCCGGGTATTCTCCAAAGCGCCCCAGCCGCTGCCTGTGGATAGGATCTTGGTGCAGGGCAGTGAGGCCAGTTGAGTAAAATGGCCGTGTTGTTCGGTCAGCTTAGCCGGTGGTATTACCGTATTGGCGACCGCCCGAACGATCGCCTGAGATACCTCATAAGAAGGATCGGTGGCGTCTGCAGCATCCAAATGCAGGGCACTGAAGACATGGGTATAAGAAATATTCTCCTCAGCCGGGATGTCCATACCGTGAAGCGAGGTAGGCGTCAGGCGGGCCTGGAGCTCGATATAACCGTTTTGTTCGTTTTGGTTCAGGAAGCGGCGCCAGTGGTCGCCTGTAGCGTCACCGCCCCAGCAGAACATTCCGCGGATGCGTAAAGGCTGGGTGGAACGTTCGAGAAAGCCGCTGCCGTCCTCATATGTAACAGCGCCCCACGGCGCTTCGGCATCGGACGGATTCTGAAGGTAATAAGTGCCGGCCTTCTTAAAGCTCATCGGGTATGAGGCATCTTCATCGGAAAGCAGCTCGATCTGCGGCAGACTGCCCCGGCCATAGGAAGGAGTACGACTGAACTTTTTCGAGCCGGGAACCGGATACAGTACGTCCCGGGTGCCGGAAAATATTCGGCAGCGTTCTTCCTCGGGCAGAGCAATGATTGTCTGCCAGGAGAGCGGAACGGCGTAGTTGTGATTGTTGTGAATGACTACGTGGGCATATAATTCTCTGGCACCGTCGGGAAGATGAAAATCAATCTGCCAGACGAGACCGCCGGTGCGTTCATAACTGTACATGCGCAGGAATTCATATCCGTCATTGCTGTTGACCCGGGCAAAGAAGACCTTTTCATAAGCCGATAAGCCGTTAAAGGAGATGCCCCCCGGAAAGCCTGCATTTTGGCTGCCGAGATGGGTCGGGAATACGGTGGATGGTGTAAATAGAAGTTCATTTTTATTTTGTTTATCATACAATGAATAAAGGCGTCCGCCGTATTCGGGCAGGAACTCGGCCTTCAGGAATTCGTTCTCAATTATAACTGCAGCCGCATTCAGTTTATGCGGTGCGCGTTCGTAACGGTCCAGGAGTTTATTCGGCAGGACGCGAAAAGCCGCTTCGTATCCGAAACGGTCAAGATCTTCCTTCAACAATGTACTGTCATTTCCGGGAGATTCGTGTTTTCTTTTATCGCGAAAATAAGGCAGCGGACTGACGCCCACCGTCTTAGTACCCGGGAGTGTTATAAAGCCGGTCGAAATAGCCATGTGACCCTCCTTGAATTTGATGTCTGGGAATTAAGAATACCATTTTCTGGCGAAATATTCAAGTGCTTTCGATGTCTTGAAAAGAACGGTAAAATTTGTTAATATTATGATATCATCCCTTGACAATGTACGTCACGGTTTTGCTTGATTTACAAGGCTGAGGCGTGTAGTGCCTCGTCAAGGCAGGGTATTGAAATTAGGAGCGGAAATTATGAGATTAGAACAATTTTTTCATAACATCAGTAATCCTGTTGTCGTTTGTCAAAATGATGAGCAGTTAACAGTGACTTATTTAAACGGCAGCGCCCGGAAATTATTTGCGGCGCCGAAGTGGGAACCGGGAACTGCGGCACAGGTGCTGTTGGGGATCAGCGCCGGCGAATTTGCAGAATTCTTTGAAAACGTCGGGATGGCGGCCGGGCAGCCGGGATTCTCCGTTATCCTTAACCTGCCTGCCGGGAAAAAGATCAGCGCACTTCTCAGGATCGGTGAGATCGAGCTGGATGGGGAAGAATATATATCTATCTGTATTGAAATAATGATCGATAGTCAGATGGATGTGCTGCACACCGTTACCGATAATATAGAAGATATCGTCTATGCTGCAGATATCGATACTGATGAAATTCTTTTTGCCAACCGCGCTATGGCTCAGTTAATCGGTGCAAGCCAGATCACGCTGGTGGGCCGCAAACGTGAAGAGCTGCTGGCAGAATACGGCCTCCACACTTTGAAGAGCCAGCCGGCCGGGGAATTATTCGGTCCGGACGGAAAAATAATCAAAAGAAATTACTCATGGGAATTTTATGACGCGGTGAAACAGAAGTGGTTTTTGGTCCGGGATGCCCTGATCGAGTGGCCGGACGGGCGAGATGCCCACTTACAGACAGCTACCGATATCACCAGTCAGAAACGGCATGAAGAACGTCTGGAATACGCGGCATCGATCGATATGATGACCGGTACTTATAACCGTGAATGGGGCCGCGCCCTGATCCAGGGTATCCTTAACGGAAAGGTTACTGACCAGGTGAACAGCCTGGTTTTCATTGATATAGATCATTTAAAACTCACGAATGACCGGTTTGGCCATGAAGCCGGCGATAAGGTGATTCTGAATATCGTTGAACTGATCCGCGCCAACACCAGAAGAAGTGATATGCTGTGCCGGTGGGGCGGTGATGAATTTGTCATGGTGGTGCGTGCCAACGGTAAACAGGCCGGACAGGTGTTTGCCAAGATCCGTCATCTGCTGGAACAGCAGAACGCCGGTCATGAGAGCTGTAACAACATGAGTTTCAGCTATGGGGTCGTGGAAATGGAACCGGATCGGTACCGCACTGCCGAGGAAGTGGTTGCCGAGGCAGATCGCCGCATGTATGAGAATAAACGAGGACTGTTTGTCCATTCACAGGATTGCTGACGAGAAACGAGGAATGTTCGTATGGAACGCGGGAAGAGAAGTGTAGCCGATATCATAGATATTGAATGTCTCCAGGATATTCAGGACAGCTTGGGCCGAATTGTAGGGATTACGATGGTACTGCTCGATCCTGACGGGTTTCCGCTATCACGTCCGACGAATATGAAGGCGTTCTGTGCGATGATGCGGGTCAGTAAGAACGGATTTCAGATGTGCGTCAAAACAAACAGCGCACTGATAGCTGAAAATCAGAAGACCGGTAAACCGGCTGTTATGAACTGTCCCAATTCAGGTCTTAAGACCGCGGCGGTGCCGATTTTCTACGGAGAAGAATATCTCGGCTCCTGGTTGATCGAACAGATCCGCATGAGCGATATTGATTACCGGCTGATCGAACAG
>Ga0153996_1001366_pt1 | contig 9958 bp, 8 predicted proteins | sample TSNC080MetaG_FD_104728 | JGI IMG/M metagenome (GOLD analysis project Ga0153996, IMG submission 104728) | Attine ant fungus gardens microbial communities from North Carolina, USA - TSNC080 MetaG | ecosystem: Host-associated > Fungi > Mycelium > Unclassified | place: USA: North Carolina, Lumber... | reverse complement strand
TGCTCGATCGCAGTCCATGGCAGACTATCTACAACAAGTAGCCTACATGGGCCTCAAGGACCAGATTGTCCTATCACAGGCAAGAGACACTATCAGTATCAAAGAAGAAATCTAACCTAAGAGGAAAGAGGACTAGATACAGGTTGCTCGTAACTAACCTTCAAATAACACATCCAAGTCAGGAGATCTATTATGCCTAGAATACAGAGTCAAATGAAACTGAGAGAGGTGAGACTGAGAAACTATCTACAGCACAAAGAAAAGAGAAACCAAGTAAGACACTCATGAGGCTCAGAGGATGGATAATCCTGAGAGAGGAAGGCAAAGGCACTAGGGTGCTCCTTCAGGAACTTGACAAAGTCCTTGACAGTTGGCACTAGGTCAGTCAAGGGAAAGTGGGCAAACCGGCGGCAGTTGGCAAAGATGTGTTGACGTGTTTCTACCTGGCAATGGCCACATAGACACTGGGTGCACTCTGCAGGGAAAAAGCACTGTCTGAACTCCCCAATGGGAGCATGGTTAAGCCATCCTGGCACACAAGGTGACTGACTCACCAATAAATAGAAGCCAGTCCCCACCTTTAGTATAGGAGGGCTGGAAAAGGTTCTTGATACCATCTTTGAGAGAGAGGAAGTGGTGACCCTGAGATAAAGGACAAGCAAAGAAAGTTCTCCATGTGTCGAGGCAGGCAATGGCACTCTTGGATCAAAGAGCGTCAAGCAAAGTAGCTGGATGGCGTCTAGCAGCAATCTTGGTACTGGTAGCGTCTTCATATGCCAAGAAGTGAAGGGACCATTGAGCCTTGCTTGGGCAGTCCCAGAAGTGGATGGAGCAATCAGGGTAATTGGTAAAGAAACTCCTAAGGGCTTGGACAATGGCAAGGGAGTAAGCCTAGCCTGAGTGAACAGAAGCATCAACTGCTCTCCTAGCTGTAGTAAGAGAGTCAGTGATGATGACAATGCACTTGACGTCAAAGGAAGTGGCCTTAACAACACCAAGTTGAATAGCAAACAACTCTGCATCTAGAGCTGTGGCTCGTCCTGCAGGCGCCTTGAATGACGACATCTGTTCTCCTAGTCTCCAGAAGTGGGCAACTAAAACAGCCTGCATGTTCCTGGGAGAAATCACACTTGCATCAGTAATGACAACAAGTGTTGATGGATCAGAGAAGGCCTCGTGACAAAGTCGGTCAAGGGCATCGAACTGGAGTTTGTGAGTGTGCCCATTAAAGCGGTCATAGGGATGGAAAGAGACGTGGTCAGGAAAGTTGTCCAACAACCTACATCCTAGGTGTATCTCAGGGTGGAGTGAATCGAAGCATTCTGTAAGATTAAGAAGTAACACTTCAGTATCAAGAAGAGGGCTCCTCAACTGAGCACTCTGTGCATCAGTGAAAAGAGCAAGGGACTGTGGATGGGGATGAGCACCCTTGGAGTTGCGAGCACTAAGAAAAGAGAGTAGTGCATGCTGAGAAGGAAGCGTAGTAGTCCTAAAACAGGATCGCTTGGCCAGCTTCTTGAGATAGAGATGAATAGGAATGAGACCTGCCAGAGCCTCAATTTCACCAGTTAGAGAAGTACGAAAAGCACCTAGAATCCAGAGAGTAGCCTTGCATTGTATAGTTGCCAGAAGAGAGACCTGTGCCTTAGTGGGAGCTCCAGAAAAGTACCAGAGTTGAAAGCCATAAGTGGCAATAGGAACAACACAGGACCGATAGAGAAGTCGCTTTTGTAGAGGAAGGAGACCTCAAGAACTATGGTCCTACTCATGTTCATAACATTCACAGTCCCCTAGTGGTGCTCTGGTCTTGTTTGTCAAGAAGAAAAATGGAGCCTTATGACTCTATGTAGATTATAAAAGACTGAACTGCATCACTTGGAAAAACAAGTACCTAATCCTATTCATAACAGATCTACTTGATACTCCAAAAAGAGCCAAAGTTTACTCAAAGATTGACTTGATGTTATATGACAGAAAATAATAATTTAATAAAATAATTTCTTTTATATTTTATTTATTACTAAATTTCACTCTTGAACTTCTGTTATCTACTCCTATAAGATCATGATATAGACTAGTTACTTGTACTCCTTCTATTCCAGACTTAGTCCACTAGTTATATTCTAGTTTCTTAGTTCATAGATTAACGTCTCTTATGTATTCTATCCTTACTCCTATCAATCTATATACTATTTCTCTCCTGAGCTCCTAGCTACAATTCAGTTCTCCTGAAATATGCAACTATGCATACGACAACTGATCGAGGTACAGTATACAAGCTGAGGCCAAGGTTTTTTTCCAATTTTTGTTGTCAACTCCTTTTTTTTCCAGAATAACCCTGTTCTACTCTAGGTTACTTCAACCCTGCTCCTTACATTTATGACAGTTGAGAAATGCCTATCACTTGGTGCATATCGCAGAGGGCAATAAATAGAAAACCTATTTCAGAACCTGGTATGGCTCCTTTGAATGGCTAGTAATGCCATTTGGACTATTTAATGCCCTAGCTGCATTTCAACAATTCATGAATAAGATCTTTGTAGACTTACTAGATATATTCATAGTCATCTATCTAGATAATATATTAATCTACTCAGATAACCTGGATGACCATAAGAAACATATTAAAGAAATGTTAAGAAGGTTATAGACTCACAAACTTTTCATGTCACTAGCAAAATGTATCTTCTACTAAAATAGCATTGAGTTCTTGGGATTTATACTCAGCCCAGAGGGATTATAAATAGACAAGCAAAAGGTTGACATCATATAAAACTGGCCTATTCCTTGTCAGCTGAAGGACATTTAGACTTTCCTAGGCTTCTCCAACTTCTACCACTAATTCATCTATGAGTACTCCAACCTTGTCCTACTATTAACTCATTTCACAAGAAAGAGAATACCCAAAAACTGGTCCAAAGATTGTCAAAAAGCATTCAAAACACTGAAGAAGGCATTCATATCCACACCTATACTAGCATATTGGGATCCAGACTCCAAGATCATAATAGAGACAGATGCATCTAACCAAGCCCTAACAGTTATCCTCTCAACATACCTCAATAGAGATATCTACTCTATTGTCTTCTACTCCAGAACCTTCAGCAATATAGAGTTGAATTATAATCTACATGACAAGAAATTATCAGCAATATTTGAAGCTTTTAAAAAATGGTAACACTATCTAGAAGAGACCTTTATTTCAGTAAAAGTGTTCACAGATCATAAGAACCTGACTTACTTTTCAGACTTCCAGTGCTAGGCCAGATAGTTAGAATTCTTATCATAATTTAATCTTCTCATTCAGTTCAAACCTGGAAGGCTAGGGATAAAGCCAGATGTACTAACTAGATAGGAAGATATATACTATAAGGACAGTACTAGTAACAACTATAATCAATGACCCCTCTTCACCATAGAGCAATTAGCTAACTCATAATCAGAAACAGGTCTCCCTCCAAAGCATTCTGACCCACGACTTGATTGACTTAGAAGGCTTAGCTAATCTGTTTATTCAACACATCTTCTTGAAACATAGACTACCAAGCCATATCATATCTGATAGGGGAATAAAATTCACTTTCAAGTTCTTTAAGGCATTGGTAACAGCTCTTGATATGAAACTATACTTTTTAGCAGGTTACTACCTAGAAGAAGACAGACAAACAGAGAGGACAAACTAGACCTTGGAACAGTACTTGCAAATCTACTGCAATTATTAGCAGTCAGACTGGACAAGATTACTATCCCTAGCAGAATTCACTTACAATAACAACCTATCCTCTACAATGGGTATGTTACTATTCTTTGCAAAAAAAGGGTACTATCCTAGCCTACAAGTACAAATGACACACAAACTTATATCTATACCAGCAAAAAAATTTGTAGCAAACCTCATGGTAATAGAGATCAAAAGGTTTGATCACAAAACAAAGATGAAAGCAAGGTTAGAGAGGTAAAATCTCCAAGCTACTTCATAATTGTGCACTAACAAGTAGGCATTAGGGAGATAAATCAAAGAATAAAGAGCTTATAAAGGTGAAAGTCCAAGGAATATTTAAATAGAAACCTAAGAAAGAAGAATTGTTTTTAGTATCTACCTAAAAGAACCCTTACCATAATAGAATTCCTAAGGTATGCATTTGTCTCGCACCATAACACTACTACCCTTACCTAGTCTAGTAGTTTGGCTTACCATTAATATAGTAGATCTACCTAGAACTCTTGTACCATCATGTAAGCTCTACTTCAGCTGACCATATAACTAAAAGCCTATTCCAAAAACACATAGCAAGTGGTTAGCTCCTAGTGTAAGCAAATGCCCAAGTTTGTTGAGGCTTGAGTATTTCTTTGAGAGACATTTTATAAAGTTTTCATAAAGCAAACACAAAAGAACACCTCAATCACTCAAATAGTCTTTTAGCTCTAGAGCAACAGAGGAAGAGATGATAAGGGAAAGAGTATTATTATGTCCTTTCTGTGCCCTAGAATATTTATTAGGATTACAAATCAAAGATACAACAAAAGAATAGAAACAAAGAAAACTTCCAAATTCCCAAAGATAGTAAGAGTAAAATAATGAGATGGTACCTCTCTTGATCACTTGGCTACTACTCCCTACTCCTCTAATCCTACTCCTAGGGTTCTTCTCTAAATAATAGATAGCTCTTGAGCCTTTTGATAGGATATAGAGAGAAATAGCAATCTTGAGTCATCTTGCTCTCAAGTGTATTGTCTTTATTAGATCTTTTTTTCTATCTCTCTATCTAACCTCTCTGCCTGACCTCTATACCTCATTATATCTTTGAGCCTTAGTCTTTTTCTGTTAGGTTTGTGATATAGCCCTCAAAAGAACTTGTCTTGCTAGTTCTTGCTATTATTGCTGATGGCTCTGATCTGATGGTAACCTAGACATTATAAATAAGTAACTGCCACTAAGATATGATATCATTTCTATAGAAAATAATCCTCTAAGGTTTTTTCCACTCTTGAGAGTACTCTAGAAGGGAGTTCCATTTTGAATCTAATATAAGGCACTTGGGCAAGCATTTATGAGGTCTCTATAGTGGTGGTCACAGCTATTACTTTGCTATTCAAGTGGTGTGCTCAAGTCCACAATGGGGCATCTAAGAAATATTTCTGGGAAACTAAACTTGTCTCTTGAGCTAGTTATTCTTGTTAATATAGTGTTAATATAGTAAAAATTATCACTTATATTACCTAAATGGCTGTCTAGTATAATAGTAGATACTCATACAAGGCTCAAACAAGCTATTGTAAAGGCACAAGCAAGGTACCAAGGCCCAGTAGATGCTAGGTGTTCAAAGACACCCACTTACCTTCTAGTCTAGGGATACTGTCTTCATCCTAGCAAAATTTGTTAGGACTACTTAACCTTTGAGGAAGCTATCTGAATGCTACCTCAGGCCATTCAAAGTAGTAGAGAGAGTAGGTATACATTTGTACCTTATCAGACTCCCAGAACATCTATGGGCAATCTACCTAGTGTTCCACATTTTCCAACTTAAACTATTAGACTATTGTACTATCCCCAACCACATGAACCTACTCCTCCTCCTGTTGAAATTGATGGCAGATTGGAATTTAAAGTGGTAGAGATCTTAGACTCTAAGTGGGATTGCTGACAGAAGGACCTACTATAGTATTATGTGAGATAGGCAGGTTATGAGAGTACACTAGAGAAGTACTCCTAGCTCAGTGCACTCAAACTAAAAAATGCCACTAAATTACTATCTAACTACTACTTCCAAAACCCAACTAAACCTAGACTATGCAACTCACCAATGTCACCTCAAGAACCCCAGAGCCCTAGACCAATTGCTAAACTCTTCTAAAATACTAGATAAACTGCTAAACTTTCCCAGTACTGAATTATAATCTCCAAACATTATGGCCACAAGGGTATGGTCTTTGAGGGGGGTACTGTCACAGTCCTCTGTGACACCAAGTCACAATCTATTGACAATCATGTGCCTAACTTTATATTTATTTACTAGGACCTTCATACTTAAGGAAAATCCCTGTATTTACACCTTAGTTTTGTTTATTTACCAAGTAGAACTACTTCCAATCCAAAAAACATATCTCAGAGCTACTAAGTCTCTAGATTCCCCAGGAGAAGGCCAATGCAAGGGTAACTAGTACCCTTTGTGACAGTCAGATATGTCAAGATGCTCTTCTAGAAGATAGTGGTTTACTAAATATTCTGCTAGTGAGCTTGTTATAGTATGTAAAGGTGTTCACCTTAGAAACACTAGGTGAGGAGAATCTAAATTGAACTCACCATCATTTTGTTTATTTTTATATTATAGATAAGCTGCACTTTATATTTTAATTTCTTTTTGACACCTCTATTTTTTTTTTCTTCTCATAAACTCTTTAGTATATAATTGAGGATTATCACTACCTTTTCTACTTGCTTATTATAGTAAACACCTCTTTTGTCCCTTTTACTGCTGAACTAGAAATGTTGTGCTCACTTTTGCTCCCAAACTATATCTATTATCAGAAATACCATACAAAAGCTTTTTTTTCTCTATAACTACCATCATAGTTAAATCAAATATTTAGAATAAATCATCTGTTAGTAATAGTTGTCCCCATAGTTCCCAGGCTATTCTTTCTAGTATTAGTAAGTCTCTAGACTTACTCAATCTTATTTTTTAGGCTAGCTCTAGGACTAGTAAATACATTCATCCTAAAGGATACTCTCATGCTTGTTGTATTGTCAGATGTTTCTCTAGAAGTGTCTCAGTTACTGAGGACTCTAGGAAAGCCCACTTCTTCCTCTGAGGAGAAGAAAAGTGATGAGGAGAAGATTACTTCTGGTCCTAGAACACCTATTGTCTCTAGGATTTTTTTTTGTTTAAAAATTTATAATACAGTGCTCAATTGCAGTTTGTAGCAGACTAACTACAACAAGTAGCCTATATGAGCCTCAAGAACCAAGATAGTTCTATTACCAGAAAGAGACACTATTAGTATTAATAGAGAGATTTAACCTGAGAGAGGAGAAAAAACTAAATACAGGTTACTCATAACTAATCTTTGAATAACATGTCTAAGTTCATAGTGTTAGATGTGCTCTAGACAATCCTTCAGTAATATTTTGGTGATTAATTATTTAGTAGGTTACCTGACTTGATATACAATTCCCTATGAACTTGAAGTTGACACTCTGTCACTTATAGTTGTCTATAGTATTACTGAGTTGCTAGGACCTTATAGCTATCACTATTGCCTAGCTAATAGTGAGATAGAAAGGTCGACTAGTAAAGAAGCATAGTCTGAGGGTCATCTGAAATTAGGCTCAATGTGATGTAAGACTTAAGCACAGCTTATACCTAAAAGATAAGGTTAATGACTGAGTTAGTATATTCTTTCTTTCTTTCTAACCACTACCATAGTTAAATCAAATATTCAGAATAAATCATCTGCTACCAATGCTTATTCTCTTGGCCCCTAGGCCATTTCTTCTAGTGTTGGTGAGTTTCTAGACTCACTTAATCTTATTTCTTAGGCTAGCTCTAGGGCTGGTAAACATGTTCATCCCAAAGAATGCTCTTATACTTGTCGCACTATCAGATGCTCCTCTAGGAGTGTCTTAGTTGCTGAGGACTTTAGAAAGGCATCTCCTGAGCCCTTTTCTTTCTTTGAGGAGGAGAATATTGATAAAAAAGAGATTAGTTCTGGTCCCAAGACACCTACTACCTCAAGGATTATTACAAGCAAGCTTTCTTATAGAATTGCCTCTTTCCAGCTCCCTATTGCTCCCTTTTCCTCTGTTCCTGAAGAGAGAACATATTCTATGAGCTAGAATGACCAAGTTTCTGCTAAGGAGAGCAAAGGCCTTACCTCTAGGATAGTTTTTGTTTCCCAGGCCCCTTTGTTAACTAGTTTGATGCCTCATGGCCCAAACCATGAAACAGCTGAGTTATTTTTCCAAGTGAAGAGTAGCAGTACAAAGTTAGGCACCTATGACATGACAGGTAACTATGATACATTAGTCATTTATAACAGTGATAGCTTACCTCAGGTATCACAACTAGTAACAAGTGACATTGTCACACATGATGTCACACATGATAGTAACTTATAGAATAGTGAATACTATATTATATCTTTGTTTGGTCACTTTGGTTATTTAGAGAATGATGCCAAAGCCCTTACCTCATCTGTATTGTGTATTGTATGCTTTATTCAAAAGCATCCCATAAGAAGTTGTCCTATTGAACAGTTTTCTCCTATTTTAGGAACAGGTTCTATTATGTAACACCTGTTCCAAACTGTGTCTGTAGCAGGGTGGGATCATTTCAAGGTTTTATCCTAAGCTTGATGTTCTCTCATGTGTGGAGGCTATGAGGACTCTTTATACCAACTTGCCAATGAAGAGCAGCTAGTCCCCACCTTTTGTTAGAACTTGGGCAGTGGTGACAGCTGTGAGGTCCTAGCAACTCAGTAACACTGTAGACAACTATAAGTGACAAAGTGCCAACTTCAAGTCCATAGGGAATTACACATTAAGTCAGGTGACCTACTAAATAATTAATCACCTAAATATTACTAAAGGACTGTCTAGAGCACATCTAACATAAGGATGTTCATTGATCATAGTCAAGAACAGTAGCTAGATTAGTTAGGAATGGTAGAGTTTGCCTACAACAATAAAGCACACTCAAGTACCAAAACATTGCCTTTCAAGGCAAATTACAAACAAGACCCAAGAATGGAATTTGAAACAAGAAAGAAAGAGAAATCTGAAGGGGCAGAAAAATTTGTAACTAAAATAAAAGAGATTCAGGAAGAAGCAAAAGTAGCACTAGGAAAAGCATAAGAAGAAATGAAGAGATATATAGATAGAAAGTAAGTAGAAGTCAATGAATATAGAGTAGAAAACTTGGTAATGCTTAGTACTAAGGATCTGAAATATCAAATGGTTAGAAGGAGAACAGAAAAGCTGATAGAGAGATTTGTTGGCCCTTATAAAATAAAGAAAATCATATTATTGAACACAGTAGAATTAGAGCTACCTAGTACAATAAAAATACATTTAGTAGTTAATGTTAGTAGAATATAGAGAGATATAGGACAAGTAAAAGAGCAAAGAAAAGAGCAACTAGCTCCAGTTATTATAAAAGGAGAAGAGGAGTGAAAAGTTAAAAGAATTCTGAATAAACAATGAGTAAGAGAGAAAGACAAGTACTTGGTAAAGTAGAAAGGATTTACAGCAGAGTTTGATACTTGGGAAAGAAGAGAGAATTTAGAAAACACAAAAGAGGTGATTGAAGAATTTGAGAAAGAATATCAGCAAGATATAAAAGAAGTAAATTGGCAAAAAAGAAAGAAAAGAATATTTAAGAGAGGAGAATTGCCAAGAAGGTTTATGGCAAAGAAATTATTTAGATGAACAGATAAGAGGTATGATGAAGAATACTAGAAAAGGCTGAAGAGAAACTGAAGGTGCTGGAAAGGAGAATAAGTAAAAAGAACCTTGAAAACAGTCAAGAAAAAAAAAAAGAAACTAAGTAGAAAAATTTGGGAGTTAGAGAATAAACAAAAGAAGACAAGGATAAAATAGGCAATATAGTTGACTCATACTATATATCACAAATAGTCACTTACTATTTGTGATGGGTGCTTTAATACTTTAAAGAGTTCAAAAATGTGAAGTTAGACAAGTGACAAAAGATATTGTTAAGTCTGAGGTCTAATCCTTAGACTATGAGTCCTTATATACATAATTGTGATGGTCTGTGCACTAGGATAGATCATCACATGCTACTACCTATTGTTCTACATATGGTAGTGCCTTTGTGTTAGAAATAGTGATAACCTAACCATATGGAGGCTGTCTTTTGTTCTAAGAAAAGGACAGATGACTATCTATGGGTAATTAATGAAGTCTATGTATAAACATTGAGGCCTTCATATCTCCACT
>Ga0153996_1001364_pt1 | contig 9961 bp, 7 predicted proteins | sample TSNC080MetaG_FD_104728 | JGI IMG/M metagenome (GOLD analysis project Ga0153996, IMG submission 104728) | Attine ant fungus gardens microbial communities from North Carolina, USA - TSNC080 MetaG | ecosystem: Host-associated > Fungi > Mycelium > Unclassified | place: USA: North Carolina, Lumber... | reverse complement strand
CGCAATCCTAAAAACATTCGAAATCCGCCCTATTCGGGCTGCTTTCTCATGTTTTGCGGGTCCCAAAGTCATGCTTTTTCATGCAAGCATGAAACGCATGACCTTTTGACCCTGGTATCATATTATGCGCTAAAAAGGGAATAACATACCAGTACATTTATTAAAGCATTTTCTTCGCTACGCCTTTTTCTCAAGCGGACAGGTGGCAAACGACAAGCGGCAAAACCGCACTAGGACAAATTTGCAAATACAGGGCTACAGAGGGGAGCATTATATTGACTTAATATTTCTTGTTTAGATACCTTAATATGAGTATCCCTGCGATAAATTGGAAAGCCGCATATCCACCTAAATATAAAATCAAGATTTTCGCATTTTGCATAATCCCTAAAGAGGATAGTACAGAAAAAACTACAATGGAGATACAAATAGTGATTAGTCCCAATATATAAGCATATCGGCCTGATTGGTTTCTAAACTTTTCCTTGCGCTCATCATGCAGATAAATTTTTTCTTCTTCCATTTTTTCTGCATACTTCGTAGAGTTTTGAGGGCGTGTCCAATAAAAGTATTTGTAAATCATGGTAAGACCGGGGACAATTCCTGCACCTGCAAATCCCCAAAACAGACTATTTAATTTTGTGTCCAGAAAAATCCCACACAGCAAAAATGCGATACCAATAAGGACATACAAAAGCCCCGACATAAGCATATTTTTTTTCATTTTACAGCACTCCTCTCATTGATAAAAATTTCTTCAATAGCCATTTCAAAAAAATCCGAAATTATAAAAGCTAACTCTAAAGACGGATTATATTTTCCGGTTTCAATAGAACTAACAGTTTGCCTTGACACTCTTATCGCTTTTGCAAACTCATCTTGGCTCAATTTGCGTGCCTTTCTCAATTCCTCAACTCGATTTTTCACAAAATTACCACCTCGATTTTTGACAAGTCACCTTTACATTTATTATATTTGCTTTAGCCCTTCTTGTCAAGGTTCCTTTACGTATTTTTCTATTTTTATCTGAATGCTTACAACTCCATATCCTGTGCCCTGTGCGTCTGCTGTTCGCGCTGCTCCTGCCGCAAAATTCTGTAAACGCTCTTGCGTATTTGCTCGGCTTCTCTAACCTCGTCTTTGAGCACAACATATCTTTGGTTAAGTATTTTCCGCTTCTCGGTCAACTCGGCGCATTCCGCTTTCCATGCCTTTGTCGGCAGGGTAGTCTTGCCGTTCATCACGCCTTTGAGATAGGTGGTTGCCGCCGTGAATAGGGTTTGCTCTGAATCCGTCAATGCCTTTTTGCCCTTGTATTTCAGGTAAATGTCGGCTTGCCCGATATGCTCGGTCAAGGTCTTTAGCCGCCTGTCAATGGGTTTGAGTTCATCACGAATATCAATCTGCTCCCCAATCATGGACTTAAACTTTTCATCAAGTCCTGCAATAGAGATGTTCCACAATTGGTAAATGAGGCACTGAGAATACTTGAATATACAGGCATTATATCAGGTCATTCCCAAGGAATTAAAGCTAGCCGTTCGAATATTGGAACTCGCTATTGTGTGAACTTCGGCTGTCTCTTATCTTTGGAGGATCGAGCAACAACTGGAGAAATCTATTGACATACTAGATTTGACCCCATGGCAATAAATTGCATGGTGAAAGTTTGAATACCATTAGTGACGTGTTACGAGCATCTGAAAGCGATATAACGAAGGCATATTATGTCGGAGGTGTTCGAGCAAGGCAGATGAAAAACTCTGCTTATGCGGCAATCTATGAATACCTTGCTGGATAAATAAAACAGTGACTAAGCAAATGAACAGGATTCTATATAGCAGAGTTTTGGGTTGCCCGTTATGTTTATAATGTATACTACGTAGTACCAGGTCGCAGCAGCATCCGGCGTGATTGTGCGCGGTGACCTGCCCCTGGAGAGATCCGGGGGCTTCTTATTTTTGTCATGTAACAAATCGTGGCAAATTAAAAATATGTGTGTTGCATTTCGAGTTGCATCGTGTTGCATTGATTACATATATTTATATATTTTTCTAATACGAAAATCTCATAAAAAATATGCGAAACCCAACGTTTTTACTGGAGTTTCGCATATTTCCTTATCTCAACAAAAAAAGCGGATAACGGGAATCGAACCCGCCTATCCAGCTTGGGAAGCTGGTGTTCTACCAATGAACTATATCCGCATGGATTGTATTATACTGTAAATTCGTAGAGATTTCAAGAACTTTCGGGGTTTTTATTCTTTATTTTTTTATCATTTTCCCTGGATTTTTTGAGGGTACACAACTTTTATACAACTATGATGATAGCGGAGGATATAGAAAAATCTAAAATTTCTTCTCTGGCTGATTATTATGCGCATATTTCACTTTATCAGCGTAGCAGTCACGTAAGAACTGCGTGGTGTTTCACTATGAAAAAGAATTTCCGAAAAAAAGGATACTCCTATGAACAGCAGTATCAAAGATTCGTTCCATAATAGCTACAACGCCACTTAACTCAGGTGGGTTTACTGCTTGGTAATAAAATGTTTTACGCCGTCCATCATTATAGCGCTCCTGTAATGCGTTGATGATTTCTACTTTTTCGTCTAGCTCTGCTTGGTAGGCGCATATGGGTATTCCTTGCATTTGTAACAATACTGGACACCGCCATGCTGACTTGCGCATTTTTTGAAACTATATGGCTGATAGATGAGGCAATAAAACCGGGACATCTTGTTTCGGATTTTCTGAACATGATTGATAATATATATACCAAAATGGCCGATCCAACCAGCGGCCAAACCGCCCGTAAAGGGTAAGTCAATAATAATAACAGGGTCAAAATAACCAGCATTTGTATCATTGTGTCAATTGCATACCTCATAGCCAAAGACATTCTGGAACCGCTTGTGGCGACTGAGCCTGGTACATGTACATTCAAGAAAGAGTCTCAAAGAAGAACTGGAGAAGTAACGACGTAAAACCTCGTCACTTCTCCAGTTTGATACAATATGTTTAAAGCAATATATGTTGACTGAAAAAACATCCTACTTTTCTTCTCGCTTCGGACTATCTGTCTCATTTGCTTTTTCCGCGACTGCGGGCATCTTCGCAAACAGAGCGACCACAACCATCACTAGAGCCAAGCCGATGACGATATATCCCATATTGGCCTTGATCTGTGTCATTGCAGTAACCATCGCTTCTCTTGTTGTATCCACAAGGGCATGCATATCTGCGGGAATGGCATCTTTGATATCCTGGAACGCTTTGGCGTTGCGGAGCACCTGCGAACTGGATAAGGACTTCATCTGGTCTGCGTTCAGGATTTCGGAAAGCGCGGGATCGATGTACTTGGTTGGCGACCAGCCTGCATTCAGAATGCCGCCGAATACGGCGGTGGCGAGTGTGCCTCCGATCGCCGTGGCGAGTGTGCTGATAGCAAAGCCACTGCCAATTTCCGACTTGTCGAAGCCGCTGGACACATAGGCGTTCATCGTCGGGCCGATGCAGATGACGCAGCCTGACAGCAGCACATAGGCGTAGATGACATACAGGCTTGTTTCAACGGTCACGCTCATCACTCCCAGCGCCGCAGCCGCAAGCATCAGACCGTAGACCACAAACACGATTTTGGTATTGTTCTGTTTCTTAGTTGCAAACAGGACGACGATGGTGGGCGCCAGGATTCCTAAAATCGCCCTTGGTGTTGTGAGGGTGGCTGCGACAGTGGCCGACAGGCCCCACAGTCCCTGCGCGAATAGCTGCAGGTATGCGCCAAAGTAGGTGAAGCAAAACAGACCCAATACATTGATAGTGATACCGGCTGTAAAAATGGGGTTCTTAAAAAACTTGGGGCTAATGATGGGACCCTCGGCTTTGTTCTCTACCTTGAAGAAGACGATCCACATAACAAGGGAGAAGGCCAAGCCGCCGATGGCCTGAACGCTTGACCATGGGAATAGGGAACCTGCCCAGTTCAGAACAAGGATGAGCGGGACAATGGCCAGCGCCAACAGGAGAATCCCTGCGTAATCAATCTTGACCGCTTTGTTGGAACGGGTGTTGGGGCAGAACTTCCACGACAGGAAGAAGGAAATGACCACAAGGGGCGCCACGCCGAGGAAGAAATAGTTGGCGCCAATCAGGTCAGTCACAAGGCCTGCGAGAAGGGGGCCGACCAGCGTGCAGATATTCATCAGGGTAAAGTAGTACCCGAAGTACCGCGGTCGCTCCTGCGGGGTGGTGCCGTCGGAGATGATTGCCATGGTTAAGCCGCTCATGGCGCCGTAGCAAAGGCCCACCACACCGTAACAGACCATGAACACCGTTGCATTGGGCGCGAAAGAGCCGATGATCAGCATGGCGGCATAACCGGCCAGCGAGATCATTGAGACCATCCTGCGCCCAAAGATGTCGCTGAGCTTGCCCGCGACCGGCATGGAGATGCACCGTCCGAGGTTGTAAACGATCAGAACCATGGAATAAAGCGGCATGGCATCGTATTTGGTCATCAGCGCGGTGAGGGTGACCGAGGTTCCCTGCCCGATAATCATGGGTGGGATGCCCACCATCGCCGCTGTGATAAAGATGAGTATTGTTCGCATTTTGCTCGCCTGCGGTGTCGTAACCGCCTGTCTATTGGCACTTGGCATTGTTCTACCCCTTTCATTTATAACCTTGCGTATTTGTAATCGTAATCAGCTATAGGCCGCAAGAAAATCGGCGACAAAATTCAGCACTGGTGTGATCCAGAAGCGGACGCCGTGCATCGCGCCCGCACCTTGTACAGGGACGCCTGCTTCCCGTTCTGGCGTATTGCCGCCGAGAGCCATGGCCTCCGAAGTTTGTGATGCATTGCTGCGACATGGGGGGGGGCCTGGAGCCTCGTTGATGCGGGATATAACCGTCACTCCGTAAAAATTGATGACCGCGCCTACCGTCGACGGGTACTCCGCATAGCCTTCTGTATCAAAGGTGGCGACGCCGTCTGTCACACCCGCAAGGAAAGCGGCCTGCCCAGGCGGCGGGAACGGTTGAGTGGTATACGATTGACACGGAGCATCACTCCTTGCATGCAATAATGGCATTCACTCGTCGGCTTCCGTCAGCTGATTCTGGTATTGTTCCATGTTGGGCTTCAGCAGGAAGATCACGCACAGCATGACGGCCAAGGTGCATACCGCGCAGAGGGGATAGATCATCCCCACGCCGACCGCTGTGCCGATAATCCCCCATACCGTCGCCCCCGCGCCCTGCCCGATGTCCATGATCATCATAAAGGTGGCAATGTTTGCCCCTCGGCCTTCCGGTTTTGCCCGACGAACCGTCACCGATTTGATGGTTGTGTAGACGACCGTGTGGAAGTAGTTGTAGATGATCCCGCAGAGCACGAGTGGGAAAATGGTGTGGCTGGCATAGGTGCCCATCATTGTTGCCGCGATGGCGGCCAAGGATACAACCGTCACGGGGATGTCGCCAAAGCGTCGGGCAAGCCAGCCTACCGTCAACCGCGCGGCCACGCCCGCCCAGGGGCCAACGGCAAAGTAAAGCGCGAGGTTTTCGATGGTGCGCTCCCGGCCCAAAACCGCGATGTAGATCGGCACCGCCATGTTGCAAAACACATACCCGCCCATGATCGCGGAGGGCAGCAGGGCTTCCATGGCGACAAAGCTCCGCCAGGTCAGCCGCTGCTTCGTCTTTGGCACAGTCGTCTCTTTATCCGCTGCATCTCGTTCAGTCGCCAGAACCGGAGGCGATTTTTTTGCGTCCCTGATGGCGAACATGAAACATGCAGCAGCGGCACAAAGCACCGACATAGCCGCGAAGCAGGTTGCATAGCTGAACCCGTCAATGAAGAACAGCACCAGCGCCGGACCAACAGAAGAGGCGAGCGTTCCGGCAATCCCGTAATAACCGATGCCCTCTGTCATCCGCGCGGGCGGGATGATGTCAGTAAACATACAGTTTATCGCGGTGGACTGTCCGCAATTGGCGACACCCTGTACCACCCGCAGGAGGACGAACGCCGCCATGGGCAACAGTGCGGCATACGCGCCGAAGATGCCCCCCAACAGGGCGGTGCTGGCAAATACACAGAGCCAGCGCCCTTTTTTGTCCAGGATGGGGCCTATGAACGGCCTTGGCCACATGCTGGAATACAAGTACAGCGTGCTCACCAGCCCCGCCACCGTCATCGAATAGCCGCGGTCAGTGATGTAGAGGGGGATGACCGTGCTGTTCATCAGCTCCACGATGCGGGTCAAAAAACGCACACCGAACAGAAGTACAAAGCTTTTGGTTAGAATCTTTCCAGCAGGCGCGGTGACTGCTTCAGTCATTGGGATGGCCCCCTTTCCCATGTAATATCAAGGATGACAGTGTCGGTTACCAGAACACCTCATCCTCCATATAGTGGATATTTCCCTTTTCATCCCGGGTGAACTTGCAGAAGAATTCATCCCAGTACATCCGGGACTCGGACGGCATGGTGGTGTGCCCTTTGTCGCGGATGAGGGTGTGGCGAACCAGTGGTACACCCTCCTTGTTGCGATAGACAATGTGGTTGTACAGCCCGGAACGGTAACTCTGGATGTTCTCTAACTCCCCGCAATCATTTTGCCGCAACCAATGCTCCAACGTGTAGATGGAGGCACGGTTTTTTCTCGTAGGCCCGCCGTCATTCTCCCCCTTGGTCGTCCATACCGGCATTTTGTATTCTGGCTTATAGGTTGCAGGGAAGGTGAAATTTGGGATGAAGTAGCCCATGATAGGCGCCGCGTTGGCTGCCATGGCGGTGAAGACATCCGGCATTTCCAGGGCCACCCGCTGAGACATGGCGCCGCCGCTGGAATGCCCTGTGGCATATATTTTTCCTCGGTGGATGGGCTGCCGGCTTTCCATATGGTCTAGGATTCTCCGGAAGAATGCGAAGTCGTCCGCCTTTTTCTCGTCGAAATCATCATTCCAGAAGGGACGGGCCACCTCGTGGGCAAATTTGAACGCTGGCCACGCCGCTGGGTACAGCATGATGAAGTGACGCTCCTCCGCCAGCTTGTGCCAGTCCGTGTAGGCGATGTAGCACTCTGGAATCTGTCCGCCGCCATGGAAGGCCATCACGACCGGAAGGGCTTCCTCCGGGTAAGCTTTGGCGTAGCTGGGGATGTATTCCCACCAGTACCGCAGCTTGCCGTCTACCTCGGTTTCCTGCCGCACAAGACCCAGTTCTTCGGGGGTTGACAGCGGGCGGAGCTTGTCCTCGTAGGTGTGGCGGTAACGACCGGTGCGGATGAAAAAATCGTCCCACAGAGTTTCGTGGAATGCCTTATCACCGCAATCCACCTTGCGCTCGGTCACCTGCACCCGCCCGAGGGGCATACTGTCCAGCCAGGTTTCGATGCTGACCGGCGACTGGAAGTAGACGTCGGCGTCGGGTGTGCTAAAACAGTCCAGTACACAGTGGTTGGCACGCAGCCAGTATTCCACCACCTGGCGGCTTCGTTCTTCCAAGGCATCTTCAATTACCCAGACCGGCGCCTCGATCTCACCAAGTTTTTTCTGTATCAGTGGAGCCTTGAGGTAAGGGTTCATGGCTCCTTCTTCTGCGAGAATCGGCATGAACTTTGTGCATTTCATGGTTTCCTCCAGAAATGCCTTATCAATCTTGCTACCGTTAAAAATCGCCATCCCGGAGCAGAGATAGGGGTTTCGCAGGATGAATTTGTGCAGGATTTCGCCGCCGTCTCCGTAGCCCGCGAAGTAGAAGTTGCTGGTGTAGATGCTGAACACATCCCGCACCAAGATACGGGAATGGGCTTGCAACATGTAACGTATTTCCTGCTCAGCGTTCTGCTCGGCCCACTGTCCTTCCAGCGGTTCAAACAAAAACAGGGCGAAGCGCTTTCGGTCGGCCAGCTCCCGCCAGCCGGTCAGCTCCATAAATGTCTCGACGTCCACGCCGGAGGGAGCGGCAAGGAAGAGGCTGGGTGTGCAGTGGGGCAGCCCCTCCGGCAGGTAGCCCTTAATAATGCGTTTCTGTCCATCCACAGTGACTGGCTGCACAAAGAGACCATGGTAGGGATGTACATATGCATTATGGGGATCCAAGGTACGCAGGTACTCATTAAACTCTGTTGGTACCGGCTGAGCGGCAATGGGCAATGTTTTCATTTGCATCGGATTCTACGCTCCTTGTCAGCGATCCGGCATTGTGGCCAACAAGCGGATGCGACGGTGAGAATTTTTATTATAATTGTCGACATCCAAATTGTAGCATAGATTATATAGTATTTGAAATATATTTTATATTAACAACATATTATATTAAACTTATTAACTTATCTTTTCCAGCTAAAAATGTAAAACAATTCGCCATAAGTTTTCTAGTCATTCCGATTCCTCCGCATCCACTCCAAGATGATATATCTGGTATGGGATTTGTCCCTAAAGATTTATGGTGTTAACTCCTAAAGACGGGGCTATTTTAATGTTAATAGTGCCAGCTATGCTGGTGGGAAAGTTGAGTTATTAATCTATTGCATATTAAATTAAACTGTACTATACTATATACAAAATCGCCAAAAGCATGCGGTGAGCGGGAGGATACCATGGAATTGTTGCAACTGGAATATTTCATGAAAGTGGCGAAGGAGCAGCATATCACTAAAGTAGCGGAGCAACTGCATATCTCACAATCCTCACTCAGCCAAACCATGACCCGCCTCGAGAAAGAACTGGGAACAAAGTTATTTGACCGGGTTGGCAAACGGATTGTACTCAATGAGCGCGGGAGGGTGTTTCAGGATGGAGTGCAGAAGGCATTTAAGGAGTTGCGGGTCAGCAAGACAACGGTCACCAGCATGGCTGATCATTATGTGGGGCACCTGAACATCGGCGTGTTTATCTCCCCATCAATGGTAATGGAGTGCATCGCCGACTATGCCGCCGCCAACCCTTATGTCAATTTCACTGTGACGACGCAGCTAAATCTGCGCAGCAGCTACAATTTGGAGGATTTTGATTTCCACTTCTATTTTGAGAGTCCACTGTTTAAAAATTACTCCGGCATTACACTAGTGGAGGATGCCTACTATGCGATCTTACCCAAGAGCAGCCCACTTGCAGAAAGAGAATCCCTCCAACTCAGTGATCTTGCGAATGAGGAGTTCGCGTCTTATTCCGTTTCGCAGGAGGATGGTGTCCTAGAACCGCCCATTCGCGGCATGCAGGCAATGGGTATCAACCCTAAGGTGTGTTATCGAACAGACAGCACGATTGCCAAACAAATCATATTAGAAAATGGTCTGGCTGCGGGCCTGGTCTCCAAGGTTACCCTGCGGGATTACAAGCCTACCGGTAAGTTCGTTATTATACCGGTGGAGGATCTGCCCAAGCCATTGCGCGTACAATTTGGTTGGAAGATTGGCTCGCAATTATCGCCTGCAGCGGAGTCGTTCAGAGAATATGCAATGCGTTTTTTCAATGTTTGGACAGATGCTGCTATAACGCTTTAGTAAGATATTTTTCATGAGCGCATGATACTACCCGTGCGTGCGGGTTATCCAACAAAAGATTAAATTGGAACAATCATGAGAAAAGCGCATGACAAAGGGGAAAAAGCTACAAAATGTTCCGATAAAAAAAGTCGGGCTGGCGTCAGCCCGACTTTTTTTATCGGCTTCTTTTCAAAATTACGGCATACTTTAACGACGCCGACCAACGCCTTTACGACGGTAGAATCGGTGCGGGAAACTATCGGGAGCGGTAAGCTGTTTTTCTTTTTGTAGATTCGTTTAGCATATCCGACCGGAGATTTCAAGAGTGACTTTCCTCGGAATGGTATGTTACATAGACAGAAATCCCTTGCCGATAATCTCACTGGAATTGGTTACAAAGAGGAAAGCGTTGGGATCTACCTTCTTTACGTACTTCTTAAGCAGATAGGCTTCCTTCTT
>Ga0153996_1001362_pt1 | contig 9967 bp, 17 predicted proteins | sample TSNC080MetaG_FD_104728 | JGI IMG/M metagenome (GOLD analysis project Ga0153996, IMG submission 104728) | Attine ant fungus gardens microbial communities from North Carolina, USA - TSNC080 MetaG | ecosystem: Host-associated > Fungi > Mycelium > Unclassified | place: USA: North Carolina, Lumber... | reverse complement strand
TGCTTAATATCTCGGCCATTATTGATTGCCTCGAGACGTGACTGGCATCGATCGAAAGGTCTTCTTAAGGGCTTTAAGCTGGCTTTGAGACCGTGGGAATAGTCGAAGAATTGGTGGAGATATGACCAAATGAAGTTTGTGACAAGAAGGCCATCTAGAGTAGGGATCCCATCTGTTGGGTGATTGTCTAGCCATATTACTAGGGCAGTAGTTAGTAAGGCAGTAGGTGTCTAGTTGGGTAAAGATCTTGTACCCCAACAGACGTAGAAGTATATAGCAAGACTCAACATTATCTTTGTATTTTCAAGACATAGCACAATGTCTTGATAACAATATAACGATCTCATGGGCACTATGCTCAAAGAAAAGCGTACTCTCACTAAATTAAGGGCAGAATTGAAAGAAAGAAAGGGGAAGATGTGTTTTGAGTACAAGAAGTTTAGACACCTAGCCTATAACTGCAGGAACAAAGGAGTAAGAGAGAAGAAGACATCTACTTCTCAAAATAGATTTGAGATGCTATCAAGTAGAGTGATGAAGTATGGGGTAGAGATAAGAAAGCAGAAAAGAAAAAGGAAAAAAGAGGAAGCGATATAGTGTTTTAAGTATAGAGAAGAAGAACACCAATAGAAGGAATGTCCAAGGAGGGAAAAGGAAAGAGAAGAAAGAATAGGACAAGTGGCAGTACTATAGAAAGTGCAACTGAAGAAGGAGCTAGCATGTTCCATAAGGAGAAATGTATAGAAAGATGAGATAAGGTGTTTTGAGTGTAAAGAGGTAGGACATTGATGTAAAAATTGTCCAAATAGGAGATTAGAAAGGGAGAGGGCAGCGCATGTAGTAATCCCACAAAAGGCGCAACAAGAAGAGTGGAGGAAGAGCTCAGAGAATGTTCTATGACAAAGAGCATTCGAACATTGTGGAGAGGGAGTACCTGAAGAAGCAGATTTGTTTGAGCTGGGATAGAGTAATAGGAAGGTAGTAGTTTTATATTTGACATATGAAGATTGTGGAAAGAAAGGACATCATGTGGTAAAAAATAGAGAACAGAGAGTAGTCAAAGGAAAAGAATGGGAAGAACTAAAGAAGTGTGAAGGGTATGCAAAAAAAGGAAAAGAGAAAGTAGTATGCCCTACTAAGGGAAAAGTGTAGCCAAGCAGCACATAGGCAAGAGACCTAGAAGACGCAGCAAAAGAGAGGGGTTGTCAAAGGGAAGTTCAGAGAACTTTCAAAATGTTAAAAGAAGTGTAGTTGGATATTGGTATTGAGAGAACAAACACCTACAAAGGTGTCACAATAAAGGCACTCTTAGACAGTAGCACAATGGGGATGTTTATGGATAGGAAGACAGCAGCTAAACATGGATTTAAGCTACAGAAATTGGAAAGGCTAGTAAGAGTAAAGAATATAGATGGAATGTATAACAACAGAGGGGCTATTATGCATAAAGTGGAAGTGAATGTGTATTATAAGAGCTATGTTGAAAGAATGAGGATGGACGTATGTGACTTGGAAAGAACAGAAGTAATTCCAGAAATGCCATAGTTAGTGGCACATAACCCAGAAATCAACTGGAAAACAAGGGAAGTAAAGATAATGAGATGCCTGCTCCTATGTGGTGGAGTAAAGATAAAGGAAAAGAAGAAAAAGGGAAAGAGGGTAGTAACATTGGAAGAAGAAAAGATTGTTAGATGGGTGATAGACAATAAAGAGAATTGGGAAAGAGAAGAAGAAATTGAAGAGAATCATAGGAAAATTGAAGAAATGGTCCCAGAAAAATTCTTGAAGTGGAGAAGAGTGTTTGGAAAGGTAGAGTCAGAAAAAATGCCAATAAGAAAAATTTGGGATCATGCCATAGATCTCAAAGAAACATTTGTACCACAAAAGGAAAAGATTTACCTGTTGTTCAAAGATGAAAGGGAAGAAGTCTAGAATTTTGTAGAAGACAAGTTAAGAAAGGGGTATATTAGATCAACAAAATCCCCTCAAACATCACCAGTATTTTTTGTAGACAAGAAAGATGGAAAGAAGAGAATAGTTATAGACTACCACAACTTGAATAGCCAAACAGTGAAGAACAATTACCCACTACCATTAATCACAGAGTTAATCGACAATATGGGAGCAAGAAAGTATTCACTAAAATGGATCTCAGATGGGAGTTCAATAACATGAGAATTAAGAAAGGAGATGAGTGAAAGAGAGCATTTACTATGCATGTGGGCTCTTTTGAGCCAACAGTTATGTTCTTTGGGATGACAAACTCACCAGCCACGTTCTAGATAATAATAAATAAAATCCTAAGAGACTTAATTAATGAAGGAAAAGTCATAGTATTTGTAGATGACATATTAGTAGGAATGGAGACAGAAAAAGGACATGATGAAATAGTAGAAGAAATATTAAAGAGGTTAAAGGAGAATGACTTATATATCAAGCCAGAAAAATACATATGGAAAGTAAGAAAGATAGGATTCCTAGGTGTTATTATAGGACCAAATGGAATAGAGATGGAGAAAAAAAAAGTAAACGAAGTACTGAGTTGGCCAGAACCAAAGAATATAAAAGATGTCAGGAAGTTTTTGGACCTTGTAAACTATTATAGAAGGTTCATTAAAGACTTTGCTTGATTAACCAGGCTAATGAATATGTTAACAAAAAAAGATGTAAAGTGGTAGTGGGAGCAGGAGCAGTAACAAGCATTTAATAAGCTCAAAGGAATCTTTACAATGAGACTAGTATTAGCATCCCTAGACTTAGACAAAGAGTTTAGGGTAAAGACAAATGCTACAGGAGAAGTACTATCAATAAAGTACTCTAATGAGTTGTGAAGACCAGTAGCTTTCATTTCAAATTCATTAAGTGACACCAAAAGAAATTATGAGATACATAATAAAGAAATGTTAGTGGTAGTTAGATGCTTGGAAGTGTGGAGGTACTTCCTAGAAGGAACAGTAGTAAAATTTGAGATCTGGACAAATCATAAAAATCTCGAGTATTTTATGAAGATGCAAAAATTGAATTGAAAACAAGCAAGATGGGCATTATACCTATCTAGATTTGATTTTATATTAAAGCACGTTCCAGGGAGTAAAATGGGAAAGGCAGACAGTTTAAGTAGGAGGCCAGATTAGGAGGTAAGAGTAGAAAGAGACAATGAAAATGAGACGTTGGTAAAGCTGGAATGGCTAGAAGTAAGGAGGACAGAAACAGTAGAGATTATAGTTGAAGGAGTAGACTTATTAGAGCAAGTAAGGCAGTCAAAAGTAAGAGATGATGAAATCATCAAAGTAGTAGAAGAGATAAAATGAGCTGGAGTCAAGATGTTGAGAGATAAAGGTGGAGAGAAGTTAACAGCATAATATACAAGGAAGGGAAGGTTTATGTACCTAAGGATAATAAGCTTAGAATGGAAATTATTAGGCTACATCACAATATGCCAGTAGGAGGCCATAGAGGATAGTAGAAGACAGTGGAGTTGGTCACTTGTAACTTTTGGTGGCCAGGAGTGACAAAAGAGATGAAGCAATATATAGAAGAATGTGATGCTTGCCAGCAAAATAAAAATTGCACAGAGCAATCGGCAAGAAAGTTAATGCCCAATTTAATACCAGAGAAATCTTAAATGTATATTTCAGTAGATTTTATCACCAAGTTGCCTTTGGCTCAGGGATATAACTCAATTTTAGTAGTAGTTAATAGATTAACAAAAATGGTACATTTTATTCTTACTATAGAAAAGACTTTGGCAGAGGGGTTAGTACAGTTGTTTAGAAATAATGTGTGGAAACTACATAGGTTGCCTAAAAGTATCATTTCAGATTGGGGACCTCAGTTTGTGGCAGGAATTATGCAGGAGTTGAACAAGATATTGGGGATTGAAAGTAAATTGTTGACAGTGTTCCACCCCCAAACAGATGGACAAATGGAAAGGGTAAATCAGGAGTTAGAACAATACTTGAGGATGTTTACCAATTATAGGCAAGAACAATGGCCAGAATAGTTGGAAACAGCAGAGTTCACATACAATAATAAAGTGTACTCAAGTACTTAGACATTGCCTTTCAAGGCAAATTACGGGCAAAACCCAAGAATGGGATTTAAGGGAAGAAAGAAGGGGAAATATGAGAGAGTAGAAAAGTTCATAGAGAAAATGAAAGAAATACAAGAGAAGGCAAAAGCAGTGCTAGCAAAGGTGCAAGTAGACATGAAGAAATATGCTGATAGGAGGAGATCAAAAGTAGATGAATATAAAGTAGAAGACTTGGTAATACTCAGCACTAAGGATCTGAAATATCAGATGGTTAGAAACAGAACAGAGAAGTTGACAGAGAGGTTTGTAGGCCCTTACAAAGTACAAAAAATAGTGTTATCAAATGTAGTAAAATCAGAACTACCTAGTACAGTAAAAATTCATCTAGTAGCAAATGTTAGTAGAATACAACATTATGTAGGACAAGTAAAAGAGCAGAGAAAGGAGCAACTGGCTCTAGTAATAATTGAAGGAGAAAAAGAGTAGAAAGTAAAAAGAATATTGAATAAGCAGAATATCAGGGGGAAGGATAAATACTTGGTATGGTAGAAAGGATTTACAGTAGAATCAGATACTTGGGAAGAGAGAGAAAATTTAGGAAATGCCAAGGAGGCAATTAAGGAATTTAAGAAAGAATACAGACAGGATATGGAGGATGTAAGGAAACAAGAAAAAGAAGAAGGAACATTTAGAAAAAGAGAACTACTAGGAAGATTTACAGTAAAGAAATTATTTGGATAGACAGATAAGAGATATGACCAGGAATATTGGGGAAGGTTAGAGAGGAATTGGAATAGATGGAAAGGAAGTCAATGGAAGAAGAACTGACTAGGTAAAAGAAGAACTATGCTAGAAACAATTAAGAAAGAAGAAGAAATTAAGCAAGGAAATTTGGAAATAAGGGAATAGACAGATAAAGATGACAAAATGGGTAACATGGTTGACCCATACTACAAATTGTAAAGAAAATCCTTGGAACAAGAAAACTTAAGAGAGGGGTAATATTATGACTTGGCAAAATAGCTAAGTTATTTTCTATTTTTCTTTTTGTTTTGTTTTATTTTATTTAGTTAGATCATTACTAAGGTGGAGCATGGGAAAGTATCATGTGACAGTTACATAGTCACAAAGCATGACATTGGTCACATATCAGTCATGTATTTTTGGTCACATGTTACAGTCACAACATGTGATGAGGTAGATACATGATAGGAATAACATGAGAACTACAGGAGAATGTTGCACAGCCACTAGAGTAAAATATATAAGTAGTATACAAAATCAAATGGAAACTCTATCAAGTTCTCCTTGTTAACTCTGACTTGGAGTAGACTTAAGTCATTGCAGCTAGAGTCTTACAATGAGCAGTATGCTCAAACAAAGACAATCTCTTACTAAACTGAGGGAAGAACTTAAAGAGAGGAAAAAAAAGTCATGTTTCAACTGTAAGAGATTTGGGCACCTGGCCTGAAATTGCAGGAACAAGAAGGAAGCAGAGAAAGGGATAACAATGCCCCAGAACAAATTCGAGGTATTATTGAGCAGGATAATGCAATGTGGCAAAGGAGAAAAGATAATAAGAAAACAAGAGATAGTAGTGATGGAGTATTTTAAATATAGAGGGGCACAAGTATAGGGAATACTCCAAGTGAAAGAAAAAAAAAGGAATAAGAAAGAAAAGAGCAACATGTGTGGCAATGCCACAAAAGGTACAGCAAAAAGAGCTAAGGAGAATTGAGGAGGAAAAAGCAGTGCATATGGCTAAGCCACGAGAAGCATAGTAAGTAGAGTAGCAGAGTCTAGTGCATGTCTTATAACAAAAGGTACAGGAGTATTATGGGGAGAGCATTTCCAATAAGATATGCCTACTAGAGCTGGAGTGGTATACAAAAGAGGTGATAGTGACATATGTGAAATATAAAGAGTGGGAACAGAAAGGATGTCATGTAGAGGAGAATAGAGAATAGGGAGTAATTACAAACAGGCAAAAGAGAAAGAGAGAAAGGCAGTGTGCCCTGTAGAGGGAAAAGTGCAGCAAAGCAGTATACAACCAGAAGAGTCAGAAAGTGCAGCAAAAGAGGAGGGTAGCCAAAGGGAGATCAAGAGAACCTTCAAGATATTAAGAGAGGTATGGTTGAATATTGGAGTAGAAAAATTAGATACACATGAAGATATAACTATAAAAGCACTCTTGGATAGTAATATCATAGAAATGTTTATGGATAGAAAGATGGCAGCTAGGCATGGGTTCAAGCTACAGAAATTAGAGAGACCAACAGTAGTCAGGAACATAGATGGGACAAATAATAGTGGAGGAGTAATTATCCACCAAATAGAGGTAAATGTTTATTATAAAAACCATGTAGAAAGAATGAGGATAAATATATGTGATTTGGGAAAAACAAAGATAATCTTGGGAATGCCATAGCTAGCAACACATAACCCTGAGATAAACTAGGAAATAGAAAAGGTTAAAATAACGAGATACTTACCCTTGTGTGGTGGCATAAAGTCAAAAGAAGAAAAAAAGAAGAAAGAGAGTAGCAACTCTAGAAGAAGAGAAAATTGTCAGATAGGTGATAAATAATAAAGAGAATTGGGGAAGAGAGAAAGAAATCAAAAAGGACCACAAAAAAATTGAAGAGTTGGTCCCAAAGAAATTTTTGAAGTGGAGAAAAGTACTCAGAAAGGTAGAGTCAAAAAGAATGCTGATCAGAAAAGTTTGGGATCATGCTATAGATCTCAAGGAGACATTCAAACTGTGAAAAGGAAGAATATACCCTCTATCCAGGAATGAAAGAGAGAAGGTTCAAAAATTCATGGAAAACTAGTTAAGAAAGAAGTATGTCAGACCATCAAAATTCTCTCAGATATCACTGGTGTTCTTTATAGGAAAGAAGAATGGAAGTAAGAGGATGGTTATGGACTACCATAGTCTAAATGACCAAACTGTAAAGAATAACTACCCATTACCATTGATAACAGACCTAATTGATAATATAAGGAGCAAGAAAGTATTTACAAAAATGAATCTGCAGTGGAGTTTCAATAATGTAAGAATAAAGGAAGGAAATGAGTAGAAGAGAGTGTTTACAATGCATATAGATATTAATGTTGAGTTGTGAAGACTTAGAGTTTACCCTGGGTGGATGTTTAGAAAGAACTCAATAGAGTTCCCCATTGTATTCTGTATACTACTTATACTACTTTTATATAGTCTATGTATAAAAGTCTCATAGTCACATGTTCTTCTAGAATGTTCTACAATCACATGACCTAATCACATGATATGACTTAGTTAAGTTTCCTATGCTATTTATAGTTTTATCCTATTATATATCTTGAGGTTGTGGATTAACTGTTCAAAAGCATGGGAAGTTATTTCCTTTTTGGGGCTCTCATAATAGTAGGCTTCTTTGAGCCAATAGTAATATTCTTCAGAATAACAAACTTACCAGCCATATTCTAGGCAATGATAAATGAAATCCTGAGAGATCTGATAAATGAAAGAAAAGTCATAGCATTTATAGATGACGTATTAGTAGGAACAAAAACAAAGAAAGGGCATAATGAGATTGTAAAAAAGATATTGAAGAGGTTAGAAAAGAAAAACTTGTATATCAAGCCAGAAAAATGTATTGTTATGCTACAAGTGAATTTTCCATAGAAGATAACATTTGATAAGCTTTATAACAATGGATTCTTAATTGGAATTTGCTCTAGAACCCTTTCTATATCCTCAGAATGTAACATTATATGATGAGTACATTAAGCAGGTAATAATTGACCTATAGCTTATATTGAGACGTTGAGAAGCAATTAAGATAAACTGGTATCAGGTTACTATGAGAGTTACTGAGAGACTACGCTCTAGATCTACTTTTGAATGGACTAACTTAGAAAGATAGTAAATTTGTACTCTAGAACTAGTACTACTCAGATAAAGAACTTAGACTGATAGACTTTGTGCTTGTAAATAAGCATTGATGGCATCATATTAATTATATTTAGATAAATGACCTCTAAGAAGCGACTTGGAGATACTAGACATTTATTAAGACTTGCTAACTACTTAACAGATAATCAATAAAGTCCAAATTACAAAGCAGCATCAAGAGCATAATAGGGGAAGACAAAAGAATATTCTAGAAGGAAGTAGCGATGAAGACGTGTCATCTTTGATAGGAAGGACTTAGTAAGAGAATGTGTTATCACAAAGAAAAGAGGGGGTCACATCATCAGTAGGATTTTGGGAGGCCTTAGGACAGAAAGGAGGCAATGGAATTCTAAAAGTAGTAATAGTTTCCCTTTTATATTTTATTTCTTGAGTTTCAGGGCTTTGTAATATTTTAATATAGTATCCAGAGTGCAGTTGGATCGGAGAAGAACCTCTTGACTTCTATCCCCATCTACACTGCCTCTGGAATTGTGAATGAGGATCTATTGAGAGTAAGAAGACTGGGACTAGTGGGGTGTCTTGAGAAGAACACAGAATATACCCAGAACTCAATCTAGAGAGAAGACGCAGATGCAACTCGGGCAGGCTTTGGAGAGGACAGCAGGCTGGAAAAGCTTGGCTAGGTGCACACTTGGATTATATCACACCTGTAAGGTTTGGTATTGGGGGTACAAACAAGGGGACAACTGAGTATGGATGGTCTATGAGTAATCAACTAACTGTATTTTCCAGAGGAGCTTTTGTCATGGTATGTAAAGGTTGATATCTTAGGGAGGCTATGTGATGACGATCTAGAGAAATCTTACAATCCTTTCACAACCACCAATATATATTTTACTGGAGCTGTGTATAATTCTTATTTCTCTAATTATTTATAAACCTTCAACTTTGATAATCTCTCCTTGGATCTTTAGCATGCAATTGGGAGCTGGTACATCATTGTTTTATTTGTTCCAGTGTGCAATTCTCTTTTGCACCCTTTCAGCATATGAAAGGTGAAGAAGATAGGTTTCCTAGGAGTGATAATAGGACCAAACAAAATAAAGATAGAGAAGGAGAAAGTAAATAGAGTATTGGATTGGCCAGAGCCTAAGAGCATAAAAGACATTAGGAAATTTTTGGGCCTTGCAAACTACTATAGAAGGTTCATCAAAGACTTTGCTCGAGTAGCTAGTCCAATGAATATGTTAATGAGAAAGGATGTAAAGTGGTAGTGGGAGCAGAAATAGCAACGAGCACTTGACAAGCTTAAAAGGATATTCATAATGAGACCAGTACTAGTGGCCCCAGATTTAGATAAAGAATTTAGGGTAGAAACAGATGTCTTAAATTATACTATAGAAGGAGTACTTTCTATAAAGTGTTCTGATAAATTGTGGAGACTAGTAGCTTTTATCTCTAAGTTATTAAGTGATACAGAAAGAAATTATAAAATACATGACAAAGAGATGCTAGCAGTAGTCAGATGTTTGGAAGCATAGAGGTACTTCTTGGAGGGAACACCAACAAAATTTAAGATCTGGACTGATCACAAAAATCTCAAATATTTCATGAAAGTACAGAAGCTGAACCAAAGACAAGCAAGATGGGCATTGTACCTATCTAGGTTTGATTTCATACTGAAGCATGTTCCGGAGAGTAAAATAGAGAAAGTCGACAGTCTGAGTAGGAGGCCAAACTAGGAAGTTGGAGTAAAGAAAGACAATAAGAATGAAACATTGGTAAAACCAGAGTGGTTAGAAGTGAGGAGAACAGAGGCAGTAGAAATAATATTAGACGGGGTAGATCTACTAGAGAAAGTAAGAAAATCAAATGTAAGAGATGATGAGATGGTAAAAGTCATGGAAGAAATATATCACAAAAGGTCACTTACTAATTTGTGATTGATGTTTTGATACTTGAGAAGTTCAAAAATGCGAAGTTTAGACAATGACAAAAGATGTTGTTAAGTCTGAGGTCTAATCCTCAGACTATGA
>Ga0153996_1001361_pt1 | contig 9972 bp, 10 predicted proteins | sample TSNC080MetaG_FD_104728 | JGI IMG/M metagenome (GOLD analysis project Ga0153996, IMG submission 104728) | Attine ant fungus gardens microbial communities from North Carolina, USA - TSNC080 MetaG | ecosystem: Host-associated > Fungi > Mycelium > Unclassified | place: USA: North Carolina, Lumber... | reverse complement strand
CATTTTTTATAATGTTATAATATAATATTTTTTGCGTTACCAAAAAAAATGCGCGATTAGCTCAGCTGGCAGAGCACCTGACTCTTAATCAGGGTGTCCAGGGTTCGAACCCCTGATCGCGCACTAAGAAAGGTCTTAGGATTGAGGCGAGGATGCCCGATTTTAGGGCTTTTTGTTTCTTGTCCAAAGCAACCTACAGTTGGTTACACTTTTATGATTAACCATAATTTATGGCATTTTCTATTTTGTTTCGTTTCTTGGAGGTTGTACTCCTGTCAAAACAATAGTTGCCAATAGTGGTTCTTTCGTATGTTATACTGATATCTAAGGTCGGAATGTCTATGGATATCAGCCTCTTTTTTATAAAGCTTCAAAAAAGCTTTCATGACACCTGATTTAAGCTCCAAGAAGAGAGACTAATTAAAAGATGTTGGGGATAGTATGCAGAAATGGAGGGATAAAGAGGAAATGCAGGCCATACTTATAAGTATCGGAACATATTTGATATTGTTTAATAGTTGTTTAACTTTTCGGCTAACTATCTTTAATAACTTGTTTATTACAATAGTTTTATATGTAAATATGATATATGTCGAACCTTTGATCGGGAGTCTGTTTGTTATACCGATGTTTTTAGTGCTGATTCTCTATATATGTTGGCTAAAAAAAGAAGATAGGTTGGTAAATATATTTTTGATAGTATTTTCATATGCATTTTTGTTTATCATAGACAATATAACACACTTGATCTGGAGCATTGTTGGTTTAGAAGTCAGTGTTTATTGGCCGATATATATGCTTATAGATTATCCCATATTCTTTTTTATAATTCGGCTTATATCAAGAAAAGTAACGAACATCAAGAAGAAAAAGTATATGGCTCTATCATCTAAAATACTGATTGCTATTGGAGGGGATTTGATTTTATGCATGTTGATTTTTATTATGCATATATCAGCGACAGAGCAAATAGGTTACACTACACCGATTCTATTTGTGAGTATAATATTATATACAGCCTATTTTGTTTTAACAATTTTTATGATAATAATGATAGTCAATACCTATGAAACAAATGCAAAAATTATGGTGAAGCAAAATTCTTATGATAACCTTCAGGAATATATGGGGCAAATCGAAGATGTGTATCAGAATCTCCGATCCTTTAAACATGATCATGCGAACATTATGGCTAGCATGGCAGGATATGTTGAGTCTGGTGATATGGACGGATTGCGGGAATATTATGATAAACAGGTGTTTCCAATCAACAATAAGTTGAGGAAAGAGAAAGATGCGATAGCGAAGCTGCATAATCTGGAAATCATTGAATTGAAGAGTCTGATAGCTGTCAAATTAAATTATGCACAGGAATTAAACATAGAGATAAACTTGGAAATCATTGAAAAAATTGATAGAGTCGAGATGGACATCATTGATCTTGCCAGGGTTATTGGTGTATTATTAGATAACGCTGTAGAAGCCTGTCAGGAGTGCAGGGAACCGAGCATTAATCTCAGTATGATTAAAATGAACACCGGCATAACGATTATTGTTAAAAATACATACGTAAAACAAGAGCTTGATTATAGTAAACTTGGTAATATGGGAGTGAGCTCCAAAGGAGAGCACAGAGGAACCGGATTATATAATATCAAAGTTATAGTAAATAAATATAATAATGTGATTATAGATACGGAATATAAAAAAGATCAATTTACGCAGATTCTTGAAATTTATGATAATATATAGGAAGCAATGACACCATGACAATGGACATTGCTATGACAATTATTTCACGAAGTATAGAATCTGTTAGTATAGCAGTTAGTGTTAAAAAGCAGCAGATGATTCTTAAAAGCTTTTGCTGTCTCTGGCTGTATTCAGCAGAATATGGATTTTTTAGTGTACCTCTTGGGATATGCTTAAAGAATATAATGTCCATGAATAAACACAGGAAGAGGCATGCTGGCATGGGGATTTGTATTAGTTGAGCGAACTTGCCGCCACTGAGCATTATCAGGGTAGTAGCCATAACACATTTCCAAACGCTGCTAAAATGGTATCCGCCGGCAATTATACGTAATGTGCCGAAAAAGGCAAACAATAAAAGTGTCTCAAAAAATGTACTTATAGCTAACGACAGAAGAAGTATTAGTGATGTAACTGTTACGTTGTAAAGGAGTATTTGTAAGCCATAATACATTTGAAGTTGTTCTGTTTCTGTGCTTTGATTATTTTTGTCAAGTTTACATGCTATTTTTTTTGAAATAATATTTAATAGATTTTCCATATTGTCACCATTTGCAATAGTTTTATTTTATAATAAGTATAATATATGCTGAAGAAATGGTTGGATTTTTTCCTAAATGTTAGAAATCATGGCTTAAGCGTAGAAGGAGAGAAAATAGATGATAGAAGTATATGTATGTGAAGATGATAAGGAACAAAGAGAATGGATTGCCCGATATGTGCAGGGAGCAATATTGATTCATGAGTATGATATGGAAATAAAAAAGATTACTGGGGATCCGAAAGAAGTCATTAATCAGGTGGAGTTATCAGGAAATACAGGACTTTATTTTCTTGATATAGATCTGCGGTTAGATAAAAATGGCTTAATGCTAGCACAAGAAATACGAGAATATGACCCTAGAGGCTTTATTGTATTTATAACATCTCATTCCGAAATGTCATATATGACTTTTCAGTATAAAGTAGAAGCATTGGATTTTATACTGAAGGATGAACCAAAGCAGTTGCAAAACCGTATATGCGATTGCATGGAACACGTAAATAAGAAATATATGAAAATCAGCAGAGGGGCCGGAAAAACTTATACATTAACGAGGGGAGAGCGTACGCTGACATTAGAATATGATGATATTATGTTTTTTGAAACGTCTGTTAATGAACATAAAATTATTGTACATGCAGAAAGTAAAAGCATGGAGTTTTTCGGTAAGATAATAGAAATTCAAGAGGAAGTTGGGAAGGATTTCATCCGTTGCCATAGGGGATATTTGGTAAATAAGAAAAACATTAAGGAAGTAGTATATACAGATAAAAATATCATAATGAAGAACAATGCCACCTGTCCAATTTCTTACAGGATGTTGAGGCATGTGAAAGATCAGCTATAGAGATTTTTGTTATTAGCTTTGCGTTTAAGAAAGGTTTTTTTCTTAAACGCTATTTTTTTATGTCAAAAATACGTTTAACTGATAGGATTTTACGTTTAAGAAAAAGAATAATATACTGGAATATTTTATGCTAAAGTACGTATAAAATAATAAAATATTCTTGGTTCATAAGGAGGACAACGGTAAAATGAAAGATTTCAGAGAGTTAAGCGGAAACATATTATGTAAAATTGGTAAATTTGGAGTTGGGAAATCACTTGTATTGGGAATGTTTGATATAGAAGTGCCTCCAAAACTTAAAGAAAGTGGGGAGGATATCTTCAATAAAGAGACAAGTACATTAAACAGAAGAAAAAGGAGAAGATTTTAGTATGGCAGGGATTAAATTAAGTGACAAAGTACAGTATCGTAAAGAAGGCGAGAAGGGATTGTTGTTTATCGTCAGTGAAGATGGGGATGTCAAGTCAGTTTTCTTAAATGAGACGGGTAGAGCCATTATTGAATTATGTGATGGGAACAGTTCGAACGATAATATTGCAGAGGAAGTAAGTAAAGAGTTTGACATCAGTCTTGAGGATGTGACAAGTGATGTAAATGAATTTATAGCAAATCTGGAAAAAGAAGGATGGCTTTGTAATGCATGATAAGCTAACAGCTCCTAAGGTTTTTTCTATGCCATTGACAGTTGCAGTGGAAGTTACACAGAGATGTAACCTGCAATGTGAATATTGCTGTGTTGGGGGAATGGATTGTAATGATTTGCCGACAGTCGAGTGGAAACGTATTTTCAAAGAGTTAACAGATAATAAAATATTAAATGTGGAAATAACAGGTGGAGAACCGTTCGTTCGTAAAGATTTATTTGAACTTATTGATGTAATAAAAGATGGGTGCCAGTTTTCAATAAAAACGAATGCGACACTTATCACAGCGGGAATTGCAAAGAAATTGAAAACATACAGATATTTACGCGGAATAGGGATAAGTTTGGATGGAGCATCAGCAGAGCTACATGATATTACCAGGGGGAAGGGCTCTTTTGATAAAGTTATACGTGGAATAGGCAATCTTAAGGAACAAAAAATTTTATTTGGTCTTATGGTGACGGTTAATAAGTATAATTGTAATCATTTAGAGGAGTTGGTTGTGAAAGGGAAAAGTGTCGGAGCAGGAAATATCACTTTTAACAGACCGATGTATGTCGGAAAAGGAAAAACAGCAGAATGCTTTGAATTTTCCACAGAACAGTTGAGAAGTATAGCGTATATATTGCAGGATTTGAAAAATAGGTATCCCGATTATGTCGTAACCGGCGAATGGGAATTGCTTGCAGAGATATATAAGTTTAAAGATCAGATGGATTCAGGTTTCCGAGATAAAGAGGCTGTATGTGTGAGAGGATGCACATTAGGTGTAGGTAGCCTATTTATAAGAAGTGATGGTGATACCACCCCATGTCCCTTTTTAGAAAAGCCGGTGTGTGGAAATTTATTAGAAAGCTCCTTGTATGATATCTGGAATAACTCAGAAGTATTACAAAAAGTAAGAGAGCAAAATGATGAAGTATATGTGAATGATTGCGTAGAAGACTGTGCATACAAAAAGATTTGTGCACCAGGCTGTAGTATACATACGGATGATAATAGCATGAGAGATACATTTTTTTGTATAGGAGGAAAATCAGCATGAAAGACAATTATGCACTAAGCAGTTTATATTTTTATTTGACTTGGAACTGCAATTTAAGATGTGTACACTGCTGGGTAGAAGCAGGTGATCATAATTCTATAGGGATTAAGTTTGAAGAAGTACAGGGACTTCTGGATCAAGCGGTAGATAAGGGATTGCAGCATATTAGATTTACCGGCGGGGAACCTATTATCATGTGGGATACTCTTCATGACATTATTCAATATACGAAAGATAAGGGAATTGTATATGATATGGAAACGAACCTTTCTTTAGTTAACAGAGAAAAACTTGAATTTCTTTACAAATATGACGTTGCATTAAGCGTCAGTGTAAATGGAGTAACAGCTGAAGAGCATGATACTTTTTCTGGATGCGTTGGAGCTTTTGATAAGACAATAACGGCATTGAAGTTAATGAAAGATATGGGGTATAAGCCAAATGAAATCATTACCTGCGTGAGCAAAGAGACGATTCCGCTTCTTCCGGAAAGAATGAAATTCTTTGAAACACTCGGTGCAGATCGGGTGAAAGTCAATATCATTCAAAATTTTGGAAGAGCTGAGGATTTAAATAGTGAGAATAAATTATTAGGAGCAAAGGAGCAGTATGAACTGACGCAGTATATAGAGGAGTTGCAGAAAGAGACAGACATTTTCATTTATCTTGATGTTCCTCAGTGTTTACAGTCATTTGAAACATTCCAGAAAGCCGGGTTCGGTTGCTGTGGAATTTATAATATGCTGTGTGTTCTTCCGGATAAAAAACTTTCCATGTGTGGTCATGGTTCATTCGAGGAAGAACTTGTTCTGTGTGAATTGCAAAAAGAGACTGATTTAGGTGAGACATGGGAAGAAAATCCAAAGCTGAAGAAACTCAGAGATGCGGCCGATACAAAATATGATGGAGTATGTAAAAACTGTATTCATTTTATTACCTGCAGAGGCAGCTGCAGGATAGTTGCTTATAGAGACAGCAAAACATGGAATTCATCCCTGCCGCTATGCCAGCAGCTTTATGAAGAGAAGATTTTCCCCCAATCACGGTTAATAGAGATATAATAATTAAATTCGTTAGATGTTCTTTTCCTAAAAAGAAAAGGTATCTATAAATTCCTAATGAAGAAAGGGGGGTTAAGCACATGAAAAAATATCAGAAACCTGCTTACATAGTAGTGAATGAAGTCAGTGGATTTGCACAGCTTATTTGTAGTAAAGGCAAAGGCGGACTATTTTGTTTAGCTGGCAAATAAAACGCCAGAACAAAGCATGATATACGGAGCTAATTCACTAAAATTAGCTTCGTATATTTATAACGGTCGTTATAATGACGTGTATTGGTAGAGGTAAAACATATGAAAAATAGATCCCTATATAATTATATTTTAAGCAATAATAAGGAAAAAATCAGATATATCAGTTTTTACATCATTGTATTGATCACGAGTTCCATATCGTCCTTGCTTGCTTTAGTTTTTAAAGAGATCTCGGAATACAATGATAAAGATATAGAAGAAATTATTTTTCTGTCAGTATTGATATGTGTGGTTGTTACTGTGAATGCTTTTTTTGTTTACATACGTAATGTTTTGCCACATAAATTTATTGTGAATAAAGTATTAGAGAGGAAAAAAATATTAGTAAAGAATATATTGAACAGTGATATAGATAAAGTACAGAATTGGGAAGTTAGCGATATTTTGGTCAGGGTTAATGAAGACATGGGTGTCGTGGAGAAATTTATTGGGGAGACATCCGTTGAGTGCATAGCATTAATCGCATCGTCTTTAGTGGCGCAGGTTATTTTACTATATATGTTTTTGCCGGTCACGGTCATTGCGTTTATTACAACACCTATTTTTCTGTTGGTGATTAGCAAAATCAGCGACAAGGTGGGGCAGAATGCAAAAGATATTAAGGAAAATACAGTCATATTAAATAATCAGCTACTTAAAAGTATAGATGGCAATCTGGAAATTCAGGTTTTTTCGAAAGAGAATGAGTTTATAAATAAGTTTGATAAAACGTTGAAGGAAATAAAAAGCGAGAATATAAAATTGAAGAAAAACAGACTTAATATGCTTTCTATAGGTAAATTTGGAAACATTATCCCAATTATAGTCATTGTGTTTCTAGGGTTTTATTTTGTTAAACAGGGGATTTACACTTTAGGTGCATGGCTAGCTATGTTTTATCTGATGGAGTTTTCAAATAGTATCTTTACTGTGATACCGGAGTTACTATCCGAATATAAAGAGGCTGCCATCTCAGTAACCAGATTAAAAGAATTAGAAAGCTATTTTTCGAAACAAAAGTTGGATGTAATGTCCAATCATAAATATGAAGAAAACAGACTGACTGTAAAGAATTTGAGTTTTGCTTATCTAGAAGATAAAAGTGTTTTACAGAATATTGATGTTGATATAAAACAGGGAGAAAAAATAGTGATTGTTGGGAAAAGCGGATGTGGGAAGAGTACACTTATTGACCTTATATGTGGATTTTTACCTTATCAAACAGGAGAGATTCGTATGTGGAATCATGAGAAACTTATGGATTTCATTGCATATGCCGATCAGGAAGCTGTGCTTTTTCCGGCTACCGTTGAAGAGAATATAGTCCTGGAATATGCTCTGAAAGAAGACATAAAGAAGAGGTTCCAACAGGTGATGAAACTGGTAAGACTGGATGAATGGTTAGAAAATACAGACGAAAAAGAAAACTATTTTATTGGAAAGAGAAGTAATGCCTTATCAGGTGGCCAGAGACAAAAAATAGGTCTGGCCAGAGCTTTGTTAAAAACAAATTATACTGACAGAGCAGTTCTGGTTTTAGATGAAGCCACTTCCTTCATTGATATAGAAACAGAAAAGAAAGTAATTAGGGATATTTTTGCTATAAACGATTTGACATGTATTTTTATCGCACACCGTATTGCGTCATATGAAGAAGCTGATCGAATTTTATACATGGAAAATGGCAGTATTATGGAGAGCGGAACTCATTTCGAATTGATGGAGAAAAAAGGCAGATATTACAGCCTACTTCAATATTCCATGTGAATTGTCATAAAAAGATAGAGGGAAATGATGGAGAGACTACAAGAAAACAGGGTTTATATAAAGTGGTTTGAGACTACTTTAGGATCAAAAAAAATAAGATATTGGTTGGCTGTTGTTCTGGTTGGTATTCAAAATCTATTTTTTGCATACTGTTTATCACAAGTATCCAGCGTATTAATAAATATGGATTTTAGCATACATAGTTTCGGTGTAGTATTGGCTATTTTTTTATTGTGTACATTTGTCACCATTATATCATCTTATGTGGGAGAGCGAAAGCTTATAAATGTTGTGGAAGAGGTTACATTTGAAAAGCGAAAAACGGTGTATGAAAAAATCCTGAAACTCTCTTTAAATTATTTTGATTCACATCACAAAAGCGATTTATATGTAAGAATCATTAATGATATAGAAGTGATTAAAGGCTTTTATGAAGAGGTATTGCCTATGATGTTTTCCTTAGTCATGGGCATAGCAGGAAGTGCACTTATCATCATTTTTTGGAATAAAATTCTTGCTTTTATAAATTTGATGGTGGGTATCATTTCTTTTGTTGTATTTAATCGTATATCACGGATTGTCAGAAAGGATACAGGGAATTTAAGACTTAAACAGGATGAAGCTTCTGCAGTTGTTATGGACGCAATAAAGGGTATCAAAGTAATCAAGAATTTTGCACTTGAGAATAGAATGTGTGGAAAATATGATCAAATAACGGAAGACTACAGGGAAGCAGATAACAGAATCATCAAGAAAACGGCAGAGTATGAAACTTTAAATGCATTTATTATGCTTGGAGTTTTTGGAGCAATGCTGTTTATCGGTATTATATTAGTTAAGCTGGAAACAGCTCGTATGAGTGATGTTATCTCTTCTACGATATTATCTACCAGTGTTATTTGGATGTATCGCAGTTTGGGGCAGCACCTAAGTAGCTTCTCAAAATGTTTGGTTTCTGTAAATAGAATTATAGAGATTGAGGATTCTGTATCATGTGAACAGATGAAAGACATATACGATAAGCAGCAGGGCATATCAGATGAAAATACTATATCTGAAGGGATTTGTATTAAAAATCTCCATGTTGAGCTTAGTAATAATCAAGAAGTATTGAAAAATATCAGCCTGTCGATTCAAGCAAATAAATGTGTAGGGATTAAAGGGGAGTCGGGAGCTGGGAAAACAACGCTGTTAAGGACCTTGATGGGGTTGTATATACCCCGAAATGGAAAAATGTTATGCGGTGGTGATATGTTCAGCCAGGTTACCTTACAAGAGTGGCGTAAGAAGTTTATTTACATTTCACAGGATCCCTATCTGTTTTCAGGAAGTATTCTGGATAATATAAGAATGAATAACACAGATGTTTTGCCAGAGCAGGTGGTAGAGGCAGCTAAAATAGTAAATGCACATGAGTTCATAGAAAAATTACCGCATAAATATGAAACTATAATGAAAGAATCGAAAACGTTGTCTTCCGGTGAAAGACAGAGGGTTTGCTTGGCTAGAGCATTCATAAACAAGGAAGCAATTTTATTGTTGGATGAACCAACTTCTGCATTGGATTTAGAGACAGAACATAAGTTTAACGAGGGTTTAATGAAGTTAAGACAGGATCGCATAGTCATAATTGTATCTCATAGGGATTCCATATTCAAGTATTGTGATTATATCATTCATATGGAAGGCGGAAGACTGGTATGAGTTCTAAAGGGATTTATGATTATATGGGCATAATCGTAAAAAATACATTACAAAATGGTAACAAAATAAAGATAACAATTGAAACAGGGAGTATGTGGCCTACAATCAAGAAAGGTGAGCAGGTAGTAGGAGTATCGAAAACACATAAACGAATAAGGGCAGGCGATGTATTAGTTTTTCGACAAAAGTATGGAGATTCCATCTTGGTCCATAGATGTATGTTTCATATAAAAACAAAGAATACGAAATATTATATTACAAAAGGCGATGCGGGGCTAAATTTTGATCCATTGGTACAGGAGGAGCGAGTGTATGGAGTTGTTCCTATAGAAAATAGTAGGAAGCTAAGAGATGTTTATTTCAGAAAAATACAAT
>Ga0153996_1001359_pt1 | contig 9974 bp, 5 predicted proteins | sample TSNC080MetaG_FD_104728 | JGI IMG/M metagenome (GOLD analysis project Ga0153996, IMG submission 104728) | Attine ant fungus gardens microbial communities from North Carolina, USA - TSNC080 MetaG | ecosystem: Host-associated > Fungi > Mycelium > Unclassified | place: USA: North Carolina, Lumber... | reverse complement strand
CTTTATTCTTTTTATCAAGTTCAGTTTCACTATAATTAGAAATTAATCTATTTAGATTATTAAATTTACTATCAACATCTTTAAATTCTTCTAAAGATCTATCTAAAATACCCATTCTCTTTTCTTTATTAGTGTCGCTATATTTAGAATGAGCTGTCTCTAATCTTTTATCTTTTATGAAATCTTCAAATAATTCTAAATCAGATACAGAATATTTGTTTACTATTTCCTCTTTTCTTTTTTGTTTATCACTTTCACTTAATTGAGTTATATATTTTCTATTTGGTTTCTTTTCGTCCATTGGTGTATTAGTTATAAATTCATAAGATTCTTGATAAGCTGTTTTTAATGATTGTTTAGAAATTTCATATGCATCTTTAAATAATTGCTTAGTAGCATCTATAGTTGGAGTTAGTATACCATTGTCTCCAACAAAGAAATCTTTTACAGTACCCATAATAGCATCTACATCTATTCCAACAGTTTTAAGGGCGTTTTTAAATACTCCACCCATTGAATCTGCACCCATTCTTTTCTTTAAAGGTTCTAATAATGTATCATCTATCCATGTATTTACTCTTCTAAAAGTTCCTTGCAATTCAAATACCATTTTATTAAAAAATCCAGTTATTTTATTCCCGTGTTCATCTCTATCATTAGTATTATGACCATAGAAAAAATCATATATTTGTTCATCTGCTTTAGCTAAGACTTTTGTAAATACTGCACTAGGTTTTTCCATTAGATTATCTAATCCATCTCGTATTATAGCATATTTTTCTCCTAATGTTCCAGCTTTTATCAATCTATCTAAAAATCCATTGCCTTCTTTTCTAGAAGCGTCAAGCATTTCTTTATTTTCTTTTCTATTAGCTATAGCATCATCATTAATTAATTTATATAACCAAGTTGCATTTTCTTGTTCTGTTCTTAATTCTTTCATATTTAGTCTATCTTGTGCACTTCCGATAGACATACCTGCTTTAAGCAACATATCTTTTTCATCATCATAATAATCTATTATATTCATAATCGATCCACGTTCTTTAGCTTTTGCCATATCTCTATCTCTTTTAGTTATATAATTTTCTTCTTCTCTGTGTTCTCGTTCTCTTTTTCTTTGTGAGGTAGAAAGTCTAGATCTATTTTCTATAGATATCGTATCCATATCTGGTCTTCTATCTTTTCCTATTATAAATTTACCAAAATCATGTTCTATTACAGAATCAGTATATTTTTCAAATGCAGATGGGCCTCCAATAGAAGCCCCATATTTTCTTATATAAGTTAATTCTTTATACATATTTTGAAGATAATAAAATACATTGTGTCCTAAGTTATCTGTTTTATTTGTAATATCTCCAGATGATAATATACCTCTAACACTTTTTATAACATTTGGATCGCTTCTATCTTTTTCAAGTAAAGGATTTATCCCAGCGTTATTAAATAAAGCATTATATATACTATTTCCGCTATCTTCTAAACTTGTTATATATTTATTTTCTCTTGTTCTTTGATCTAATACATTACCAGACATTTGCATGGCTGTACCCTTTGGTAATGCTTTAAACATTTTTCTAAATATAGCTAAACTTCTACTATCTACTCCATATTCTAACCAATCATCTTCTTTTTTATTAGAACTGAAATACCCGCCATCTTGATATATTTTAGTAAGTATTCTTTCCATATCTTCTTCAAACTGTTTTCTTTCTCTATTAGAATTGAATGCTAAACTTTTCTTATATTCGTCCATATATTCATTCATATCAGAGAATGCACTTTTTACATTACTTTTTCTCATATTATCTAGATTTTTCTTTAGATTCTCTACATCTTCCCATTTTCCGCCTTCATAATTAAATATTCTTTCTCCCATTCCAGTTAAAGCAGATTCGATTCTACTTAAATGACCTGGAATTACTTCTACTATACTTTTCTTGACAATACCATCAAATGGTATTGGACCCTTTTCATATTTTGATGTATCTATAGATGATTTTACCGTATCTCTAACTCCAAATATGTCACCTATCATTTTAGTTAAAAAGCTATCTTCATCTTTAGCCATTTTATTAAATCTAGCCATAGCTGTACCAAATATACCAGCTACAGTTTTATCAAAACTTTTCATTGTCTTAGACATTTCTGGACTTATAAATGATCTTACTATCATATCTGGTATAAATCTTAATGGATTAGAAACAAATGCTAAAAGCATATTTCCGTCTCCACCAAATAATGCATCTCCGCCATAATTAGATAGAGTACCTTTTATATTATCTTGTACATTTCTAAAATAATCTTTTATATTGGGCATCCCATCTGTTACTAAATCATCATATCTTATCTTTTGTTTTAAAGTACTTTTATTATTTGCTTTATTCTTAGCATCTTGTCTTTCTTTATAATCAACTCGCTGCATTTCTAACATTTCTTTCATCATAGCAGTTTGTTCTTGCATCATTTTACTTGTAGATTCAAAATATAATTTAGCGTTTTCAGCATGAGTTTGCATTGTAGTAGCATTAAATTTATGAAGATTATTTACACCGCTTGCAACATCTATCACACTAGATCTAAGATTATCAAACAATCTAGCATTTTGGACATATAGCATATTAGTACTAGCTCTTTGATTATCTACTAATACTTTTGTCGATCTTATAACAGAATGTGATACCATTTCTGCATTTTGTTTTGCAGATTCGTTAACCATTTCCGCTACATATTTATCGCCTGTAGATATTTTTATACCACCACTATCTCCAGACATTCCATCATCCATATCGCCATCATCAAACTTAATATCAAACGATGAATCCATATCGTCGATATCAAACATAGAGCCTCCAGCTTTAGACATTAAAGCGTCAGCTCTATCCCTATTATAGAAATCTCCAGATTTTAAATCTTCTAATACAGATTTAAATCCTACATCAGCAGCTTCATATAATTTAGATTTTTCTACAACAAATTTTGCTCTTTGAAAGGTTCTTCTATAATCTCTTACAGAATGGTATACTTCTTTAAATAATTCACTATTAGTTTCTATGAAACTATTACTTGATGGAGCTATACGTTTAGCTTCATCTAATGAAGAGTATATTATGGATTTTCCCACATTCTTTAGATAATTAGTTATATTAGCCATAGATTAATTATTCGACCTCCTTTTCAAAACACTTTAATATTATGTTCTCCTATTAAAAGACAGTAGAAAGCTGTATAGCATTACGCTATACAGCTTTTTTGTTATACAGTTTTCTTTACCCATTGTGGGCAAGGTGCATGAACTTTAAGACTTTGATATGCTGGAATGAACGCTTTTCCATGACCATAAATTGGTTTTCCATCACTATCAACACCAACTTGCATAGGATATGATTGCATACCAGCTTCGACTTCCTTTACACTAAGAGAAACGCTAGAACGTTCTCTTCCACCTAATGGAAGTTTTCTTCCTGTTTGAACAAAGGTATTAACAAACTCTTTCGATAAGTCTACAAATGTTTCAGCGTCAGCTTTCTTAAATTCGTAAGAACCAACAAGTTTTTCAGCTTCAGCTTGATTAATTTTTGCAGCAGATGAAAGTACTGATGCAACTGTTGAACGTACTGTTTCTGCTGGACAATATTGTCCTACAACGCCTTCTTTAGTATAAATGTCCACTTTGTAGTCTCTGTCGTTTAGCATTGACCGCATTACACGAATCTCATCCTTTTGAGATGGCGAAACATGAACAATACTTTGCTTGATTTCAGACACCAATTCTAATACTTTTTCCATTTTAATTATCCTCCTTGAAATTTAAGATTTATAGATTTGTTAGTAGTTTATTAAATTATTAATTCTATTTAGCCTATTATAGAATTATTAATTTATTCCTTAAAGATTTCCTGATAACTTTAGAAAATTTTCTCGTTTTTTCGCTAAATTTATCAGAGGGCTTACTGGTTTTGGACGTTTACCTTTTTCTTTTATGATGTTATTTATTTCGTCTTTAGATAAACTTGATAGTCGTGTTAAGAAATCAATTTTATTCATAAGATCTCCTTTCATAATCTATTATGATATAGTTAGATGCATTATAATATTTAAAAATAATATGTTGTTCTAAATACTCAACAATACATTAAATATTCAGAATGAGGGAGGATTAAATATATGTCTATTTATATAGATGAATTAAATCCGCTAGTTTTATACAAAAGAAAATTCTTTATTCCAGTAAATGATCATAATAGAAGAAAAGGAAGTGCTATATTTTTATTAACTCCAAATATTGAATCTTCTACAAAATTAATGAATGCGCCATTGATGATAAATAATAGGATGTATGAATCATACTATGTAGAAAAAGATATTACTTATTTTATCAACCAAGAAAATGCTTTGGTCAAAAAGTTTGATGAATTTATTCATGAATCTATTAATATGATAGAAGAAAAATCAGATTTGTCTACTAAAGAAAGAAACGATTTATCAGATTCTGATTTTGGCCTTCCAGAAGATAGAAAGTATCCACTAATAGATGCTAATCATGTTAAATCTGCAATAAAATTATTTGGTCATTGTCCAGAAGGTAAAAAGAAACAATTGGCAAGAAGAATAAAAAGTAAAGCTAATAAATTTGGAATAGAAATAAAATCAGATTCTCAAGTTGCTAAATATCTAAACGAAAGTGTTATATTAGAAGAAGTAATAACAGATTATAAACCTGGGTTTGTAAGTAGATTAAATGAGTATGAAATGAATGATATAAGTATAACTACCAATACAAATGATTCTAATTGTATTATTTTCTTTAATGAGAACCTAGATGAACAAGTTCTCAGTAAAACTGATGCTTCTAACAATAAAATATTAAGGAGGTTTCTTTATAATGAACGTATAAGAAACAATAAAGAAGTAATTTTATTATATGATAAAATCAAAGAAGAAAATCCATGGATAAAGAAAACTTATATAGATTATAAATTCTATAAAGAGCATAATCTATTTATAGATTGGTCTTATTACACACAAGCATTCTTTAAAAACAATATATATAAACTAGATAAAGGTATAAATCTATTCTTTGATTACATAAATAGATTTATACATGATAAAAGATTAAGTGTTAATGGATATACTAAGAAAACAGTATTAATTCCAGTTATGGATTGGGTTGCTAAAGATGATACTATTACTTGGGATTATACTAAAAACTTAAATCCTATATCTATAATTTATAGATTAATGAAAACAAATCCTCAGAAGCTAAAAACTGCATGGGGGGACAATCACGATTTTGTATTTATTTCAGATCATGCATATTTTAAAGTAGATTTTTCTGTATTTGACTTAAAAGATGTACCTAGATTTTTAACTCTTATAAAGGCTATAATAAATAAAGAACCAGTATTAAGTAGTGAACCAGAAAATGCGGAATCAACAAAAGCTATTGTCACTGATATAATTGATAGATTGGAACAGTCTAAAGGTATAACTATAAATAATTTAACTGGCGGTACATCAAAACTATCTCCTAAAGAAGTAAGAGATAAGCTTGATTCTGGAATATCATCAAAACATATTTCGGATAAACAAGATGAAAAAAAGGCAGAGTTGGTTAGTATAATAACACAACACGCTAGAGAAGAAAAAAATACAAAAGAAACTTTAGACAATCTAGAAAAAGATATTGATTCTGACTTTGTAAAATCTTTAATTCATGATTTAGAAGATGGAGAAGATGGAACTGTAAAAATTAATAAAGCTAGAGCTAGTAGATTAGCAGACTTAAATAGTAGATTTTTAGATAAAGAATATAAAAATACAACTATAAGAGAATTAATAGAACCAAGAGATGTAGAAGAAGTACTACCAGAAACTTCTTTACCAATAGACTCCATTAATGAAGGATGGAAAAAATTAAAATATATAAATTTTGAAAAATCATATAGTTTAGACAGAGATATTTTTAATATAATAGCTTTCTTTGGTAATACGAATAAATTAACGCCTGTTTCTGTGCAGAATTATGAAGTGAATGATACATCTAATTCAGAAGACCAAGTAATAACATGGACTGTTAAATTTGAAGATGTACATGGTAAAAGATTTACTGTTAAATTCGACATTCCTAAAGTAATAAATAATAGATTTATGAGATTAAGAGGAAATGAAAAAACTATTAGTGGGCAATTAATGCTTATACCTGTTATAAAAACAGATGAGGACACTGTTCAAATAGTATCAAACTATAACAAAATATTTGTAAGAAGATATGGATCTACCACTGGTAAATCTATAGTTACCGCAGATAGATTAATAAAAGCATTAAAGAAATTAGATAAAGATAGTAATATAATTGTTACTACTGGAAACAATTCTACCATTTGTTCAAAATATGAATTGCCATTAGATTATATTGATTTAGCAACAGAATATAATAAAATAGAAGTTAAAGGATGTTATACATTTTATTTCAATCAAGACGAATTATTGAAAAAGATAGAAGATAGTGGTGTAAAAATAGAAGAAAAAAGAGGACTACCGATTGGTTTGAGAACGAATGGAGATATTATATATTCTAGGTTTAATGACGTGAGTAGTGTTATAGTATCATATTTAAAATATAATTTTAATGACAAAGTTAATCAAAAAGAAAATGCTCAATTTATAAATGCTTATAACTCTACTACACCTGCATCTAAATATACTTACTCTAAAGCTAGTATTCTTAATACAGAAATACCAGTTATAGTAATAATGGGATATAATGAAGGGTTAGAATCTGCTCTAAAGAAAGCTAATATAAACTATAATATAAAAGATAAACATGAAAGAATAACAGATAAGGATAACGTAGACGTTATTAGATTCAATGACGCTAGTTTATATTATCAGATAGATCAAAATAGTTCATTATTAATGAATGGTTTAAAAGAGTGTAATACAGAAGATTATTCTATAAAAGATATGAACAATAAAGCTATGTGGATAGAATTTTTAGATATATTTGGAGGAAGAATCAAAGCAGATGGTTTGGATAACTTCTATGATTTGATGATCGATCCAATAACTGAAGAGATTTGTAAAAAATATTCCCTTCCTACAGACTATATAGAGATATTAGCTTATTCTAATATGCTATTAGTAGATAATAAATATAATAGACATGTTGATATTACAGGTAATAGGTTAAGATCTACAGAAATTATTGCTGGTTATACTTATAAAGTGTTGGCTAGTGCATACGGAGATTATAAAAATCAATTAAAGAGAAATAGAAAAGATGCTGCTATGAGTATAAAACAAAGTGCTATTATAGATAGTATACTATTAGATCCAACAGCATCAGATTTATCTATATTAAATCCAGTATTAGAATTAGAATCTTCAAACGCTATATCATTTAAAGGATTATCAGGAATGAACTCAGATAGAAGTTATAGTCTTGACAAAAGAACTTATGATAAGAGTATGTTAAATGTTTTAGGAATGTCTACAGGATTTGCTGCAAATGTTGGTATAACAAGACAAGCAACTATTGATGCTAATATAGAAGGTTCAAGAGGATATATTAAACAAACTACAAATACTGATAGCGTATCAACTACAAAAAGTTTAACAATAACAGAAGCATTAACTCCGATGGGAGTTACTCATGACGATCCATTTAGGTCAGCAATGACATTTATTCAAACATCTAAACATAATATGAGAGTAAAGAAATCCTCTCCTAATTTAATAACCAATGGCGCAGATGAAGCATTACCATATTTAACTTCAGATACATTTTCATTCAAAGCAAAAGAAAATGGAAAGATAGTAGAAAAAACAGATGAATATATGATTGTAGAATATAGTAATATACGTGGTGATAAACAACATGCTGGACCTAAAAGAATGGATTATATAGATTTAAGAGAATTAGTAAAAAAGAATTCAGATGGTGGATTTTACATTACTATTAAATTGGATAGTGATTTAAAAGTAGGTTCTACTTTTAAGAAAAATGATATATTAGCATATGATAAATTATCTTATTCTAATGCTATTGGGGATATTAGTGGAAAGAATATATCATATAATGTAGGAACTTTAACTAATATTGCAATATTGAATACAGACGAAGGATTTGAAGATAGTACAATTATATCTGAATATTTATCTGATGCTATGTCTTCTGATGTTGTTGTAAAAATAGATGTTATCCTACCTAAACTAACTAATGTGTATAATATGGTGAAAAAAGGACAACAAGTTCAAGAAGGAGATCCGTTATTAATATTTCAAAACGCATTTGAAGAAGAAGATGCAAATATGCTATTAAAGAATTTAACAGATGATGAAGATACTATATCAGAACTTGGTAGAATATATAAGAAAGCTAAAAATACTGGTGTGATACAAGATATAAAAATATATAGAACTGTTGAAATAGATGAATTATCGGATTCGTTAAAAACTGTAGTAAATTCTTATGAAAAAGGAATAAAGGCTAAAAAGACTTTATTAAAAAAAAATAATTTGTCTGATATGGAAAGTACATTAGACCCAGATTATAAATTAGACCCTATAGGAAAATTAAAAGGAGCTAGAGATAGTGTATTAATAGAATTTTATTTAAAATATAATGATAAAATGGGCGTAGGGGATAAAGTAGTTATTTACTCTGCATTAAAAGGAGTAGTAAAAGATGTATTCCCATTAGGAGATGAACCATGCACAGATCGTGTACCAGATGAAAAAATTAATGTATTTTTAGCACTATCATCTGATAATGCACGTATGGTTGGGTCTTTACCATTAGTAGGCGGGATAAATAAAGTTTCAGTAGAACTAGATAGACAATTAAAAGAAATAATGGGAATAGAATATAAAAAATTAGATGATTTATAAAAAAGAGTAGCTAATAGCTACTCTTTTTCACTTTAAGAGGCTGTATTAACACAGTATATTTTTATTACCTGTGTAATATATGCCAAAAAGATTTTTAAAGATTTGTTAGACCCTTTTGTAAAAGTAATAATAAATTTGTTGTCAATATCAAAAGACATATCTTCATAAACATAATCAATTACTTTTACTATTTCATATATTTCAAATAATTCTTTTCCATATATGCTAATAGAACCTAACTCCTCTACAGTTTCATTGTCTTTTAAACCATCGCCTATACCTAGTGGCTGTCTAATATGGGTTAATGTTAGAAACCCATCAAACGTCGCCCCAAGTAATACTGTTCCGTGACCAAGGACTATTTCTGTTTTCCCATTGTCTAATCTATTAAACATGTTAATCATCACTCTTTTCCTAAAAATTATTCTGTTTTAAATAAAGGAAAACTAATAAGACGACTATGGCGGGTACCATCTTATTAATTTTCCCTTTCATTTTACTCCTTTATACAAATTAATAATTCTACATCTGTATCTTTAAAGGCATCTTTTAAAACTATAGATACAGAAGTCCAATCTAACCGATCTAAACCACACCCAATAAGTGGCATACCTATCTTTTTTATACCATGCTCTATAACCAATGATTTCATATTATAAATAGCACATGTTAATGAAAGCAAAGTAGGTTTATGAAAATATTTAGCTTTCGTAACAAGGTTTATAACAATATCATTAGTATTATTATCTTGGTATAAAACAGCGTCACCAATCCCTATTGTTTGTAGTTTTAAAAACGACCTAAGTTCTGGGTATTTAACTGTAAATTGTTTTGCAATTCCTGCTCCTAAAGCACAATCCATTGATATACAATGTGCTAAAACGTATTCATTATTGTTAATTGAAAATAGATCTTTATATGTTTCTTGATAATACAAAATTATCAACCTCCTATCTTATTTTATTAATATATATATTAACTTGGTTAATACCACTATATCCTCCTTTCTAAATCTTATTACATCTAATAAGATTTTCACTACCGTCCTTTTTAAAGTAACGATATTGTGAATTATATAT
>Ga0153996_1001358_pt1 | contig 9977 bp, 9 predicted proteins | sample TSNC080MetaG_FD_104728 | JGI IMG/M metagenome (GOLD analysis project Ga0153996, IMG submission 104728) | Attine ant fungus gardens microbial communities from North Carolina, USA - TSNC080 MetaG | ecosystem: Host-associated > Fungi > Mycelium > Unclassified | place: USA: North Carolina, Lumber... | reverse complement strand
TAACCCTCACCAAAGAGGAACTCATACAACTCAAAGAAAAATTAGGAGGAATCGAATTATGACAATCAATGTGACGTTTGAATCAATTGAAGAAATGAAAGGCTTTGCGGCCATGATGGCTGGAGAGGAAAAAGGCAGCCGGCAGCCGGTCACGGCACAGCCTGAACCACAGGATACTGCGCCCGTACAACCTGCCGCCACACCATCTGTTGAAATCCAGGCACAGCCAATACAGCCGGCAGCCAATCCGGTAGCAGGGGCTACGGCTACAGTGCCGACGGCCGCAGCTACATATACGCTGGACGATATTGCACGGGCCGCCATGACGCTGATGGATTCCGGGAAACAATTGGAGCTGCAGCAGCTGCTGGCCGGATATGGCGTGGAAGCCCTGCCGATGCTGCCACAGAGCCAGTACGGCGCTTTTGCAACCGGGCTCAGGGGATTGGGGGCACAGATATAATGGGGCATGAAGAGAGGGCACACGCACTATTAAGTGCATCAGGGGCACACCGGTGGCTTAAATGCACGCCGAGTGCCGTCCTTGAGCAGCAGTTCCCGGATACCGCTTCCGGCGCCGCCAAAGAGGGAACCCTGGCGCACGAGCTGGCGGAGATGAAGATACGCAATTACTTTTATCCGGCACAGGTCAGCAAGCGTAAGCTGACGATGGACACAAACAAGCTTAAGAAAAACGGGCTTTGGCAGGACGAGATGGCGGGTTATACGGATGACTACCTGGACTACATCAAGACGACCGCTCTGGGATTCAAATCCATACCTTATGTTGCGGTTGAAAAAAGGGTGGATTTCAGCGCATATGTAGCAGATGGCTTTGGGACCGCCGACTGCATCTTAATATCCGGCAATACAATCCATGTCATTGACTTTAAGTATGGGAAGAGCCCAGACGGACGGGTATCCGCCGGGGAAAACCCGCAGATGATGCTGTATGCCCTGGGCGCCTATGAAGCCTACAAGATCCTCTACCCGGTCAAGGAGGTCAGGCTGGCCATAGTGCAGCCGAGGCTTCCGGATGGAATCTCCGAATGGGAATGTACTTTGGGGGATATCTTGAAGTTTGGCGAGTATGTCAGAGAACGGGCAGCCCTTGCCATTGACGGAAAAGGAGAATATGCGCCGGATTCAAAGACCTGTAAGTGGTGCAGGGCGAGAGGGCAGTGCCGGGCAAGGGCAGACGAAAATGTGAAGCTTGCCTTCCACATTGGGGAAAAACCGCCGCTCATCACCAACGAAGAGATGGGGCAATACCTTCTGCAGGGCGAGGATGTCGCTAAATGGCTTAAGGATTTACAGGAGGCTGCGCTGGCACAGTGTCTGTCCGGAAAAGAGGTACCCGGATGGAAAGCCGTTGAAGGACGTGGATCCAGAGAGTGGACCGATATGGATACCGCTTTTACAAAGTTAACCGGCAGCGGAATCAACGAAGCCGTTCTATGGGAGCACAAGCCGTTAACACTGGCGCAGGTGGAAAAGGTCGTAGGCAAAAAAGACTTTGCCGAGTGTGTAGGTGAGTATGTCGTAAAAGCTCCGGGGAAACCTACGTTAGTCAAAGAGTCAGACAAGAGAGAACCAATCACAAATAAAGTAAGTGCGGCAGACGCATTTGGGGGCGAGATATAATGAGCCTTTGGGGTGATTATAAAGCAGAACAATACTATGAAGAATATAAATCATTAGAGAGAATGGAGAGAAAATTAATTATGGATAATTTAACAAACATGACAACTGAAGAGGTAAGGTTCAGCTTCATACATTTATTTAAACCTTATGCATTTACACCAGGGCAGGAGGAAAAATTCAGCTGTACGGTCCTTGTGCCAAAAACGGACGTGAACACAAAGTCACGTATCGACGCCGCCATTAATGCTGCCATTGAAAAAGGGGTAGCCGATAAATGGAATGGTTCAAGGCCGCCGGTTATGCCAACCCCGGTTTATGACGGAGACGGTGTACGCCCATCAGACGGCATGGCGTTTGGTCCGGAATGCAGAGGACACTGGGTATTTACTGCCAGTGCAAAGGCAGATTATCCACCTGAAGTCGTTGACGAGAGGGGGAACCCTATCATTAACCAGTCACAGGTGTACAGCGGCATGTACGGTAAAGTTAATGTAACATTCTTCCCTTACGCCTTTGGCGGGAAGAAAGGCATCGGCTGCGGGTTAGGCCCCGTCATGAAAACAAGGGACGGTGAGTCCTTAGGCGGCAGCGCCCCTACCGCAGCCCAGGCATTCGGGACCCCGGCGGCACAGGCACAGCCCAGCCCGTATGCCACACAGCAGCCGGCGGCGGCACAGCCGGATCCATACACCACCCAGCAACAGGCGGTACCACAGATGCAGCCGGCCACATATACCGCGCCACAGCCGGCCATTAATCCGGTGACTGGATTACCCATGTAATAAAAAGGGGCTTTTGCCCCTTTTATCAACCAGAAAGGCAGGATTATTATGGTACAGCATCATTTATCCATTGATATTGAGACACGAAGCAGTATAGATATAAAGGAAGCCGGCGCATACCGGTATGCGCAGTCTGAAGACTTTCAAATATTACTCTTCGCCTGGCAATGGGACGATGGAGAGGTTGAAATTGTAGATTTAGCATGTGGGGAAGTAATGCCTGTGTGGATTATAGATGCCCTGTCTGACCCAAACGTTATCAAGCATGCCTACAATGCTGCTTTTGAGTGGTATTGTCTCAATCAGGCGGGATACAAGACCCCGATAGGCCAGTGGCGGTGTACCATGTTCCATGGGCTGTATTGCGGCTATACGGCAGGCTTAGCAGCCACAGGCAAAGCCATCGGGCTGCCGCAGGATAAGCAGAAGCTGACAACAGGCAGTGCCTTAATCCGGTACTTTTGCGTGCCGTGCAAGCCGACAAAGAAGAATGGCGGGCGTAAGTGGAACCTGCCGCACCATGACCCGGTAAAGTGGGATTTATTTAAGGAGTACTGCAAACAGGATGTCGTGACCGAACGGGAAATACTAAAACGCCTGCGCCAGTTCCCGGTGCCTGAAGGGGAAGAGGAGCTTTGGCAATCGGATATAAAAATGAATGCCTTTGGCGTGAAAGTAGATAAAGCCTTAATTGACGGATCCCTATACATCAATGCGTTAAGTGAGGAAGCCCTGGCTGGGGAGTCCATGCAGATCACAGGGCTGGATAACCCAAACAGCGTACAGCAGCTGACAGGCTGGCTGGAGGCACAGACAGGGGACGGGATACCAAACCTGCAGAAGGCAACCGTGGAGGACCTGCTGGCCAGGGATTATCCGGGAGAAGTTAAGCGGGTGCTGGCAATCCGGCAGCAGTTAGGGAAGACTTCAATCAAAAAATATGAGGCGATGGCCGCAGCCAGGTGCGGCGATGGCCGTATCCGTGGGATCTCACAGTTTTATGGCGCAAACCGGACCGGGAGATGGGCAGGGAGATTGGTGCAGGTGCAGAACCTGCCGAGGAACTATATGAAGACCTTGGACATTGCCAGGAAGCTTGTCCGGGGCAAGAATTACCCAGGCTTAAAGCTGCTATATGGAAACGTGCCTGATACGCTCTCACAGCTGATTAGGACGGCTTTTATCCCAAGTGATGGGAACAAGCTTATTGTGGCTGACTTTGCCGCCATTGAAGCCCGGGTAATTGCATGGCTGGCAGGTGAGCAGTGGGTCAATGAGGTGTTTGCAACACATGGTAAAATCTACGAGGCAACAGCTGCCCAGATGTTCCACGTGCCGGTGGAAAAGATTGCCAAGGGGAACCCAGAGTATGAACTCCGGCAAAAGGGCAAGGTGGCAACGCTTGCACTCGGATACCAGGGCGGCACTAACTCCTTGATATCAATGGGTGCCCTGAAAATGGGATTATCAGAGGAAGAACTGCCGGACATCGTGTACCGATGGAGGCAGGCGAACAGGCGGATTAAAGACCTCTGGTATGCAATTGGACAGACAGCATTAACGGTAATGCAGACAGCTCAGCCGGCTGCAATCTATGGGTTGGTATTTGCCCTTGAAGGGGACTTGATTTATGGCCAGTCCTTTCTTACCGTGCAGCTGCCATCCGGGAGGAAACTATATTATCCGGGACCTTTTTTAAAAGAAAACCAGTTTGGGAAGATGGCAGTCCATTATTATACGGTGGGACAGAACACGAGGAAATGGGAGATGGCCTCCACTTACGGCGGGAAGATGGTTGAGAACATTGTCCAGGCAATCGCCAGGGACTGCCTGGCCGTCACCCTGGCCAGGGTAGAGGCAATGGGATTACAGACTGTATTCCACGTACACGATGAGGTTGTTATCGATGCCCCTATGGGCGTGGCCGTGGAAGATGTGTGTGGCCTTATGGCCAAGCCGATTAGCTGGGCACCAGGATTGATTTTAAAGGGTGCGGGATTTGAATGTGATTATTATATGAAAGATTAGGAGGGCTGGCCGGTGATAAACAACAGAAAATTAACCATCAGTACTGCCGGCAGCCGGAAGGCAACCTATTGGCCAAAGAGTGAAATCCTCTGGTCGGAGTTTACCGAAAGGCTAAAAACCCCCGTGCGGGGCACAGAATCATTAGATGCGTACCTTGCACTGCCTAAGGCACGGCAGGACGAATTAAAGGACGTTGGCGGTTTTGTCGGTGGGACATTTCATGGCGACCGCAGGAAGGCAGCTTATGTGTCAGGCAGGGACCTGCTCACATTGGACATGGATAATATTCCTGCGGGGCAGGCACAGGACATCTTAAAACGGGTGGGCGGCTTAGGATGTGCCGCGGCTGTTTACAGCACGCGCAAGCATGCGGAATACGCGCCACGATTAAGAGTCATTATACCACTGGATAAAACCTGCAGTGCTGACCAATATGAGCCGGCCGCAAGGAAAGCGGCGGCACTCATCGGGATTGAGTTTTGCGATCCGACCACGTTTGAAGCATCCAGGCTGATGTACTGGCCGAGCTGCAGCAATAATAGCACTTATGTCTTTGAGGTCTATGATAATCCGTTCTGTAGCCTGGACGGCCTGCTGGGCATGTATGGTGACTGGCAGGACGTGCCTGCATGGCCGCAGGTCCCGGGGACAGATGCCATTGAACGCAGGCGCCTATCCAGGCAGGAGGACCCGGCGGGTAAACGGGGTATTATCGGCGCATTCTGCCGTACATACAACGTCATTGAAGCCATGGATAAATTCATACCGGGGATGTATGAAGCGACGGATATCCCCGGCAGGTACACTTATACCGGCGGCTCCACCGTGGGCGGCGCCGTTGTCTATGACGGCGATATGTTTTTATACTCACACCATGCAACGGATCCATGTTCCGGCCTATTGGTCAATGCGTTTGATTTAGTACGGCTGCACATGTATGCCGACATGGATAAGGAGGCCAAAGAAGGAACACCGGTTAACAAGCTGCCATCATTCGCCGCCATGAGCCGGCTGGCCACAGGGGATAAACCGGTGGCTGACTTAATTGCAAGGGAACGGTTTGAACAGGCACAAGAGGCGTTTGCTTTGCCGGAGTCTGAGGGCGTGCCCCGAGAGGAAGACCTGTCCTGGGTCAGCAGCCTTGCAGTCGACGGGAATGGGAATTATCAGAAGACCGTTAACAACATTATCATCGTACTGCAGAATGACCCCTTACTCAAGGGCAGGATTGTCACAGATGAATTTGCCAACAGGGGAATCGCGATTGGCCCTTTGCCTTGGGAGCAGGAACCGGGACGTCGCCAATGGATAGATGATGATGATTCGGGATTCTTTTGGTACATTGAAAGCTATTACCGGATGGCACAGAGGGACAAACTAGACATGGCGCTGGCGATTGTGGGTAGACAAAATAAAATCAACGCAGTCAAACAATATCTGCTGGACCTGAAATGGGATGGTGTAAAGCGTCTGGATACTTTGCTGGGTGTATATTTAGGGGCGGAAGATAACGCCTACACACGGGCAGTGATGCGTAAATCGTTATGCGCTGCTGTGGCAAGGGCTATTATGGGTGGCGTGAAATATGATTATATGCCAATCTTCGCGGGCCCCCAAGGGATAGGGAAAAGTACATTTCTGTCTATATTAGGCAAGGAATGGTTTTCAGATTCCCTGACGAGCTTTGAAGGCAAGGAAGCCGCCGAACTGATACAGGGCACCTGGCTCAATGAGGTCGGGGAGCTGACAGCCATGTCCAAACAGGAAACGAATGCGGTCAAACAGTTTTTGAGTAAAACAGAAGATATTTATCGGGCGGCGTATGGCCGCAGGACGGAAAAATATCCCCGGCGATGCGTGTTTTTTGGAACCAGTAACGAAGAAGAATTTTTAAAGGACGTGACTGGCAACCGCCGGTTCTGGCCGGTGGATGTAGGGGTGTATCCCGCTAAGAGATCCGTGTGGCACGATCTGCCACAGGAGGTTGACCAGATATGGGCAGAAGCATATGTCCATTGGATGCTGGGAGAACCATTGTATCTGTCAAAAGAGCTTGAGGCTATGGCGGCTGATCAGCAAGATAGCCACAGAGAGATGTCCGGTAAGGAGGGTATAATCCGAGACTTCATGGGCAGGAAAATTCCAAGCAGGTGGGATTCTATGAACCTGTCGCAGCGGCGGCAGTTTTGGGGAGGAGCATTGGCCTTGCCGGAAGACGAAATATTGGAAGGGCGTGAAAAGATATGTGCCGTGGAAATCTGGACGGAATGTTTTGGGGAGAATCCCGGGCGCATGAAACGGATGGACAGCACTGAGATAAACGGGATACTGTCGAGTATAAAAGGCTGGAAGAGGAATAAATCCAAGCGCAGATACGGCCCGCACGGGATACAGAGAGGGTTTGAAAAGATTTGATAGCCGTTACCGGCGAATTGGTAACTTACAAGATTTAAACAGCAACAGGGAGGTAACGGCAACATACACCTTGTTGCCAACGCTACCACAAAAAAGTAATGGGCAACGCAACTATAGCAACACTGAAACCCTGATAAATACAGCATTTACTATAATATGTTACCAACGTTACCTTAATTATATAAGAGTATATAAAATAGATAGGATAGGTATACATATATATCGCCTATATTACCTGATACACATACTACATACACATGTGTAGGGAACATTGCAACGGAAAGGAGAAGGGTTCATGACAGAAAAAGAGTTAGAGGAAAAGTTTACCTGTTCAGCCGAAGCAGTTGGAGGAAGAATTTATAAAATCGAATCACCTGAGAACGCAGGATTTCCATCAAGGCTTGTAATATTACCAGGCGGGCATATTGGTTTTGTAGATCTGAAACAGGATGTTGAGAAGCCTACCAAGATATTGTTTTCACAAACTCGACGATTGCGGGATTCAGGATGTGCGGCGTGTGTACTGGACAAAGAAAAGGATATACCAAGAGTGCTGGAGTACATTATGTCAGATGCTGGGAAGGACAAGGCCTGGCAGATGTTCAAACTTCAAGCCGGTTTGGAAAAAGAAGGACTGCTATGAAGTTCACATGTACGTGATTGCCGGAGGTATTGTTAGGAGGTCAAAATGAAAGAGAGCGAAATTGAAAAGATTTTAGTTGCTAAAGTCAGGGAACTGGGCGGCAAAGCCTATAAGTGGACAAGCCCCGGGAACGATGGCGTACCGGACAGGATTGTCATCTTCCCGGGCCGGCGGCCGATATTTGTAGAATTAAAAACTGACACTGGGAAATTAACGGCCTTGCAGAAAGTACAGTGCAAGCGGCTGATTGACTTAGGGCAGAGGGTTGAGATTGTCTGTGGCGCCGGCGGCTTAAGCCAGTTCTTCCTGGACGAAGGATATGAAGAGGTCAGTAAGGCATTGGATTGTAAATATGATTTGAGAGGGAGGTGATGCCACATGAAAATAAAATTGACTTGTGATTGGTGTCAAAAAGAAATAGAAAAATATCCGTGCAAAGTGACAAAGCATAATTTTTGCAGCAGAAAGTGTTTGTCAGATTATTCTAACAAAAAGCTGAATCCGAAGGGATATAATCTGCTGAGAAGCTTTGAAAAGAACTCAGTTAGAATATCTGAGATGAATAAAAGATTGAATCCAACAAGAATGAATTTTGAGACCAGAGCAAAATTGAGTGTTATGAAAATGAACACCGGAAATGGAAAGTCATATACAAAATCATTTGGAGTTCATATGCACCGTAAAGTGGCTGAACGGATGTTAGGCAGAAAATTATTAGTTGGTGAGGTAGTACACCACATAGATGGCGATAAGAAAAATAATAACCCCAGTAACCTGATGATCTTTAGGAGTCAGGCAGATCATGCCAGATGGCATAAGATGCATACAGAGGAGGTGATGCCCCATGATATTTAGAGCACACGGCTATCAGCAGCATTGTATCAACAAGATTGTTGAAATTAAAAAATTAGGCCTTTTTCTAGATATGGGTTGAGGTCTTGGGAAAACAGTTACCACCCTGACAGCCGTAAGGGCATTGAAGTATGACCGGTTCCTGGTAAGGAAGGTGCTGGTCATAGCACCCAAAAAGGTCGCGGAAGGGACATGGACCAGGGAAAAGGATAAGTGGGAGCATACAAAAATACTCCGCACCTCACAAGTGCTTGGCAGCCAGGCGAAAAGGATCCGCGCACTAAACACGCCGGCGGATATTTATATCATCAACCGGGAAAATGTCGTGTGGCTGGTAGATTATTACCGCAATGCGTGGCCGTTTGACATGGTCATCGTGGATGAGTCCAGCAGCTTTAAGAGCCACAAGGCAAAGCGGTTTAAGGCATTGGCCAGCATGGGCGGGCATATCGAACGCCTGGTGGAGCTGACCGGTACACCATCACCCAATGGGTTAAATGATTTGTGGTCGCAGCTTTACCTCCTTGATGGAGGCGAACGCCTGGGGAAGAGGTACACGCATTTCCGGGAGAGATACTTTGACCCGGGGGACCGTGGGAATAATGTTGTCTACAACTACAAGGCAAAGCCCGGGAGTGAAGAAAGTATCCTGGAGAAGATATCGGATATCTGCATCAGCATGAAGGCAGGGGATTACTTACAGCTGCCGGACGTCACCTATCATGAGATACCGGTCGTATTGGGCCCAAAAGCGCAGAAGGCATACAATGCCCTGGAGCGTAAGATGGTGCTGGAGCTGCAAGGCGAAGAAGAAATTACAGTCACCAGTGCGGCTGCTTTAAGTAACAAATTGCTACAGTTAGGCAACGGGGCCATTTACGACGAGGACAGGAATATACATGAGGTTCATGGCTGCAAGATTGAGGCGTTTATGGAACTGATCGAGTCCCTGCAGGGGAAACCTGCTTTGGTCTTTTACAATTACCAGCATGACCGTATCCGGATTTTGAAAGCACTTGAGAAATCAGGCCTGAGGATCCGGGAACTGAAAACACCGCAGGATGAGGACGACTGGAATAACCGCCAGGTAGATATCCTGCTGGCCCACCCAGCAAGTGCAGCCTATGGGCTTAACTTACAAGCAGGCGGTAACCACGTGGTCTGGTTCGGGCTTACGTGGAATTATGAGCAGTATACGCAGGCAAATAAAAGGCTGCACAGGCAGGGGCAGGCGGAAAAGGTTATTATCCACCACCTGATCTGCAGCGGTACCCGCGATGAAGATGTCATGGAAGCCTTGAAGAGAAAAGATGACGTACAAAGTTGGGTGATGGAGAGCCTCAAGGCGAGGATTAAAAAATATAAAGTTATGGCAGGGTGAAGTAAAGTGGGATGGAAATACGATACAGAACTAGGAATAGCATATTTCTGCCCTCGCTGTAAAACTTTTTTTAGGGGAGTGAGAAGACGCCATGAAAGAAACATGGAGGGATATCCCCGGATACCGGGGGAAGTACCAGGCTGATACGGAGGGGCGCATCCGGAGGGTATACGGATCCGGAAAGACGAGGCTTATGACGCCATATCCAAAGAAGATGCATGGCAGCCAGAGG
>Ga0153996_1001355_pt1 | contig 9984 bp, 10 predicted proteins | sample TSNC080MetaG_FD_104728 | JGI IMG/M metagenome (GOLD analysis project Ga0153996, IMG submission 104728) | Attine ant fungus gardens microbial communities from North Carolina, USA - TSNC080 MetaG | ecosystem: Host-associated > Fungi > Mycelium > Unclassified | place: USA: North Carolina, Lumber... | reverse complement strand
TTCTCTTACCAAACCGCAGGGGGAGGAAATCCTGGAAGCCTTAAAAATAATGCAGAAAATTGGTGTTCGTTACATGCGGGAAAATGATTTGGGAGATGGCAAATCAGATACTGTATAAAATTATCTGCAAAGATTTAACGGTGGGTTGGAACAGAGGGCTGAACGTCTATCTGTTACGGCAGCGCCTGAATATAGTCTGGCAGGCGGCCAAAAAAAAGCAGGAATTTATCTATTTACTAAATTCCTGCTTATTTTTTATTATAGAGACGGCGGGGCTTGAAGAAGCGCCATCCGTCAACTGCATTATCTAGATTGTTTTATATGGGCCGCAAGTATGGCAAGAGAGGCGGTTAAATTTTCATCATAAACTAAAACATCTTCAGGTACATGTAACTTTGCCGAAGAAAAATTCCAGATTGCGATGGCTCCTGACTCGGTTAATGTATCGCATATTTTCTGGGCAGCATTTTGCGGTGTCGTAATAATACCAAGACGCACTCCGCCGGCATTACAGAAGTCGTACAACCTGGAGACGGGCAGAATCTCAATATCGCCGCAGCGCTTGCCAATGACCCGCTCATCGTGGTCAAAAGCCGCAACGACATTAAAGCCGAACGCTTTATAGTCAGATGATAGTGCAAGGGCATACCCTAAAGGGCCCATACCGACTATAACAACATTATCAGAGATCTTTCTTAAAAAGAACCGCTCAAGATCGGCAATCAGCTCCGTAGTCTTATAGCCGACTCTGGGGCGTCCGCCATCACTCACCGAGGCTAAGTCTTTGCGAACCTGAACATGGTTAAAGTTCAGGCTCTCGGCAATGCTGGTGGCGGAGATCATATCGCACTCTGCCGGCAGGCATTTTAAAAAGCTCAGGTATAATGGTAATCGGTATAATGTATTTTTAGAGATGAACTGTTTTGGCATTGTCAACCCTCCACTGAAAAGATAACAAAACAGTGCGGTTTTACTATTTTGGTTTTTCAGTCTGTTGTAGTTTAGGATTATAGGGCTGCCGTTTTATAAACGCAGCCCCATAATAAAATGGCAGTCAAGCGGCTAACGCAGCTCGCCGGATGGAGATTGTTCATCACCATAATAAGCTTTGAGATACATTTCCCTAATCTCACTGAACAGCGGATATCTTGGATTAGCACTGGTACACTGATCATCAAAGGCTTGCTCGACCATCTCATCAAGAGTTTCGAGGAAGGCTTTTTCATCAACACCATATTCTTGAATGGTTGATTTAATTCCAACTGCAGTTTTAAGATCTTCAATTTTATTAATAAACTTATCCAGGGTTTCCTGATCATCTTTACCGGTAATTCCGCAGTAGTTAGCGCACTCAACATAACGGGACAGCGCATGCGGATACTGATATTGTGAGAAGGTACCCATCTTCGGCGGAACTTCCTCCGCATTAAAGCGGATTACATAAGATATAAGCAAAGCATTTGCAATACCATGAGGCAGGTGATGGAAGGAACCGAGTTTGTGAGCCATAGAATGGCAAACACCAAGGAAAGAATTGGCAAATGCCATTCCGGCCATAGTTGAAGCATTCCCCATCATTTCCCGGGCAACCGGATCAGATTCACCGTTCTTGTATGCCGCCGGCAAGTAATCAAATACTAATTTCATCGCCTTTAGGGCTATGCCGTCAGTGAAAGTAGTTGCCAGAATTGAGGCATAGGCCTCTAGCGCATGGGTAAGCGCATCAATACCGGAAGCACTTGTCAGTCTTGGAGGCTGAGTCATCATGAAATCAGCATCGATAACAGCCATATTTGGCATCAGCTCGTAATCTGCCAAAGGATACTTTACGCCGGTGTTATCATCAGTTATAACCGCAAAAGGTGTAACCTCTGAGCCGGTACCGGAGGATGTAGGGATAGCGATAAAGTAAGCTTTTTCGCCCATCTTCGGGAACGTGTAGACTCTTTTCCGAATATCCATGAAGCGCATAGCCATATCGAGGAAGTCGCATTCGGGATGTTCGTACATAACCCACATGATCTTTCCGGCATCCATTGCCGAGCCGCCGCCCAGCGCGATAATAACGTCAGGCTGGAAAGCCGTCATGGCGGCCGCGCCGGCCTTAGCGTTAGAGAGTGTCGGATCGGGCCTTACATCATAATAACAGGTATGGGTAATACCCATATCATCGAGCAGTTTCTCAATGCCCTTCGTATTACCGCTTGTATAAAGGAACTGGTCAGTAACAATAAATGCTTTTTTCTTATTAAGTACATTTCCAAGTTCTGCAAGAGCAACAGGCAGGCAGCCTTTCTTAAAATAGACTTTTTGAGGCGTACGGAACCAAAGCATATTTTCTCTCCTTTCGGCAATAGTCTTTATATTGAGCAAATGTTTAACGCCAACATTTTCCGATACAGAGTTGCCGCCCCAAGAACCGCAGCCCAGTGTCAGTGAAGGCTTAAGGGCAAAGTTATAAAGATCGCCGATACCGCCGTGCGAAGAAGGGGTGTTCACAAGAACACGGCAAGTCTTCATCCTGTCACAGAAGCTATCCAGTTTATCGCTGGCAGAAGTCACATTCAAATAGACCGCAGAAGTGTGTCCGTAACCACCGTCAGCAATAAGTTTTTCCGCTTTGTCGAGCGCATCATTAAAGCTCTTTGCCTTGTACATCGCCAGTATGGGAGAAAGTTTTTCATGCGCGAAAGGCTCATCGAGTTCAACGCTGGTCACTTCACCGATTAGTATTTTTACTGTTTCAGGTACCTCGAAACCAGCCATAGCAGCTATATCAGGTGCCGGCTGCCCAACAATAGCAGCATTGACGGCTCCGGCCGGGCTCAGGATGATCTTTCGTATCTTTTCTATCTCATCCTTCTTTAAGAAATAGCAGCCGCGGTCCTTAAATTCCTTCTTAACAGCCGAGTACACACTATCCAATGCGATAACTGACTGTTCGGAAGCACATATCATACCATTGTCAAAAGTTTTCGAGTGTATAATGGAACTGACTGCCATAAGAATATCAGCACTATCATCAATAACTGCTGGAGTATTACCAGGTCCGACACCGATGGCCGGTTTACCCGATGAATAAGCTGATTTTACCATAGCCGGACCGCCAGTAGCAAGAATTACATCACATTCTTTCATAATATGATTGGTTGCTTCCAATGAAGGTTGATCGATCCATGCGATAATGTCTTCCGGGGCACCCGCTGCAACTGCTGCTTCAAGAACGATGCGGGCAGCCTCATTAGTGACCTCCTTAGCACGCGGATGGGGACTGATAATAATACCATTTCTGGTTTTAAGTGAGATAAGGCACTTAAAAATAGCGGTAGATGAAGGATTAGTCATCGGGATGACTGCCGCCAGAATACCAACCGGCTCAGCAATTCGCTTAATTCCCATGGATGTATCTTCGTCAATAACACCGCAGGTTTTCGTATCTCTATATGCATTATATGTATACTCTGCGGCATAATGGTTTTTGATCACCTTATCTTCCACCACACCCATACCGGTTTCTTCAACAGCTAACTTGGAGAGTGGTATTCTCTGCTTATTTGCAGCCATTGCAGCAGCAAAAAAGATATTATCAACCTGCTCCTGAGTGTAGGCGGCAAATTTCTGCTGAGCAGCACGTAATCGTTCTAAAACTGCATCAAGCTTTTCAATACTGTCAATAGTTTCATACTTTTTGTTTCCTGACATTCTTGTAATCCCCCTTTTTGTTCTTGAGATTTATTGTCTTGCTTCGTTACGTCGATAATAACCCAGTGACGGTTGGTGCGCAATAATCAATATTTCATATCGATATATCCTAAAAGATATAATTTGTTAATATTATATCATTAAATATATTTCGAAAAGGATCGCACTGATAAAATGCGCAATATACAATGAAAATAAAAATTGTATATCACGCATTCTCGTTAATCAGTTATCAAACTAATGGGTGAAATCGATAAAATTGTCGTGCAAATTCAATACATTATTTATAAATATATGCTTTTGACAGTATCTTGCAGATGATCGATAAATTTTTCATCTGTCGGACTAAAGGTATAACTTGAACGCCACAAAAGCATATCCGTATATTTTTCGCCTGTCACAGAGCAGGAACGCATGACCAGGTTCTCGCGGGTGAGAACTTCCGGTGGCAAGGGGGGGGACCACATAAAAGTTTTAGCGCTGCCGGAGAGCAGATCAAACTGACTTCCGTAGCTGTAGATGACAGCTTGCTTTTTGGAACTGGTTCGATCCCCCATATTCAGCTGTGTGGAACTATGTATCGGAAAAGAATGGTCACGATATTTTAATTCTATAAAATCAGACAACATATCATGTTCAATACATTTAGAGTCTGCCAGTGGATGCTGTTTAGAAATTAAAATCAATGTTTCATTTTCGCAGATTTTATCTGCAGTAAGAGAGTGATCTTCAAAAATCTGACCGGCCTCCGCATCCAATCCGCTTTTGAATCTGACAATGGCCAGGTTATGCCGCTGCTCCCGAAGATTTTCAATCGCCTGCATCGTGTCTGTCTCACAGTAATCGATGTCAATCGGCCGGTCCGGAGCGAGACCGGTCATAAAACTCCGCAGTGCCAGGGCTACATAGCTGAGATGAGGTACTGAAACACCAAAGGACTGGCGTTTCTGATGCTTCCCCAAGCCAATTTCGTTGATTGATTCCAGTTGAAAGATGATGCGTTTAGCCCGGTCGATCAACTCACTGCCCTCGTGAGTTGGAACCATCCCCCGGCTGGTTCGCTGAAAGATTTCAAAGCCCAGATTTTTCTCCAGCTTGCGGATGCTGCGGGAAAGGTTCGGCTGACTCATAAAAAGATTATCCGCAGCCCATGTAAATGACCGCGTCTTTTCAATTTCAACTATATATTCGAGCTGCTGCAGCGTCATAATGATATCCTCCAATCACTCATTTCTAATACTTATTTCGTAATTAATACATTGTAAAATTTATAAGCCATGTTATTTCCTTAATCTTAACACACTTATATACCAAAAAGAATGCTGCTTTTACAAATGTTATTACAAGGCGTCATAATTTGATTATTAAATATATTCAAAATAAATCAGGTTCAATAACGTGTGCTAATTCTAATAGGGCTTGTCTATTGGTAATTTGATAGGCACGCTTTCTTTTATCCAGGTATCCTTTTTCGATAAATTGAGCCATTACATATAGTAAATGGCGATAAGATACGCCGAGATAGTCAGCAACATGACTGTGCTTTTCCTGATATGTATCGGCGGCGCTTGAAAGTAAAATAAAACCAGCCAGACGGTTTTCAAGGGGATAAGATTGGTTTTTGGTTAATGAACGGATATTTTTGGCATTTTTATCACTGAGGTATATGCATATTTCGCGGAGGAAAACCGGATCATTCAGCAGCATATCACCGCATTGCGTGATCGGCAGTGCCAGGCACAGGCAAAGTTCAAGTGCCTGAACTGAACAGATGTCCCGCGAGTGACCGATTAGTTCCATTTCACCGATAAAACAAGGTGCTCGAAAAAAATCAATCAAAGCTACTTTACCATTGGCCAGGGTGGTATAGAGCTTCGCGCGTCCGGAGGTCAGAAAGAAAAGATGCGAGGGGAGAAACCCCTCTTTGATGATGTACTCGCGGGGAGAGAAGGCGGCCAATTTTGCATAAGAATCGGCGGGAAAGGAAAAAAAGTTTAAAAAGCCTGATTTTTCAATCTCAGCCCTTCTTTTTTCCGGATGATTGATTAAGCGCATAACTTTTCCTCCTTATGTATAAAATGTGAGATTTCTCATATTATTAATATTTGAATTATACTATAATCCAAGCATAGATGTCGACACTTAAGTTTCTAATGAAAGGAAGAGAAAAAATGGAAAAACGTAAAATTATTCTGGACTGTGATCCGGGACATGATGATGCGATAGCTATCATGATGGCAGCTGAGAACCCGAAAATCGACTTGTTGGGTATTACCATTGTAGCAGGGAATCAGACGCTGGAGAAAAACTGCCGAAATGGCCTGAATGTATGCCAGGAGTTAGAGATAGATGTACCTGTGTATTCCGGCATGTCACTTCCAATGGTACGTGAACAAGTAGTTGCTGATAATATTCATGGGGAATCGGGCCTTGATGGTCCTGTTTTTGGCCCGCTGAAAATCAAGGCGGAGGATAAGCATGCCATTTCTTTTATTATAGAAACACTTATGGCATCGGATGGAGATATTACTCTTGTGCCGGTTGGACCTCTGACTAATATTGCCGTGGCTATGCGTATCGAGCCGCGAATTGTACCTAAAATTCAGGAAATTGTATTAATGGGCGGCGCCTGGGCTATAGGGAATGTTACACCATCGGCAGAATTTAATTTCTACGCCGACCCGGAAGCTGCACATGTGGTTTTTACATCCGGTGTGCCAATTGTGATGATGGGCCTGGATTTAACTAACCAGACTGCGTGTACTAAAGAGGTGATAGCGCGAATGGAGTCCATCGGAAATAGAGCATCAGCCTTATTTTGCGATATTATGCGCTTCACATTAAAAACGCAGAAGGAAGCTTTTGGTCTTGACGGCGGTCCTTTGCATGATGCCACCTGCATCGCATATCTGATAGAACCTTCTTATTTTGAAATGAAATCAATGTACACAGCGATTGATATAAAGAGCGAATTAAGCTATGGCCGTACCGTATGCGATGTGTTGGATGTGCTTAAAAAGCCGCATAATTCTAAAGTTGGCATGAATATTGATGTTGACGGTTTTTGGAATATGGTTGAAGGATGTATAAGGAATTATCGGTAGAGGCTGTTAGCGAACCGGGCAAGGATAGCTTTGACAGCCTGGGTCTCCTTTTGTGTCATACACAGAGATATTTGGTAAATGTATCATAAAAATCCAGTACCTCCCTAGTGCTTTCTGGCCTTGACATTGATAAAATGATAGGCAACTGGGAAAGGAGAGTGTTATGAAACTAAATATGAAAAAAATCACTCTGATTATTGCCTTATACATAATAATAGATGTGCTGATAAGCTATCTATCTCGTGGAGCAGATCTTAGCCAGCCATTGTGGCTTGCATTAGGATTAATTTCAATATTAATACCTCTGCTTTTTTACGGAATCATTAAATTTATATCGGAAAAGATGAGAAAAAGAAGGGGGGAAGAGCAGACGAATCAGAGAACTTGAAAAGGAAATCACACGAAAGTCCGCTATCATAGAGATATGCGGACTTTTCGTTATCTTATTTTATTTCAATATTCCATCAAAACTGTATTACACCATTTATTGAAACGTTCAATTATCTCTCTTATGTGAATTTTCTCCATCTGGTTTCGGAATATCTTCCAAATTTCATATTTTGTTGTGGCCGGGACATTCATTCGTCCTCTGTTTTGGCTTCATTGATCTTGGCCGAAAGCTTTAAAATCATATTTATTGTATCTGCATATTGTTATTATTCGGCTGCCCGTATATAATACATGGTGATATTGTTTGCAAACGAAAGGATGGTCAAGCTATGGAATATATTTCAGCTCCAGAGGCCGGGAAAAAATGGGGCATTTCAGAGCGGCGGGTACAAAAGCTATGCGAGGAAAACCGTATACCAGGCGTTGTCCGTTTTAGCCGGATGTGGCTTATTCCCAAAGACGCAGAGAAGCCCGCTGACAGGCGACAGACACGCAGAAAAATGAATGGTGGTGAAAGTAATTGAAATATATTTTCTTTATTGAAGATGATTTGAGTTTAATTAATGGCTTATCTTTTGCGATCAAAAAGCAAGGATATGAAATAGATGTTGCCCGTACATGTCTTGAAGCAGAAACATTTTGGACAAATGGGAAATATGATTTGGTGATTTTGGACGTGTCGCTTCCCGATGGCTCCGGCTATGATTTATGCAAAGAAATCCGTAAAACATCAAAGGTGCCGATCATGTTTCTTACTGCTGCTGATGAAGAAACGGATATCATAATGGGACTTGATATCGGCGGCGACGATTATATAACAAAGCCATTCAAACTGGCAGTGTTTATGTCGAGAATAAATGCTCTGCTTCGCAGAAGTGACAATTTTAATCAAGCAGATACCGAATTAAATTCTAATGGCATAAAAGTAAAACTGCTAAAAGGAGAAGCCTATAAAAATGAAGAACAGCTTGACTTAACAGCAAGTGAGTATAAATTGTTATGCCTGTTTATGGAAAATCCCGATATTGTTCTTTCCTCGGAACAGATTTTAAACAAACTATGGGATTGTAACGAAAACTATATAGACAGCAATACTCTTACCGTATATATACGCAGATTGCGTAAAAAAATCGAGGACGATCCGGGCAAACCTCAAAAAGTAGTGACGGTTCGGCGTATGGGATATAAGTGGAGTACTGATAATAGGAGTATACGATGAAAATACTGGTAAACAGGAAAATCAAAGAACTCTTTCGTGTAGTATTGCTGCTTATAGCAATGTTTACCTTGATTTCTGCTGTGTTCATAGGTGTGGAATTTGAAAATGCAGCATTGTGTGTATTTGTATGTTCCTTGTGCATGAATATTTTGATATTGGCAATCGGTTATAAGTATTTCAAGGAACAAAATATAATCATGGAAAATGCGGTAAAACAAATCAGAGAATATATTTCTGGAAATAAAAGTGCCCGCATTGAATGTGATGATGAAGGCGAGCTATATAGATTATTTCACGAAGTAAACTCCCTAGTCTCTATTTTGAATGCCCACGCTGAAAGTGAGGAACATGCAAAAAAGTTTTTAAAAGATACCATATCCGATATTTCTCACCAGTTAAAAACTCCCCTTGCTGCTCTTAACATTAATAACGGTATTGTGCAGGAAGAAGCAAAGGATTTACCGACAATTAAAGAGTTTACCGTTCTCTCCGAACAGGAACTTGACAGAATAGAAACACTTGTACAGAATCTCTTGAAAATTACAAAACTCGATGCGGGAACAATCATGATTGAGAAGGCTGTAGAAAATGTATCTGAAATGATGAGCAATATAGAAAGACGCTTTTCATATCGTGCCAAGCAGGAGGAAAAGGAAATATATCTGTCTGGCGATCATGACGTTACTTTATTATGTGACCGTAACTGGCTGATTGAAGCAATCAGTAATATTGTTAAAAACGCTTTTGACCATACGCAAAAAGGAAATGCTATTCATATTAAATGGAAACAGCTTGCGTCTGTTATTCAAGTCATCGTAAATGACAATGGCAGCGGTATTCACACAGAGGATTTACACCATATTTTTAAAAGATTTTATCGCAGTCGTTTTTCTAAAGATACACAAGGTATCGGGCTTGGGTTACCACTTGCGAAAGCCATTGTTGAAGCACACAGCGGAACAATCGAGGTTGAGAGCGAGTTAGAAATTGGCACTACATTTACAATCAATTTTTTAATTCCGACAAAATTGTAGGGAGAGAGTCATTTAACAGTAAGATTGACATGATAATCTTTCAATATCAAGAAAGAAAGAGGATAACCTATGAATTTATTGGAAGTTAAATCAATTTCTAAAACCTATGGCAGCGGTGAAGCTGCCGTATGTGCATTAAAAGATATCAGTTTTTCCGTTCCGAAAGGTGAATTTGTCGCAATCGTTGGAGAATCCGGCTCCGGTAAGAGTACACTTCTGAATATGGTAGGTGCGCTTGATACGCCCACTTCCGGTAAGGTATTCATCGACGGCAAAGATATTTTTTCGATGAAAGATAGCAGCTTGACAATTTTCCGGCGCAGAAATATTGGATTTGTTTTTCAGAGTTTTAATCTGATTCCAGAATTGAATGTCGAGCAAAATATCGTATTTCCTGTATTGCTTGATATCAAAAGCCCGATCAGAAGTATCTTGAGGAACTGCTTGCGGTGCTTAATCTGAATGAACGCCGTCATCATTTACCCAGTCAATTATCAGGTGGACAGCAACAGCGTATAGCAATAGGACGTGCGCT
>Ga0153996_1001354_pt1 | contig 9992 bp, 14 predicted proteins | sample TSNC080MetaG_FD_104728 | JGI IMG/M metagenome (GOLD analysis project Ga0153996, IMG submission 104728) | Attine ant fungus gardens microbial communities from North Carolina, USA - TSNC080 MetaG | ecosystem: Host-associated > Fungi > Mycelium > Unclassified | place: USA: North Carolina, Lumber... | reverse complement strand
GAGTGACAGTTACTTCTAGAAGGCCATCTAGAGTAGGGATCCTCTCCTTGAGGTGATAGTATAACCCTATTATTAAGGCAGTAGTTAGTAAGGCATTAGGCATCTGGCTAGGTGAAGATCTTGCATCCCAGTAGATGTAGAATAGTTAGCAAGAATCAACATTCACTTTGTACCATTGTAGAGATGTAGCATCATGTCTCTATAGTAATATAACTCTTTCATGAGCAACCTGCTCAATGAAAAGCATGCCCTCACTTAATTAAGAGCAGAACTAGAAGGAAAAAAAGAAAAAATTTGTTAATGTTGTAAGAAGTTTGGGCATCTAGCCTGAAACTGTAAGAATAGAGAAGGAGAAGAGAAGAGGAAAGTTGTTTTCCAAAATAAGTTTGAGATATGGAGTAAAACTAAGGAGACAAGAAACAGAAGAAATGGGCTAGATAGTTGAATGTTTCAAGTGTGAAAAAGAGAAACACAAGTGTAGGGAATGTCCTGAGTGGAAGAAGGGAAAAGAGATGAGAGAGGAAAGAGCAGTGCATGTGGCCGTGCCACAAGAGGCATAGCAAAAAGAATAGAGGAGAAGTCCAGTACATGTTTTATGACAAAAAGCACAGAAGCACTGTGGAGAGAGCATTCCTGATAAGGCATGCCTATTAGAGCTGGGGTAGTATACTAAGAAAGTAGTAGTGTTGTACTTGGTATGCAAGAGATGTGGAAAGCAGGAATATCATATGGAGGAAAATAGAGGATAGGGGGTGATCTTAAGAAAACAGTTAAAAGCAATGAAATAGTATACATGTTCAAAGATAGTAGAAAGAAAGGTGGTATGCCCCACAGAGAGAAAAGCACAGCAAAGCAACATATGGCCAAGAAAGCCAGAAGGTGTAGCAAGAGAAGAGGTAGTTGAAGGGAAGTCAGGAGAACTTTCCAGGTGCTAAGAGAAGTATAGTTAAATATTGAAGTAGAAAAGTTGGATATGCATAAAGATATAACTGTAAAGGTGCTCTTGGATAATAGTGCCATAGGGATGTTTATGAACAGAAAGATGGTAGCTAGGCATGGGTTCAAGCTGCAGAAATTAAAAAGACTGATAGCAGTCAGAAATGTAGATAGAACAAATAATAGTGGAGGAGCAATTATCTACCAGGTGGAGGTGAATGTTTATTATAAGAACCATATAGAAAGGATAAGGATAAATATATGCAATTTGGGAAAAACAGAGATAATCTTGGGAATGCCATGGCTGGCAGTACATAATCCTGAGATAAACTGGGAGACTGGAGAAGTTAAAATGATGAGATGTCCACCCTTGTGTGGTGGGGTAAAATCAAAAGAAGAAGAAAAGAGAAAAAAGAGTAGTAACTCTAGAAGAAGAGAAAATTGTCAGATAGGCAATAGACAATAAAGAGGACTTGGGAAGAGAGGAGAAGATCAAAGAGGACCATAGAAAAATTGAGAAAATGGTCCCAAGAAAATTTCCAAAGTGAAGGAAGGTGTTTGGAAAAGTAGAGTTGGAGAGGATGTCAACAAGGAAGGTTTGGGATCATGCTATAGATCTCAAAGAGACGTTCAAACCATGAAAGAAAAGGATTTATTCTTTATCTAAAGATAAGAGAGAAGAAGTCCAAAAATTTGTGGACAACCAACTAAAAAAGGGGTATATTAGACCATCAAAATCCCCTCAAATGTCACCAGTTTTCTTTGTGGGCAAAAAGAATGGAAGTAAGCAGATGGTAATGGACTACTGTAACCTAAATGACCAGATAGTGAAAAATAATTACCCGCTACTATTAATTACAGAGTTGATTGACAATATGAGCAGCAAGAAAGTGTTCACTAAAATGGATCTGAGATAGGGGTTCAATAATGTAAGGATCAAAGAAGGAGATAAGTAAAAGGGAGCATTTACAACATATATAGGGTCTTTCGAGCTAACAGTTATGTTCTTTGGAATGACAAATTTGCTAGCCACATTCTAGGTGATAATGAATGAAATTCTGAGGGATTTGATTAATAAAGGAAAAGTTGCTGCATTTGTAGATGATGTGCTAGTAGGGACAGAAACAAAGAAAGAACATGACAAGATTGTAAAAGAAATACTAAGGAGACTAGAAAAAAACAACTTGTATATCAAGCTGGAGAAATGTACATAGAAAGTGAGAAAAATCGGGTTTCTAGGAGTAGTAATAGAGCCTAATGGAATAGAGATGAAGGAAAAAAAGATGGATAGGGTACTTAGTTGGCCAGAGCCCAAAAATGTGAAAAACATCAGAAAATTCTTAGGCCTTATAAATTATTATAGAAGGTTTATCAAGGATTTTGTTAAGTAACAAGGCCAATAAATGTATCAACAAGAAGGGACATAAAGTGGCAATAGAGGCAAGAACAGCAAAAAGCATTTGACAAGTTAAAAAGGGTCTTCACAACAAAGCTAGTATTAGCAACCCCAGATTTAGACAAAGAATTTAGGGTAGAGGTAGATGCCTCAAACTATATAACTGGAGGAGTATTGTCAATGAAGTGCTCTAATGAATTATGGAGACTAGTTGCTTTCATTTTGAAATCTCTAAGTGATACAAAAAGAAACTATGAGATATGCGATAAAGAAATGTTGGTAGTAGTCAGATGCTTAGAAGCATAGAGGCACTTTCTGGAAGGAGCAACAGTTAAATTTGAGATTTGGACAGATCATAAGAATCTTGAATATTTCATAAAAGCACAAAAGTTGAATTGAAGACAAGCAAGATGGGTTTTGTACCTATCTAGATTTAACTTTATATTAAAACATGTTCCAAAGAGTAAAATGGGAAAGGCAGATAGCTTGAGTAGAAGGCCAGATTAGGAAGTGAGAGTGGAAAAAAACAATGAAAATGAGACGTTGGTGAAACCAGAGTAGTTAGAAGTAAGAAGAACTGAAGCAGTAGAAATCATAATAGATGGAGTAGATCTATTAGAGAAAGTTAGAGAGTCAAAAGTGAAAGATGATGAAGTAATAAAAGCTATGAAAGAAATGAAGCAAGCAGAAGTGAAAATGTTGAGAGATGAGAAATAGAGAGAAGTTAATGATGTAATATACAAGGAAGGAAAAGTGTATGTGCCAAAAGATGATAAATTGAGGAAAGAAATTATCAGGCTACATCATGATATGCCAGTAGGACATAGAGGACAGTGGAAGATAGTAGAATTGGTTACTCAAAACTTTTGGTAGCCAGGGATTACTAAAGAGGTGAAACAATATGTAGAGGGGTGCGATGCTTGCTAGCGCAATAAAAACCACACAGAATAACTAATAGGAAAACTAATGCCAAATTCAATTCTGGAAAAACCTTAAGCTCATATATCAGCAGATTTTATTACCAAGTTGCCTCTGGCTTAAGGATACAACTCAATTTTAGTAGTAGTGGATAGGTTGACAAAAATAGTACATTTTGTGCCTACTACAGCAAAGACATCAGCAAAAGGACTAGCTAGATTGTTTAGAGACAACATATGAAAGTTACATAGGTTACCTGAAAGTATTATCTCAAATAAGGGACCCCAGTTTGCAGCAGGAATAATGCGGGAGTTGAATCAGATGTTGGAAATCGAGAGTAAATTGTTGATGGCATTTTATCCTCAAATAGACAGGCAAACAGAGAGGGTGAACCAAGAATTAGAATAGTACTTAAGGATATTTATTGATCACAGGCAAGAACAGTGGCCAGAATGGTTGGGAACAGCAGAGTTTGCATATAATAAAACACACTTAAGTACTAGGACGTTGCCTTTCAAGGCAAATTATAGACAAGACCCAAGAATGGGATTCAAGAGAAGGAAGAAGGTGAAATATGAAAGGGCAGAAAAATTTGTTGAAAAGATAAAAGAAATACAGAAAGAGGCAAAAGCAGTGCTAAGTAAAGCACAAGAGGAGATGAAGAAGTATGCAAATAGAAAGAAAGCAGAGGTCGATGACTATAAAGTAGAAGACTTAGTGATGTTGAGTACTAAGAATCTGTAAGGGGATAGCTCTATTTTTACCCCGGAACTGCATAACAATACTCCAGAGTGACCTAAGCCTGTTCAAGTATTACTAAAGTAATGCTTAAACACACTAGTATAGCTCCAATCACACTGACCCTGACACAAGGAATATAAACTTAGTATATAATATAGAACATCCCTTCAGGAGCCTTATTCTAATCTCTGAGGATTCTCCTGGAGGTGAGTTATATTATAACTACGAACTGTAATATTAACTGAGGATTTTCCTGGAGTCTTGTGCCCCAGTCACCCTTACAGTAGATTAGGATTCTTAAAATGGAGCCTTGGACTATTCCAGTGGATAGCTACCCAATAGGTCGTCCTCCCCTGTCATACCCAGTCCTCCAAGAATTCTGCTCTCCAGATGTCATTGCCTCCAGACACCCCCTAAGACATAGCCGACACCTTAGGATACCTGTAACACTATCTCTACAAGCTAACAGAGAAACAAAACGTCTCTGAAAATAACATCAACACTACCCTGGCAGTCCTAACTGCGCAGCTACAGCAGCTTATACAGCTAGTGGCTAATCCCCCCCCTCTGCTTGTACCAAACACACCTTCCCTGCCTATACTATCTCCTCCAGTGTCTCTGCCCCCTGCTCCGATGCCGAGACAAACACATTCTAAGCTCTCTTGTCCTCTGGACTTCAGCGGAGAACGTCACAACGGCTATGCATTTTTGAACTCCTGCTCCCTCTACATCCACCTGGCCCCAGAGCAGTTCCACAATGAAGAAAAAAGGATTCTCTGGGCTCTTATGTTCTTCAAAGGAGGTCGTGCCGCCAAGTAGTCTGAAAATGTGTTTCATCAGGAAGTAGATACTGGCATTTTTCCTATCCAAACCTGGAGAGATTTTAAGCAACAATTCCAGCTTCACTTTTTCTCTGTTAACGTGGAAGCAGATGTAATCAATGTTCTAAAAGGCACCTCCTACCACCAAGGAGGTCAGACAGTGGACAACTATCTGGACAACTTCCAGGCCTTAGTCTCCAATGCAGGTTATACAGATTCCCGGACCCTAGTGGTGAAGTTTCAACAAGGTCTCCAGTTAGGCATCCAGAACCAGATCACCACCATGCCCTATGAACGACCAGCTGATAACAACCCCAACGCGTAGTACAAAGCAGTATAGAGGATCAACCAGGCGCGTCTTGCCAATAAGGCCTTTTAGTCCGTGTCATGCTCTGTCCCCTCTGCACTACCCAGAACCACCACCGCCCGACCTCCACCTTTGTCCGTGGCAAGACTGCCCTCCATTCTGCCTCTTCTGGTCACTCCAAAACCTCCGCCACCTGCTCTGTCTATGGAAGTCCCTATGAATGTTGATGCAACTCGGAAAGCAAGGCCCTTGCCTCTACGAGGATGTTACCAATGTGAAGACGCAAACTATCTAGTCCAAGACTACCCCCACTACATGGACGTCTGTCAACTCACCTCGGAACAGCAGGAGGAGCTGATTGAAGATTTGTTGGCATTGAAGAATGTAGTTCCGACTGAAGAGTCTTGTTCCCCAGAGAAAGAGGATTTTGTGTAGAGCGACCAGTGATAAGTGCGCCCTGGTCGCCAGTAAATAATCAGTGCCTTGGATACATGAGGAACTTCCTTACTCCTGCCAGTGGAAATTGGAACTACGGACACAAGCAAACTCCACTCCATCAAAGCCCTCTTGGACAGCGGAGCAACTGGAAGCTTCATCAATAGAGACTTCATCCGTTCAAAAGAAATAAACACTCAGACCCTCTCATGTAACATCCTGGTCTTTAATGTTGACAGTTCCTCTAACGAGGCCAGACAGATTTCCAAAGTTGTAAACGTACTTCTCCGTTACAAGACTCACTCTGAGAGGATGCTCTTAGCCATCTCTGGACTTGGGAAACAGAGTCTGATTCTAGGCTACAACTGGCTTAAGGACTATAACCCCAAGATTAACTGGGAAAAAGAAGAAGTCAAAATGACCTGTTGTCCACTCCAGTGTAAAGGAGGATGTGCCCTATGGAAGGAGCAGACCCACCAGAAGAGGATTGAACTCTGGGCCCTTTGATCACATCGTGACAGACTTGCACCCCTGCTCCAAGAAAAAAACATACAGCCCCAATTGGGAGCTTGGAGACTGACTGTTCCTTACATACCTCTTCCTGGAGCTTACCCAAGTCAACCTCCAGGCCATGACTACGACCTCCCAATGTCTTGTGGAAGAAGCCAGACGCAGTAAGAAGACACTTACTGTTATCAGTCCGCTGCCCATCTACATTGCAGAGTTCCAATCAGTGTTCGCTAAGAAGGACTTTGACATACTGCCTGAGTACCACAAGTGGGATCATGCTATCGAACTGATCCCTGGAGCAGAGCCTAAGTCGTCGAAGGTCTATCCCCTGTTCCCGTTGGAACAAGCTGAGTTAGATGTCTTCCTAGAGGAAAACCTGCGTACTGGACACATCTGGCCGTCCAAGTCCCCCATAGCAGTCCCTGTGTTCTTCATTAAGAAGAAAGATAGTTTGCTCCAGCTGGTCCAAGACTATCATACGCTGAACACTGTAACTGTCAAGAACAGATATCTCCTTCCTCTTATCTCCGAACTCGTCTCCCAGCTCCGCAGAGCCAAGTACTTCACAAAACTTGATGTCTGCTGGGGTTTCAATAATGTATGCATCAAGCCCAGAGATGAATGGAAAGCAGCCTTTTACACCAACCGCAGTCTTTTTAAACCTCTCATGATGTTCTTTGGAATGACCAATAGCCCCGCCACCTTCCAAACTATGATGAATGACATCTTCAGAACTCTCATAGCTAAAGGGATCATAGTGGTGTACTTGGATGACATTCTGATCTTTACGAAGCTGGAAAAGGAACATGAACAAGCAGTCTAGAGGGTCTTGAAGATACTGGCGGAGCACAAGTTATTCCTCTGCCCAGAGAAGTGTGAGTTCCATCAGAGGCAGATTGAGTACCTCAGACTAGTCATCTCGGAGAACAAGGTTGAGATGGACTCTGTTAAGGTTGCCAGAGTCTGCGAGTGGCCCACCCTGGAGAACCGGACTGATGTGTAGGCCTTCATAGGCTTTATTAACTTCTACCGTTGATTTATCTAGGATTTCTCAACCATAGCCAGACCTCTCTTCAACCTTACTCATTCTGACAAGGCCTGGAACTGGGATACCAAGAAACAGAAAGCTTTCAAATGTCTCAAGATGGTGATGACCACTGCTCCAGTCCTGGTATCACCTCAGGGCTTGGAGCCCTTCTGCATTAAGGCTGACAGCTCCGACTTTGTCTCCAAAGCCGTCTTCTCTCAGCAACTGCCCAGAGAGGAGAAATAGCACCCAGTGGCCTTCTACAGCAAATCCCTATCTCCAGTGGAATGGAACTATGAGATCCATGACAAAGAGATGCTTACTATCATCCACATGCTGGAAGAGTAGAGACACTTCCTAGAAGGAGCCTGGCACCTGGTAGAGATCTGGATAGACCACAAGAACCTGGAGTACTTCATGATGACTAAGAAACTCAACCATTGCCAGGCTCATTGGTCTCTGTACTTAGCTCACTTCGACTTCAAGTTGATCCACTGCCCAGGACATTCCATGGGGAAGCCAGATGTGTTATTGCAGAAACCAGACTATGGCAATGGAGCCTCTGACAACAAAGACATAGTCCTCCTACAACTGGAGCTCTTTGTAATCTGAGCTCTCGAAGGAGTTAAGCTAGAAGGACCAGAGAGAGACATCCTTAGGGAAATTTGTCAAGAGAACCAGAAGGGCGACCAGGAAAAGCCAGTGGCAAAGGCAGTGAGGGAACTCCAGCAAACATTGGGTAAGATGGTCTGCTCCATGGAATGGTTGGAAGACGGAGGACTACTCTGGTTCAGAGGCAAGATTTATGTTCTCCAGAACGCAGACTTATGAAGACAAGTGGTTTCCCTGTGTCATGACACAAAGGTTGCTGGGCACCCTGAATGCTAGAAAACACTAGAATTGGTCTCTAGGGACTACTGGTGGCCACAGATGTCTAGGTACATTAGACAGTATGTCAGCACCTGTAACCTCTGCATCAGAACAAAACTGATAAAGCAGGCTCCAGTAGACAAATTGCACTCTCTCCAGATCCCAGACTTGCGATGGGACATGCTTAGTGTGGACTTTGTTATGGAACTCCCCCTCTCTTCCAGATACGACGCAGTGATGACAGTAGTGGACTCAGTGTCAAAACAAGCATACTTCATTCCAATGCACACGATAGTGACAGCAGAAGGAGCAGCCAGACTTTTTCTGTATCAAGTCTGGAAGCTCCACAGCCTTCCAAAGTGTGTAATCTCGGACTGCAGACCTCAGTTCATAGCTTGTTTCACCCAAGAACTTTACTATCTGCTAGGAATAAAGTTGGCATCCTCCATGGTCTAGCATCCTTAGACCGACAGACAGATAGAGCATGTCAACCAAGAGTTGAACCAGTACCTCCGGCTATTTGTGAACGAATGGCAAGACAATTGGTATGACCTATTATCCATGGTGGAATTCCAGCACAACAATCATATTTACTCCGCTATCCAACAGCCTCCATTCCTGCTTGACACTGGATGGCTTCCTTGCATGGGCTTTGAACCCCAACAGAACCCTTCTGGTCTAGAGACAGTCAATGAATTTATAGAAAGAATAAGGACAGCGATCGAAGAAGCAAAGTCCATGATCTGCAAAGCACAGGACAACATGAAAAGATACTACAACCAACGAGGAACTCCAGCTCCGGTGTTTAACCTGGGGGATAAAGTCTTTCTTGATGCGTTGGATATCTAAACTACACATCCCTCACAGAAACTCTCGCACTGATGACTTGGCCCTTTTGTAGTGGAACAGTGGATCGGACCTATGGCCTATCACTTAAAACTGCCATACTGGATGAAGTAACTCCATCCAGTGTTCAATGTAGTGAAGCTTACTCTGGCCCTGGAAAACCTGATCACAGGATGGAGAACGGAAGACCACCCACTGCCCATAGTCATCAATGGAGAAGCGGAGTGGGAAGTAGAGGAGATACTCAATAGTTATTGGTACTAGAGAAGATTCCAGTATCTCATCAAGTAGAAAGAATATGGCCGCAAACACAATTCTTGAGAGTCTACCTCTGAAGTCTCTATACCAGAACTGACAGTGGAGTTCCATTGCAAACATCTGGGAGCTCTGAGATACATCCGATGTGCAGAGTTCAACAATATCTTTCATCTGGAGTCCATTGCTCCAAGACATAGCAATCTTGAAGAGGGGGTGAATATAAGGGGATAGCTCTATTTCCACCCCAGAACTGCATAACAATGCTTCAGAGTGACCTAAGCCTGTTCAAGTATTACTAAAGTAATACTTAAACACACTAGTATAGCTCCAATCACACTGACCCTGACACAAGGAATGTAAACTTAGTATATAATGTAGAACATCCCTTCAGGAGCCTTATTCTAATCTCTGAGGATTCTCCTGGAGGTAAGTTGTATCATAACTACGAACTGTAATATTAACTGAGGATTCTCCTGGAGTCTTGTGCCCCAGTCGCCCTTACAGAATCTGAAGTATCAGATAGTCAGAAGGAGAACTGAGAAGTTGACAGAAAGATTTGTCAGCCCTTGCAAGATAAAGAAGATAGTATCATCGAACACAGTAGAACTGGAATTGCCAAATACAGTAAAAATACATCTAGTAGTTAACATTAGTAGAATACAATACTATGTAGGACAAGTAGAAGGGCAAAGAAAGAAGCAACTGGCTCCAGTGATAATTGGAGAAGAAGAAAAATAGGAAGTAGAAAGGATCTTGAACAAGCAATAAATAAGGGGCAAGGACAAATACTTAGTATGCTGGAAGAGATTTACAGCAGAATCCGATACTTAGGAAGGAAGAGAAAACTTAGAAAATGCCAAAGAAGCAATAGAAGAATATGAGAAGGAATATTGTTGGGACATAAAGGAAGTAAATTGACAAGAAAGG
>Ga0153996_1001352_pt1 | contig 9995 bp, 6 predicted proteins | sample TSNC080MetaG_FD_104728 | JGI IMG/M metagenome (GOLD analysis project Ga0153996, IMG submission 104728) | Attine ant fungus gardens microbial communities from North Carolina, USA - TSNC080 MetaG | ecosystem: Host-associated > Fungi > Mycelium > Unclassified | place: USA: North Carolina, Lumber... | reverse complement strand
TTTGCAACATAACCGTTGTTATGTTGCAATACGACGATATATAGCAGACTGAAAGCATCAAAACCCTTAGCAATAAACGAAATATTGGAGACGGGAGGCGGTTATGCCATACAGTGGGACAAAACAACGCATATTTGATGTGTCTGTCAAGCTTTTTTCAGAGAAAGGTTACGATGCTGTTTCGTTGCGTGAAATTGCCGGGGAAGTAGGCATTACCAATGCTGCGATCTATAACCATTTTAGCAGTAAAGAAGCCATCCTGAATGATATTTTTGCTGCATTCAAACGGAAGCTGGACGGCTACATCCTGAAAAAAGCACAGGTAGACCGCTACATCGAAACCGATACGCCCCGCCAACTTTTAGAACGCTGCATCGGACGGTTTGTCGAATCCGACATGGAGTTTATGGCGAATGCCTACCGTATTACCTATCGCGAATATCTGAACAATCAACTAGCAAGTGAGTTGATTATTATCCAACTTCACGAGCGGACTGCTAAAAGCATCCAGTATGTGCTGGATAGTCTGATCCGGCGCGGAAGCATTCCCGCGATGGATACCTGGTCTTTTGCGCTGTTATGGACGCAATCCATGTTTTCAGCAGCGGCGATATGGGTGTTTCGTCTTTTTGGCGGCGCAGCATTGGAAGCATCCGAGGTAGAGTATAACGTGGTATCTGAGCGCCTTGTCGAGATGGCACTTTCCGGCAAGGTGCCATAGGTGCAATAGATATTTTTTTACCTGCCATATTAGTGACCGCTTATAAATATTCGGGGCCGGGGGTAACGCGGCATCCGAAGGTCAATCAGAATGGCAGCGGTAAAGCACAGTGATTATTTTTTTACCCGCTATATTAATGAGCGGTTATAAATACCAAAAAAAGGATGTGCCTATTATGCTTACATCTTTTATCGCGGACTGGCCGCGAAAACAGTTTGAAATCTTTTAGGAAAGCGAGGAAACCAAGTTGAGAAAACGAAAAAGTTTTTCCAAATCGGGCAAACTGCTGTGCCTTATGTTGGCGGTGGTGCTGACGTTAGGCGCAATGCCGGTGTATGGCACTTTCGCGTCTGCGGGAACGGACGAGCCTACCGCGGAAATGGCAAGTGAAACGCCTATGCCGAGTGTGGAATCGGACACACCGGAACCGGCGGCAGCGCCAGCGCCACAGGGAGAACCGGAGGTGACGCCTACGCCTAGCGCGGAAGAGACGCCAAGCGGGGAGCCTACGGAAAGCCCGGAACCGAGCGCCACGCCGGAAGATACTACATACGCAAATAGCATATCGGGTGTACTCTGGATAGATGTCGATGAGAACGGCATATACGACAGCGGCGAATCTCCCCTTGCGAATTATCCTGTCTATTTGTATGCAGAGGGCGATACGGACAACGCCGTAGATACGGCCACGACGGACGCAGACGGGAAATACCGTTTTGAGGATATAAAACCCGGAAGCTATGTTGTGGGAATCAAGGCCGAGGAAAACGGCACGGAATATTTACTGCCGTTGGTCGGCGTGAAGAATGACAATAAGTTCTACTTTACGTCAGATTACTCAAAGGTCATATCCAATCCGATTGATATTGACGCAGACACGGTTGTTGAAGATATAGACGCGGCTATGCGGACAATGCCGCGGATTCAGCCGATGGCAATAGGTGAAACGGTACATGGGTATACCATTACCGACGAGTTTACCGGAGCAAAAACTATAACCTCGGCTGATAACGGTAAAGTATTTGAGGCGTTTGGTACTGGCATTATCATAGTCCAGACTGGCGCTGACGTTGTAATCGTGGTAGGCGATATAACAAAATCGGGTACAACTTCACAGCTTCAAATACAAGGGAACGCAAAAGTTACACTGGTATTAAGAGATAATACAACAGCTACGTTTACCTGCACAGGAACATCTACTACTAGCGGTGCAATTCAGGCGGGCATTTATGTACAGCCTAACGCAACCCTCACTATTGAGGGTATGGGTACTCTGAGAGCCACTGGAGGCTACGGCGGCGCGGGCATTGGCAGTATTATTCCAGCGTCGGGAGTAGTATATTATAACGCTCAAAATGGGACTGTTATTATTAACAGTGGTACAGTTGTGGCCACAGGCGGAATTGGCGGTGCGGGCATCGGCGGGGGAGGCGGAAATGGAGCTGGTGGCGGCACGATTACCATCAACGACGGTACAGTAACGGCAACGAGCGGCATTGGTGGCGGCGCGGGCATCGGTGGTGGACAAATTGCCGGAGTGTGGGTCAACGCTCCCACAATCACCATCAACGGCGGCACAGTGACGGCAACTGCTGCCAATGGTACTACAGCTTATCCATGGGCTGGCGCTGGTATCGGCGGAGGTCATCAAAATGATATCGGCCCCACGATTACTATCACCGGTGGAACAGTAACAGCTACGGGCGGCAACGGAGGATCGGCGAATTACGGAGGTGGTGCAGGTATTGGCGGTGGAGCCGGTTCGGGCAGCTTTGTCGGTCCCGCTGGATCAACTACCATTACCGGCGGTACAGTTACAGCAACAGGTGGAAGATCTTACTCTGGCGGCTACTTAGCAGCGGGTATTGGTGGAGGAAGCAACTATAATTCAGCCACAAACGCTGCCAACGGAACCAACATTTTCATCGGTGGATCAATTTATCCAACCAATTCGGCCGGAGTCGTCTCCGTTTCTACAAATACAACCAACGGCCCTGCAAACGGAAATAACCTCGTAAGTATAGCGACCTTTACTGAATATGCAGGGCAAGCGTTTACCATCAATACCTCCGGGTCTTTGGGTCCATATACATATAAAGGCGTTGGGCATACTGCCGCCGCATATCCATGGCTGACCTATCCGGGCGTAAGCACTGACGCGGCTACAGTCAATACCACAGCCGCATCGGTAACTGCGCCGTCAACGGTAACCTCGGCGGCCAGCAGCACGGCAACCCTGAACGGAACGTATTACCTGAACAATACATATACCGTCACGCAAGCGTATTTTGAATGGGGTACGTCAACAGGCTACGGTACTACGATAAATATGACAGGTTCCATCAACACTTCCGCTACAGCGGCAGGCGTATATCCGCTTTCCTCACCTTCTTTGACCGGCCTTGTGCCGGGTATGACCTACCACTACCGCTTTGTCATCGTGACGAATGGGGTAACGGTTGCGGGCGATGATATGACCTTCACCTCGGCGCTGGCTCCCTCCGTAGATGTGACGCATACCGTAACCAGCGGTACAGCGGCGACGCTGTATGGCATTTATGACCTCAACGGCGGGACGTTCTCCAACGGGGAGTTTGAAATATCCACAGACGGCGGTACTACATGGTCAACACCGACAGGCGGTACGCTGACTGGCGCAAGCACCACGCCTTCCGTGAATCTTACGGGGCTGACGACAGGTACGACGTATCAATATCGGTTTACCGTCACAAACAGCGAAGGAACGAATAGCGCGACGGGCAGTTTCACGGTCGGCTTCGCGGTGACGGAGAAATTCGTGAATTTAAGTGGCAGCGCAGTTGATTCTACCGGATTACCGGACAACACGGTGAATGTGGCAAGCAGCTACACCGCTTCGGGAATCCCCACCAGCCATATAACAGGCGGCAATACCTACACCTACCTTGGCTACAAGTTGGATAGTTACATCACCGGCGATTCGCTGACCAGCGGTACGCCATCATCCGTGACCATCACGGGCAACCGGGATGTGTATTATGTCTACGCCATAGCTGAGGGTTCCATCAAGATCGAAAAATACGCCCACGACGGTACAACGCTGCTACCGGGCGCGGAATTTAAACTGGAGAAACTGACCGGGTCGGGCGGGACGATAGACATGATCTTTACGGCACAAACGCTAACCACGGGCGCAGGCGGCAACGTGACATTTGCAAACCTCTCTGCTGGAAGTTACAGAATCACGGAAACAAAGGCTCCGACGGGTTACGAGCTGCTGACCGCGGCGTTTGAGGTAGATATTCCAAAGGATATTACCTATGCGGTGGGTACACCACCGGCGGATAGTTCGTACCTCTACTCGACCACTTCGGGGAGCAACGTAATCTACCACTACTATGATGTGACCTACAAGGTGAGCGATCAGGCGTCTATCGCAATGCCGTCCGCCGGTGCAGTGGGAACTTTCCCGCCATACGCCTTATGGGGCAGCGGGCTGATCCTTCTGGCGGCGCTGGGCGGCGGTATCTTATGGGCAAAACGCCGTAGGGCATACGCTCCCAAGCATGGATAATGACTTTTCCACACGACAATAAAAAAAATTGGGAAAGGAGCTATTTATGGATTGGAACACCCCAAAAACCTGTACAGGGGTAATACGCCTGTACACATCCCCAAGGCCGCAAGCGCCCGGCCGGGGATTCAGCAGCCGCGACGCGCCTGCTGAACGTATAGGCGAAGGATATAGATCATTTTAAAACCAAAAAACGAAAGGGAGATTTCAACATGAAAGCTAAAAAATCATTCAAAAGACTATCCGTACTGCTGGTAAGCTTGGCACTGGTACTGTGTATGCTGCCTACGGCGGCATTGGCACACACGTCCAGCGGCCCCACATTTGACGGGACGGCCAGTGGCAGCCTGACCATCAACAAGACAAATGGCGCGGGAGCCGCCATCACGGACACCAGCCTGCAATACACCGTATACAAGGTTGCAGATATTACACAGACCAACGCCAGCGGCATAGTATCGGTGCAATATATTCTAGGCAACGGCGTAACACTTACAGGCGGCATCGTTGGTAACGGCACAAGCGTTACCGTACCCACCGGCGTAACGGCGGCTGATTTTGTCAGTGGACTGCCTACCGGTACGGCGGTGACCAACACCGCAGGAACAGGTACGCTCACGTTTAGCAGCCTGCCTTTGGGCTTGTATCTTGTAAAAGAAACGGTCACGCCCGCAGGCGTTGCACAGTCCAACGACTTTCTCGTGTCCATCCCCATGAGCACGACGGTCAGCGGCAACAGCGTATGGGATTATGATCCGGTTGCAACACCCAAAAACACCGTTGTGGACGGTACTGTATCAAAAGGCATAACGAGCGGCGCGACCCTCGTATCGGGCAGCACCTATACGGCTTCGTTGGGCGACTCTGTTACATACGCAATTAGCGCAAAGATCCCCACTACATTTACCGTCACACCGTACACCACTTACACGATAACAGATACCCCGGCCACTGGCCTTGTGATTGATAAGGACGGCGCGGGCGCGGCAGGAAGCTTTGCAGGAATAACCGTATCTGTGGGCGGCACGACACTGACAAGAGGTACACACTATACGATCACCAATGATACCGGCGGCACAGGCTTTGTCGTTCAACTCATCACGGACGTTCCCACCGGCACAACTCCGGGAACACAGGCAGCGGCTTTGACCAACGGCGCGGTTGTGACCATCACCTACAATGCGAAGCTGTCACCCACAGCCACCGGCAGTTCTTTTGCTAACACCGTAGCGGTGAATAGCCAATACAATACGACGGGCGGCGGTACAGTGACACCTCCGGCAATCATACCACCGGTTACCGATCCGCCTCCGACCATCGTTACATACAACTATGCGCTCCAAAAGGTGGACGGTAATAATTCTAACGCTCCGTTAGCGGGCGCGAAATTCGCGATTCAAAATTCTTCCGGCAGCTATCTGGCGTGGACTTCCACGAATGGATGGACGGTTGCAACGGGACTTTCCGACCCGAACCTGTACACCTTCACATCGGCAACGGCCAGCAGCGCCATTGTACCTTTTAACGGGCTTGCGGGCGGCAGTTACAATATCGTGGAATTAAGTGCGCCTGCGGGCTACAGCCAGCTCACGGCGGCAATTCCTGTGACGATCAGCGCCACGACCACCGCGGACGCGAATACTACAGGCGGCGGCGCGGGTTACTCCATTCAGGTAGTCAACTCGCTTGCCAATACATTCACCCTTCCGGGAACGGGCGGCATGGGTATCTACCTCTACACCATCGGCGGTGTACTGCTGATCGGCGCAGCTATCGTACTGTTTGCGCGTAACCGGAAAAGACAAACAGACAACGCATAACACTTAAATAGTTTGCGAAGTAAACCATTGTTTCATGTGCAGGGGGAGCAGGTCATCCTGCCCCCCTGTTTTGTTTTCAAATACGAGTCTGGAAGGTGACCGAATGCGGCGAAAAGTACCCATAATCCTGATTTTTCTGCTCTTTGCCGTTGGAGTCGTCATCCTGCTATATCCACTCATCAGCGAATGGCATAACAGCCGCTCGCAAACAATGGTTGTCGAAAACTACAACCATGCCGTGACGGGGTTAAGTGAAGCGGAGTTTGAGGATTTGCGACAGGCGGCCAGAGAGTACAACGAAGGGCTTCTGGGCAGCGTCGTGCTGACCGACCCGTTCGACGCGAGTGCGGCAAAAATGGCATCCGAGGAATACGAAGCATTGCTCAATATAGGCGGCGACGGTGTGATGGGAACCGTCAGAATCCCGAAAATTGGTGTCGAACTGCCCATCTACCACGGGACGGCCACCGAAACGCTGGAAAAGGGCGCGGGGCATTTGGAGAACACACCGCTGCCCATCGGCGGCATGGGAACCCATGCGGTACTGTCCGCGCACAGCGGCCTGCCTGCCGCGGCGTTGTTCACCGATCTCACTAAGCTCACGGAAGGAGATCTGTTTTTCCTCGATGTGCTGGACGAGACGCTGGCCTACCGTGTGGATCAGGTGAAGGTTGTAGAGCCGGAGGACACGTCGGACTTGCTGATCGACACCAATGCGGATTACGTCACACTGGTGACCTGCACGCCTTACGGAATCAACTCCCACCGTCTGCTGGTGCGTGGCGTCCGCGCGGAATATGAGGAAACGCTGGAGCAGGAAGCGCAGATCGAGCAAACGCCGGGCAGCCCGTGGAACCGGCCATATACCGTTGCCGGGATTATCTTAATCCTGCTGCTGGTACTGTATACCATCTTCCGGCTGCTGAAAAGGAACAAGGGACGCGCTTCCCATTAACAGCGTTTACGATAATGAATTGACAGATAACCGCCTGCATATGCTGCGGCGAAAAAGGAGGTTTTGTAATATGAGAATCAAAAAAATGGGCATGGGCCGGAAGCTGCTGCTGATGGCTTTGGCTGTCGTCCTGTTTGCGGCAGCCCTGCCCGCAGCTGCCAGCGCCGCGCCTATGCCATCTTCCGGCAGTTTGACCATACACAAGTACGCGCTAGAGGACATGGGTGATATGGGACCGTCATATAACGGGAAACTTGCGCCCAGTATCCCCGCGGGCGCCGTACCCCTTGCGGATGTGGAGTTCAGCGTATGGCAGGTAGACCCAAGCGCGGTAGTGAGCATAACAACGGCGGCGCAGGCATGGCCGCATATCATGGCGTCTACCCTGCAAACGGGCGTCACCGACCAAAGCGGCGAGGTTACATTCCCGTCTCTGCCGCAGGGCTTATACTATGTGGCCGAAACGAAGAATAGCGGGAACACGGTATCCTGTGACCCGTTTGTCGTGTCTGTGCCGATGGCCGACCCTGCCACGGGCGACTGGATTAGTGACGTCCATGCCTATCCGAAGAACCAGACAATGGCGATCGACAAGTTCGTGGCAAACACCGGAACGACGGATTACTACGAGGTCAGCATGAACCTGCCGGTAGAGGTAGGTGAACGCTTTACATGGTACGTCCGAACGCAGCTTCCCTCAGACATTAATCCGAACCGTGCCGAATACTACGTTGTAACTGATACGCTGAGCAGCTATTTCGAATACCAGCCGGGAACTATAGATCTATATATCATGCCGGACAGCGACTCAGACCTCAAGAACTGTACGGTTTTGAATGCCAGTGATTACACCGTCAATTTCAACACGGCGACCAACACATTATCGGTAGGGCTTACCACTACAGGCGTTGCAAAAGTAAAAAACCTTGTGGATGGCGGAGATCGGTATGCCATTTTCAAATATGACTGTATCGTGGACGACACAGCGCCCCAGGGCGTGGCGTTATACAGCGGGGCAACCTTAGAGTATACGAGGGACACGTCCAGTGTCAGCGGCGTATCATCCCGCGGTGGCGCACAGGCCGGGGCTGTTACCCTGCTTTCGGCGGGAAGAAATACCGGGATCGTACCGCTTGCAAGCAGTACCGCTAATACCTTAACGGTAGAAGTCTCCATGCAGCCGGAGGTGCATACCGGAAAGATCGGGATCACCAAGCTGGCGGATAAAACCAACAAGCTGTTACCCGGCGCTGAATTTGGCATTGCTAAGACTAAGGCGGACGCGCAGGCGGGCAGCTTTATTGCCACAGGCACGACGGACGCAAACGGGGAACTGTCGTTTAACGGATTAAAATACGGCTTGCCGGGGGATCAACCAACCGAGAACTCCAATAACACCACATTCTGGCTGGCTGAAACAAAAGCTCCCGATGGCTACAAGCTAATGAAAGACCCTGTGGAAGTGACGTTTAACTACAGCCAGGACAGCGACGGCACATACTATTTCGCACGGGTGAATGTCTACAACGTGAAAAGTGGCGCGTCCGGGGACACATCCACGTCACCCAAGACCGGGGATACAAGCAATCTGCCCCTGTACTTAGGGATTATGGCGCTGGCGTTGGCCGGAATTATCACCACCGTTATTCTGATAAAAAGAACAAAAGCGGCTGACGGTGCGAAACAATAGTAAGGAAATATAACCGGTGCGTGTACGGGCGGGGAACCGCCCTCCCGCTCTATGAAATCCAGATACAGGGCTTCCGCCCGGTAAACACACGGCAGGGGCAGCCTCCGTCTGTATGTCGGCGCGGGAGCCTTGTTATATATGGATGCAATCATCGTATGAAGCAGGAAGCGGAATGAAAAGAAAAGTTATCAACATCATCATAATTGTGCTGGCCTTGATCGGCGTCATACTGCTGGTCTATCCGTATATTAGCTATCGGCTGTCCAAGCGCGACCAGACCTATGTTGTCCAGCAGTACGACGACAGCCTTGCCAAGATGACGGCACAGCAGATGCAAGAAGAATGGGAACGGGCGCGGGCATATAACGCTTCGCTTGTTACAAGTGTGTTATATGATCCGTTCGCGTCCGGGCAGGAGGATATGGACGCGGAATACCTCTCCCTGCTGGATATTGCCGAAAACGGTGTGATGTGTCATATCGAAATTCCCAAGATCAAGGTGGATCTGCCGGTCTTTCACGGCGTTTCCCTGTCCACGCTGGAAAAGGGCGTCGGGCATCTGGAAGGTTCCTCCCTGCCCGTGGGTGGCGCGGGGACACACGCGGTCATGACAGCGCACACGGGGTTAAACTCCAGTAAGCTGTTCACCGATTTAGTGGAGCTGGAAATTGGGGACCAGTTTTACGTCTATACCCTCGATCAGATACTGGCCTACCGGGTGGACAACATCCTTGTTGTGGAACCGGAGGACGTGGGCGCGCTCTCTATGGTGGAGGGCAAAGACTATGTAACCCTGGTGACCTGTACGCCTTACGGAATCAACTCTCACCGGCTGCTGGTGCGCGGCGTCCGGGTAGACTATTCCCCGGAGGAAATACAGCAAGCCATAACGGACACAGATACGGTACTGTCAAATGAGACGGTCATGCTGCTTGCGGGCGCCGCCCTGCTTATTTTGCTTATCATAACGATCTTGCTTGTGACTCGCGTAAAAAAAAGACGTGACACAAAAACAAGATAAATGATAAATAGCCTGCTGTACAAACTCAGAGGAAAAACCAATGAAAAAGGAAAATCTGGCTGGACAAACATTTGCGTATTGGACGGTACAAAACGATCACATTTTTGAGAATAACCAAGAAAAATGGCTGTGCGAATGCCGCTGCGGGACGGTGCGGTACGTTAATGAGCAGAACCTGCTGACCGGCAAATCCACCAGCTGCGGCTGCCTGTCGGCAGCGCTTGCGCGGGAGCGG
>Ga0153996_1001350_pt1 | contig 10006 bp, 12 predicted proteins | sample TSNC080MetaG_FD_104728 | JGI IMG/M metagenome (GOLD analysis project Ga0153996, IMG submission 104728) | Attine ant fungus gardens microbial communities from North Carolina, USA - TSNC080 MetaG | ecosystem: Host-associated > Fungi > Mycelium > Unclassified | place: USA: North Carolina, Lumber... | reverse complement strand
CAAAAACCGCAACCCCTATCATACAAAGGGATTGCGGAATATTCTTTTACTTATATGGTTCTAAATCAATGCTTACTCGATTACAGAAGCAACACGTCCTGAACCAACGGTACGTCCACCTTCGCGATTCGATGGGGTTGAAATCCAACTGTTTTCTCTTGATTTTACTGGGTTCTAGTTGCTATATTATCTAAAATTCACTTTCATATCTACAGTTTCCAAAACTTTTAGAACCAAATTAGAACCAAGCGTTTTACCCTTTATTATTTCTTAGCAAGTTTTTACTTTTTAACAGTATTCCGTAAATGACTATTTCTTACCTCAATCATTTTATTTTGCTTTACTCTAACAAGTTGATAACTTCTTGAATAATCTGATTCTTGGTCTTTACATCACCCTTCCAATTTTGGGTAATCATTTCAAGAAGCATATATTCAGAAATGTGTTGCATAAAATTTGCTTTTCTATGTACCATGAAAAGCACAAAAATGAGTTCATACAACTGCTCTTTTGCAAGACGTTTAATGAGTTGTTTCATCATATCCGCATTCATATGCTCATCGGGTGTGCAGATAAGATACCACCAACCGGAATATTGCCTAATCCATCTAAAAAAGTGAATCATCTGTTTATCTCTTTGACTTATCTTTTCCATAATACAACTCCTCTACTGAATCATTCTGCAATAGCTCATATATTACCTTTGCACCTACTCTCATTCCTATTTCTGTGTAAACTTCTTGGTTTACTAAAAGCGCATTACTTACTAAATCAAAAACTGCATCACGTACATTTCCATCGGGATAAAGTTTCTCTATAAATTCTATTAACGGTCGCTCCCCTTTACGTATCCGCTTTTCATAACTTTGGGGATCTGGTTCTGCCTTATACCCTGCCAGATCGATCCCTTCCAGAAATAGGGAACGTAGTTCCTGAATGTTAGTCCGTTGGATAATTCTATCATAATCAATCATATGGTATCACCTCCCTAGTATATTTGAGTAGGTTCGGAAACTCTAAAGCCGCATTATTACTGTCATTCTGAGCGTAAGCGAAGAATCTCACCTCTGGAATTTCGTAAACTTTTAGTATATAAGATTCTTCGCTTACGCTCAGAATGACACTTGGCAAATATTGGTTTCCGAACCTACTCTATTTGACAGAATAAAAAGAACTAATTAAGTTGTCCTGCTTCTATAACTCAAAAAAAATTCACCTCACTTTTATTAATTAAAATGCATAATTACACTTTATAATAGAATATTACACTTATAAGAGAAAAATGTCAAGTTCATATTTACATTTTAGAGTGGAATATTATAATTTCATTTGCAATTTTATTCGAAAAAGTATATAATTACATTAGGTAATTGCGAAACGAGTTAAAAACTTTGATTTCAAAGAGCTCATAATCGCACAATAGCGGATTTATCAGATGAAAGACTATGATTTTGGGGTGATTGGATTGGTCTGCCGGAAAAATGGGCGCACTGATAGAAGGAAAGTAGATTAAGCTGATTTTGAGTAAGCTCTATGCAACTAAAGGCCTAAGACTTCGGATATATTGATGTTGTTTTATTTTATCAGCAAGCACTACTCCGATAAGCTGTGTGATGCCTGCCAGAAGCAAATCGGCATGGAGCGTTTTCTTATTTTGAGTTTTACGCTCAGCAATACCAAAACAGTCTTTAAAGTGGTTGATTGAACGCTCTACCGTAGTCCTGATCTTATAGGTGCTGTTCCATTCATCAGTTCCACGAAGGGTGCCGGGATAAGCCCTTAAATCCTTTTCTGGATAAAGGTAAACCATTCTTCCACAGGAGGAAGCTGTACAGGGATCCCCACAATGGCAGACACGGTGATATTTCCCGGTGCTTTGATCTTTCTCCCACTTGATTTTGGGGCAGACAAACTTATAACGGGTAACACCACTTTTAAGTTTAGCGGTTCCTTCATATTTCATGGGAAGAGAAGAATCCTTTGGACAGCAGGGAATGCCGTCATCATTCACGAGATCATCCACATGTTCCAAATGGGCGCGGGGATTCAATGGGATATAGGCTTTTTGGAAATGGATGCCACTCCCGTCTGCATAGGAGCCGAAGGTATCGCCGGAAAGAAGTTCCTTATACAACTTTACGGAGTCAAAGCGGCATCACCCAGGAAGGTTTTTGGATGGATGAGTGGATGGGCAGCAAAAAAATCCTTTAAGGTAGGAATAAGCAGCCTTGCATCATGAACCGATTTGTCTTCGTCTGGGGAATCCGACTTTTTGTTAAGGAGAATGTCAGGATGTTTCTCGAAAAACTCCCCATCATAGAAGTCAATGTGCCGAACGATTCCCAGACCATTCGTGGCAAGGCCAAATTTATAGGAATAGCAGAAGTGCCCGTTAATATAAAGTTGTTTGATTTCGGGATTGGCGGCGGCATGTGAAGGCATGGAAGCGTAAGCGGCCTTGTAGGGATCATAGTTTTCATCAAGATGCATGGATTTGGCATATGCTTTCAGCTGTTTGATGATACGGTCTGCATATTTCGGGTTGTTTTCAGTAACCCAAGCCTCGATACCGGAAGAGTCGAAGATAATCATATCCGCTTTGTTGGAATCAATCGCCTGGCAGATTGGCTCCGTAAGATCGACAAGGTGCTCAAAAACAGTCTGGAGATCCTCCAGAAAGTCCTGTTTAAAACGAGTGATCTTGGAAGCATCGGGAACCTTGTCAAAGCCGCAGAATTCCCTGAGATGCCGGGAATACTGAAGAAAGACAAGCAGAAGCGAGTCAGTCGGAATAGAAAAAATCCGCTGAATGATAAGTGCCCATAGAAAGGCATTTAAAGGGTATTTACGGGAACGTCCCGTTGATGCATAGAAATGTTTCCGGAAGGAAGCAGGAACCATTTCATCAAGGTCAATGTAAGATTGAAGAAGAGACAGAAACTTGGGCTTGTCGTATTCATAAATATCCTGACAATCCGAAAAAATATCTGCCAATGAAAGCTGATTGTGTGTTATCATATAGGTACAACTCCTTTCAGGTGGATATGGTTAATTGTTGTTGGATACTTCAATTTTACCACAAATCTGTGAGGAGTTGTTCTGTTTTAGCAAAGAAAAAAGCCTGATTTTATGCGGGCTGTGGCGTTTCGCAAACGCCTAATAATTACATAAAAGTGAGGTGTTAAATAATATGAGTATGGCTTTAAAAATCAGAACGATTCTCTTAGAACGAAATATGACAATTAAAGAATTAAGTGAAAAACTAGGATACAAAGGTACTAATTTATATAATAAACTCGATAGGGATAATTTAAACGAAAAAGAATTACGTGATATAGCTGATGCTTTAAACTGTGATTATGACGGAATATTTACTTTCAGAGATACCGGAAAACAATTATAGAAGAAGCCACCATTCCCCTACTTTGAATGGTGGCTTCTTCTATATTCAGTTGTAATATCTTACCGATATACCAACTCTTTCAATACAATTTCCTCTGCTGAACTCCGTATATTATTCATTAATCCGATCCATAACATCTGATTTTCTGCTTTTAACTGTTCGGTCACTCCCTGCTTTTTCTTTATCTGCCCGATTAACAGTTCCATTCTCTCATAACATTCTTCGTCGACCTCATGCAAATATTCATTCAATCTACCACTTAACACCAGTTCCATATATACCACCTTGTGGTATGACTTTAAATACTCACACCGCATTCTTCCATACTTACCAATCTCATAATCTGTCCCCTCTGGTAACTTCAAGTCAGGATAGTACAATCCGTCTGCCCCTAAAGTATAACTGATTCCGTTCTCTCCAACAATGTGTTTCTTCATAATATCCTCCTATCTCGCACCTCTGCCTGTTGAATGGTGGTAGGTACGTTGTCTGCTGCTTTCCCGTTTCTTTATCTGCTGTTTGTGATATTCCAATCTTGCCTTAATACTGTCCGGCTCTGCTTTCGTACCGTACTTCTTTTCCCAGTCAGCAATCGTCTTTTCATAAGCAGCATTTTCCGCTTTTGCTGTGGAATACTCTGTCAAAAATTCCTTTACCGTTTTATAACCATGTTCCTGCACGATACTGGATAAATAACGCTTCATGCTCTCAATCTGCGGCTTTAACTGTTCGATTTGTCTTTGCAATTCCTTTCGCTCTTTACCCTTAAAAATACCCTTTGTATTTGCAAGTTCCTGTTCCAATCTGCTTAACTGCTGCCCCCTCTGATAAATCGCATAATTCTGGTTTTCCAGTTTATTTTGAATTTCAGAAAGTCCAGGATATTTAGCCACCAACGGTGTCATTTTCGGCTTCTCCGGTGTGGTTTCTTCTAATGATATTTCCTTTATTGGCTCTATTTTTACATTCCTTTTATCTGCCTGCTGATAAGCCAATTTGAATATTTGCGTAATCAAAAGTTCCAGTGCTGCAATCGCCAGTAAGATAATAGTCGCAAATAGCTGTGGTTGTCTGCCATACTGCTTTACCAATTCCTTTGTCTTGACAGATATTTCCATTCGCTTTACCTTCAGAATCTGCATTTCCGGTATTCCGCTGACCAATGCCCTGTCTACAGTCTGATTCCACTTTTTTCGCATTTCATTATCCGTTTCCATCTGTTCTGCTTTTGGATTATTCTTGCCAATCTTCTTCGTTGGCAGATATACTCCGTTTTTTTCAAACACCTGCAACCGTTCCTCATCATCTTTGACATAAATATTGATGAGATTTGTATAGGAACGTTTTACCTCCTCCAGAAAATTTTCACTTTTGAATTTGATGTCTTTTGCAGTAAATAGCTTATGCTCATATACTTCGCCTTTCGGAATGATTTTGCAACCCTTACGAAGTTGCCCAGTTTCGTCAAGTATCTCTTTCTTAGTACGGACGTGTTTTCCACCTTCATCGTAAAACCTATTTCTTGTCGCAACCTTTTTTATCGGCTCTGTAAGCAGATTTCGTTCTGAAAAAATTAGATGGATATGATAATTGGTTTTTTGTTTGTTATGGTGTAAAGCTGCAATACAATCCGTCCCATAGTTCTGTTTGAAATGCTCTGTAAACAATTTCAGCAGCATATCCGGCTGATACTCTACAAGACTTTCCGGCAGTGCAATAATCAATTCCCTTGCTTCGATGCATTTTCCCTCTGTACCGCTTTTCACAAACTCTTCCTGATTGCATTTGGCAAGTTCCCACCAAAATTTGCGGTCTGTGGTTTCATATACCGCATATAAATTTTCCTGCCTAGCATGGCTGGAAATATAACTTATCCTGCCTTTCAGATTTGTTAACTTTGACATCTGAACAAATGAGTTTCTTACAATAAGTGATTTCCTCCTTCCTGTGAGTGGATACCATAAGATGTCAGTTTTTGAACTGTTGTTCGTGCCTGCACTAATACAAATGCATTAGCATTTGTAAGGGCAGCTCTGCTGACCTTTGCCCCCTGCAAGGGCGAAATGCCTGTTGCATAACCGATAGGTTGTGCAATGGGTGTATTTCGCTCTCAAGCGCCGAGGGCTTGAATAAATCAATCTCCTATACTTACCCTGATATTTCTTCTTCATTCTGTGCGTATCCGCACTCTTTACTTGCCCATTTCCGGACTGCTTTTTCTATTACAGACAAAAGATTTTCTACTGTGCTTTCCTCCCATCCGGCAAGCCATACCAGTGTCTTTTCTTCCGCTCTGCTCAACTCTACCTCTCCCAGTATTTCGTTCATTCTTTCAAGTCTTCGTTTCTCACTTTCATAAAATAAATCATTTACATTCCTGCTTCCATATTTTGGCTGTCTAATCATAATCGTACTCTCCTCCAATCTCGCTTTTCCTTGTCTGCTTAATCACAGGAGTGTGGCACACTCCTGTTACTATTTGTCAAGAAAGATTTACCAGCGAAAGCTATCCCGTACTCCTCGTTTATTCAAATACTTCTCGCGTGCTTTTTCCTTTTCTTCTTCGGCAGGTGCTGTCTTATATTGGGTATATAGCTGGTGCATAATCAATGCATCCACCTTATCCATCAATCCTTTTTTAATCTCCGGTAAAACTTCTTCCATATCGACTAAATGATATTTTACCAGAGCCAAAAATAGTTCTTCTGAAATCTGTACTTTCTTCAATTTTTCCCTTTCCCGTGACGGTCGTGACGATGGTGACGATATTTTCACTACTGGTACTATATATAAAATACCGTCACAACCGTCACATACCGTCACGTTATCTTAATTTATTAGTGTCAGCTTAATCATTCTTCCGTTATGTTCACGATTGCTTTCATAACGAATACTATGCTCATTCATCAACCTATCCACGCCTACATTCAGCTTTCTTGTCAGTACATTAGGCTGCATCTCTAACTCCGGAAATAGTTGCAACAGTTCTGATGCTGTTCCACTCCATTCCGGCTGTTCACCTGTTACACTCTGGGCAACCGCTTTCAGTATGGGATCTGATGGGTCTTTCCACAGTTCTGTCTCTGCTTTTATCATCTCCCATACGCATTGTTCCCGGTTAAAGTTTAAGAGTAACCTCTGGTCTTGTTGGTCACGTCCTGCCACTTCCAATACTGCCTTATTTTCCGTTCTTTTCTCCTTCTGCATAACAAATGCTCCGTCTGCAGCTCCCAACAGACCATTGGTGCCGGAAATCATATCGAAGCTGTCTGATGATTCCATTTTTCTGGTATGATGCACTACCAACAAACAAATTCCATTTATATCACTAAACTGTTTCAGCTTTGTTACAATGTCATAGTCACTGGCATAGCTGAACTTATCCCCGCCTACTTCTCTAACCTTTTGCAGTGTATCTATAATGATAAGTCTGGCATCCCTGTGTCCTCTTACAAACTGGTTTAACTGTTCTTCCAGACCTTCATTCAATGACTTTGACCTCGTGGCGAAATAAAAGTTTTCACTGCCCTCCATACCGAACATCCTTGATAAACGTTTTTGTAATCTACTATAATCATCTTCCAATGCCAGATATAACACTGTACCTTTCTCTACTGGGTACTCCCAAAGTGAAATTCCTCTACTGACATGATAGCCAAGCTGAGCCATGAAGAATGATTTTCCTACCTTTGGTGCTCCCACAAATAAATACGTTCCGTTATAAAGCAGTCCATCCACCACTGGTATCTTTGGTGGGTAAACAGTGTCATACAACTCTGTCATGGAAATGGTCTGTAAATCTTCTTCCGGCTTCTTTTCATTTCCCATTTCTAATCCTCCACTAAAATTTATATTGTTATTCAGCAGAGCCTTTGCTATACTGTATTTGTGATGTACATAATCAATAGGCTCTGCCTTTGTTATGAGGAGATATTCTTGTCTATACGGCAGGGGTATTCTCTTTTCTCGCAGCATTTAACATATCTGCCACCTGTTTTTGTTGGATGGGATACAAATGTCCATATGTATTCAACGTAATCTTTATATCCCGATGCCCTAGCCGCTCCTAAATGATTAGTGGCTGTACTCCTTGATTGATTAGATAGGCAACATGGCTATGGCGAATATCATGTACTCTTATCTTTTTTACCTCTGCCTTTATAACCTGTCTTTTTAGCTTATGCTGTACCGCTTCAGCGACTATGGGAAACAACCGTTCATTATCAGGAAGCTCATACACTTTATCCGCATACTCCTTAATTTCTTGCTTCAAAAACTCTGGAATTTCAATTATTCTAATTGACTGTTCCGTCTTTGGTTTCGTAATAATATCTTTCTTATCCGTCCGGTAATACGTCTTAGTAATACTCAATCGGTTGTTTCTGAAATCTACATCCGATTTACTTAAAGCTAACAGTTCGCCTTCTCTGCAGCCAGTCCAGAATAAGATTTCAAACATTACATAATAACGACTTCCAACCTCAATTGTGCTAATGAATTTGTCATATTCCTCTTTTGTCCAAAAGTCCAACTTATCCGCATCTGACTTTCCCATCTTTTTTACTTTCTTACATGGGTTATTTGCCAGATTGTAAATATTATTTGCATGAGTAAATAAGGCGGTTATCTGATTCTGTATCATTCTCAGATAAGTCTGGGAATACCCCTTACCCCTTATCACGTTTTGCCATTGAATAATATCCGCCGGAGTTATTGTATTCATCTGTTTATTTTGGAAATATGGCAAAATATGTGCTTTTATCATATACTTTTTATTTTTAATAGAACGCTCCTTTAACTCCCCTACTTTATCCCGAAAATAAATCTCAACAAATGCTCCGATTTTCATATTCATATTAGCATTTGCTGATAGTTTAAAGTTACTTTCCCACTCTAAGGCTTCTTTTTTTGTCCTAAATCCTCTTTTCTGTTTTTTCTTCCTCGTTCCTTGCCAGTCCACATAATAGAACTGGCAGTACCAGGAGTTTTGTTTCTCGTCCTTGTATGCTGGCATTGACTTTCCTCCTCGCTATGCTGTCTGTGTTGCTGTCTTATATCCATAAAACCTTTTCTCCCAGAATGCTCTAGGAATCTTACCAGATACTACTATGAAACCAGAATTTTGTAATTCCTCATTAAGCTGGCGTATCATCTTATAGGCATGTCCTTTCGAAATTCCTAATTCATTTGCAGCATCTTCTGCTGTCATCATATAATTCTGCTTCATTACTTTTGTCCTCCTTTCTTCGTTGTATTAATATTTTTGTATTTAATACAAATATTCTTGTGTTTCTAATATAATACATATTTATTTGTATGTCAATACGTAATATCCATTTTCTTGTATGTTATACATTGATTTTTGTATCGTTTTGTGTTAGATTATATTATAGGAGGGACGATTATGAGAATTAGTGAATACTTAAAAATCGGAAATAAATTAAAAGCAGCATGTACCAATGCAGGGATAAGCCAACGCAAAATGGCTACCAAACTAAATCTCACTTATTCCACATATTCTAATTATGAGAATGGATATAGCGAGCCACCTATGGAAGTCATCGCTCAATTCTGCGATTTTTTAGGGATTTCTGTAGAGCAGTTGTTAGAACTAAAGATATCTAATCCTCCAAATATGACTGTTAAGACATTTTCAGATTTTATTTCGATTATCATTGATTTAGATCGTCGTGGATTATCTATAAAGGGAAATACCACCTATGTGCAAGCAGAAAATCAGTTAATCGCTCATTTATCATTAGATATAGCCAATGCACAATTAGCAACATTTATGCCTGATTGGAATAAGGTTAATAACGACTTAGCTTCTGGATTGATGGATGAAGATGAATATTTGATTTGGTTAGAAGATACTCTTAGATTATTTAATGTCCCGATTGATGAATATATCTATAAAAAAGAGAGCGAATAAGGAAAATAAGAATATTTTTTCGGGTATACTTGAAAATTTCAGCTGCATATGTTATAGTAAATGTAGGCAAAAGAAACTATGTTCCATAATGAACAGATGAAATCCCAGAGAGTGTCCGCTCTCTGGGATTTCTTTTTGCTCTTTAGAGTTGAACCAACTAGGCTAATTACCGCTATTGTTGTCGTCTAACCATTTGCAAATGAGGTGGCAAACCACACCTGCCACGACAGCAACCAAAAAAGAAACTATGTACTCCACAATGAACCCCCCTTCCTGTTACCAGTATAGGGGCGGTAACGAATTGATTATATCATCTAATCTCCCTCTTGAAAACAATTATTTTCGACATTATTTTCCCTTCAAAATGGATAAATAAATATTTTTAGAACCAAATTAGAACCACAGACCAATTACTGGTAAACCTCTCGTCCAGATAACTATCAATGTTCGCTATTACTTTTTAATGTAAAAAAATCCGCAACCCCCCATTTCTAAGGGATTGCGGCATATTTTTTATTTATTTGGTTCTAAATCAATGATTATTCAATAACAGTAGCAACACGTCCTGAACCAACGGTACGTCCACCTTCACGGATAGCAAATGTAAGACCCTGGTCCATAGCGATTGGGTGAATCAGTTCGATTGTCATTTCTACGTTATCGCCAGGCAT
>Ga0153996_1001349_pt1 | contig 10007 bp, 8 predicted proteins | sample TSNC080MetaG_FD_104728 | JGI IMG/M metagenome (GOLD analysis project Ga0153996, IMG submission 104728) | Attine ant fungus gardens microbial communities from North Carolina, USA - TSNC080 MetaG | ecosystem: Host-associated > Fungi > Mycelium > Unclassified | place: USA: North Carolina, Lumber... | reverse complement strand
TTGAGCTACGGTAGCTTTCCTCATAACTTCTGGCGATTCTAATAACTTTTGTTCCCATCCTTTCATTGCACCCTGTCTGGGCATCAGACCCGTCTTTGCAGTTTCCATATAGATGTCATTGGTAGTCTTTGCAGTCCCCATAGTAAAATTGTTTATACAAAATGGTTTCGCTGTTTGCATCTGAATGTCGGTAGGCATAGCAGCAGGATCACAACCAAAGGAAGGTTTGTTGAATATAATGATTCCACGTGGAGGCGCCGAACTCAAACACCATGTGGTCCTTTTTCCCACGACTCTGCATCACCAATCGACCAGACTACCGGACTAGCTCTGTGTCACATAATCTGTGAAGAGCTGCAGCTGTTTCATGTATAAATCCGAAGACGGAATAATGAATTCTGTCTCTTTTCTGTCCGACGATCCCTCAGCGACTGCTTGGACTACATGACTGAGTAGGCGTCGTCTCATTTACAATCTCTGACTGCCTTCCCCTTCCCTTTTCTTCACATGATTCAGATTAGTTGCGAGTAATCTGATTTTCACATGTGATTGCATAGGTAGGACTTTGTAGTGTATTCTGTATGCTATCGCGGACTGCGATCGAGCACTGCGTTACAATCTTTACAATCTTTTGACTAAAAAAAGATTACATGTGACTATCCCGTTGGTCACATGCATGTTCCTCTTCTTCAACCATCAAATGACCACTGCTCGTCGATCTCGGATTGATCTCTCACAACTTTTACAGGGGCAAAATCCAACGATTGATTTACGCATCAACATTTTTGAAGACTCCACACGCAATTTCCTCAAGGCACTGGTTGGATTCAAGAACAAAGCGATAACCTCCATTTCAGAACGACGCAAATACCAAATCGCTGAGAAGAAGAAATTCGCAGAGAAGACTGAACATGTTGAGAAGGAGATAAATAAACGAAAACTTATAGAAATAGACCTAGTCGCAGGCATGCGGTTCGATAACCAGATACTGGAATTCCTGTATCTGATACTTCGTTCCAGACCTTGAACGCGAGAAACAAGAGCGGAAGGATACAGAGCTCTCAGTCGTCGCGCTTGAACGGCAACTGACATCTCTCCAGGACAAGTGTGCCGCAATCCAAGGAGAGATTGACCAATACCACACAATAACGGCAAACCTCGTCCGAGGTGTGTGATCAAACTTGAGTATATCAATACCTCTGAATTTGTAGGATAGAAAAGGATGAGGAAAGAACAACACTTAGCACGCATGCGTCCCGAGTTTCACCTGAGCTTATTGGCTGTGAATCTCAGCTAGCATGTAATATCGAAGGTATTGGACGAGATAAACTTCTCTTCAGGTTCACGAATATTGATCGTGAAGACCAAACGCGGGAAGCTAGTTTTGTTCTAGACATATCTGACGGTGGTTACAGAGGTGAGTCTGCTCAGAATATTTGCCTAGATGGCAGTTGTTGATGTCAATCAATCATAGTTATCACAATATCTCCAAATCTCCCTACAATCAGTGTTCTTCTGAGTCAGCTCGCTGACACTGGTGATATTTATTCGTTCATTCGTACAGTACAAAAGGTTTTCGTAAATAGTTAATACAGGTAAACAATCTCTCAGCACAGTGTACTACTAGATACATGGTGTGAACACCACTACTATCCCATATGGAAGGATTCTATCTTTTAGCAGCAGCAGAATGCATAGCTAAGTCAGGGACCTAGCAAGCCATGCAGTAAGCGTGGTGGTTAACATCAACATAGGTACAAGCAACAGGAAGGGCAGCAGACTCACCAGCACCCCTATACATACATTGTGCAAACAGCTGCATTTACTGGAACGAACTTGACCTCAGCCTATGTGGCTAGCTACCAGTGTCAAATATGCTTGGGATACTCCTAGCCTTTATTGATGCTATAAGCTTTTACCCTTTGAATTGTGTAACTCAATTAGATACCCTCAATTCTATAAAAATACATAGAGACAATGAGTCTCAAGTTGCCCAGAGTACAGAATGCACTATAAAGGAATCTCACAACCCAAGTGGCAATGCCATCATAATGTATACTAATAGTGCACTATCTCCTATGTCTCCTGAGCATACCCTACTCACCTTGAGTGCTATGATAACTGCAGATACCACTGCCCCTACTCCTACTGATCACCTAGCAAAGCACACTTACCTTGCCAAGTCCACTGAGAAGTTTAACAAACATATGCATGACTTTATAATCTCAAACTCACTAGCCTCCCAAATTGGAGACAAGACCCTCTGGGAAAACAACATGGTCTTCTTAGGATCCCAATTCTAGGAACTACTCAACAAGGACATAGAGATTTCTCCTGGTGCTCTATTTAAAAATATGAGTATTGATAACATCTACCTTGTTGAAGGCAACATTAGGTGCACTACCTCTCTCAAAGAGTACAGAATTGCTACTGATACACTACCAGCTTTGAACCACTTGATCTCAGTTTTGGGCTGCAGTTATATACACTGTAGCCTACTCAATATATTAACAAATGCATGAATAAATCACTGTATGCACAGTTTAGCCTACTCTACTTGTAAAGTCTACAAAGGGAAGGCACATCAGGCAGAGGTAATCACCCTTTTTTTGATCCTCAACTCAAGGACATCACTGTACTTTACAGGAGGGAGAAATGATTTTGCAATGTTTGAGAAACTACCTGAACTACTCCCAATACATACTGCAAATGGTTTCACACTAATTACAGACAAATGATCTATAGTATTAAGGTACCTCAATGCTTGCAATGATGCTGTAACAACAAGGATTAACAACATCTATTATGAGAACTTGACTTGCTGACTACTATCTCTTGGAGCCTTCTTTCAGGATAGGTTTATTGTTATAGGAGATAAGGGATTTGTTAGGATTAACACCCCTAATGGCACTGAATTCATGACTTTTGTATTGAGATTTCTAGGTGACACAATTTTTGTGTTATAGATACTAGACTTCACAATGCAGTGTCCTAGTACTCACCTAGCTAAAACAGTTGATTTTAACACTGTTCACAAACACTTTGGGCATCCATCAAGAGAAGTTCTCAGATGAGCAAGAAAACACACTAGAGATTTCCCCTATATCAAGATTTCAACCAATGACTATATTTGTCCAGGATGTGTGCAAGGAAAAATAACAAACTATTATTTTTCTGTTGAAATACGAACAGGGAGGGTTAACAAATAGATGTCAAGTATCAAGTAACTACATTACCTATATACTTGTGTCTCCATCATGTAACATACCTACCAACAATATATTGATCTCATTAGTTGCATCGCATAGGCTTGTATGAGATCCTAATTCCAATATTTTCTCCCTTTAACCACTATGCCACTTGCTTGTTTCAACTAATCCATTTAGATCTGAAAACTTTTTCTGTAATTAGTTACTACCAACAAAAGTATATCATCATATTTTATGATGATTTCACATTATACAGATGGATATCAGTACTCACTACCAAAGACAAAGCCATCTAAGCCACAAAACATTTTCTTATATTTGTAGAGAACTAATTTCATATTGCAGTTCAAATGCAGATATCAGATAGCAGGGGTAAATATAAGTCAATGGCCTTCAATGACCTTCTAAAAAAATAGAGGTATTAGAATCCTTCAAAGTACACCCTACACATCTCAATAGAACAGCTGTGTAGAATGATTTATGCACATACTATCTGATAAAACAGAATACATGTGCTTTGGGGTATACATACCTCAGAGCTGGTGGAATTTCTTATATAATCAAGCTTGTCATGTATACAACCACATATCCCAAATGCAACTAAATTGGCATATTTTCTATGAGATACTCAAGGGAGAGAAATCTTATATTGAACATCTACAAATTTTTAGTTATGGGACCTATGTCTATATTCCCCAAGCAGTGTAAAAGGATAAATTATGTCTGAAATCTGAATTGATGACATACATTGACATAGTACCTAGAGACCATGGAAATATATTTATACACTGTCATATCAAAGAGCTATTTAGGCAAAATAAATGGCATTTTAACTATTATAACTATCAAAATCAGCTCAAGAGACAAGTTTGACCCCCTAGAAATAACTACTAGATGCCCTGTCATGGACTTGTGTATACTGCTTGAGTAGCAGAATAATGGCTGTGACTACCACTACAAATATCTCATAAGAACTACCTAGATAGTTTCATACCAGATTTATACCAGAACTTCCTCTAGAAGTGTCCTCAAGAGCAAAAAAACCTTTAGGAAGCTTATCTCCAACCAAATGACATCAAGTATTGACAGCCCACTGCTTATTTATAATTCTAGGTTACTATCAGATGCAAGCTATCATTGCTGATAGCTAATTATAGCAAGAATAGGGAAGACAAATCTTTATGAGGGCTATATTACAAATGTAATGGAAGAAAACTGGAGCTTGAAAAAGCAAAAAGGTATAGAAGAGACAGCAGAAAGACTAGGGAAGTTGGGAAGAGAGATAGAAGAGAGAATTGATGAAGATAACATGTTTGAGAACAAGATGCTTGAGATTGCCACCTCTCTCTACTGCCTATCAAAAGACTTGAGAGTCATCTATCATGCAGAGTAAGATTCCAGGAGTAGGATTAGAGGAGCAGGAAGTGGTCACCAAGTGTTCAGGAGAGATACCATCTCAATCATTTTGGCCTTATTATCTTTAGAAGCCTGAAGGTTTTCTTTGTCTTGTTTTCTTTGTTGTATCATTGATTTGTAATCCTAATAAAATACTCTAGGGTACAGAGGGAACAAATCATATCCCCATTATCCCTCTCTGTTGCTCTAGAGCTTAACAGCTATTTGAGTAATTGAGTTCTATTTTCTTAGCTTTTTTTTCCTTTATAAAAATATCAAAACCTTCCCTTGCAGGGAAATTGACCTTCAATGGACTTGGGCATTTGCTTATGCTAGGAGTTAATAGCTCACTACATATTTTTGGAATAGGTTTCTAGCTATATGGTCAGCTAAAGTAGAGCTTGCACAAAGGTACAGGAGTTCTAGGTAGTTTTGCTATATTGATAGCAAGCCAGGCTACTAAACTAGGTAAGGGCAGTAGTATCATGACACAAGATAAACACACATCTTAGAGATCCTACTACAATGAGATCAATCTTGAGTAGATTCATTAAAAATACTATTTCAGTTTTTTCCAGTTATTCGAGTGTTTCCCTTCCATTATCCCCACTTTTTAAGCTTTCTTTCTTATTTGGTTATCTCCCTAGTACCTACTTGTTAGTGCACAATTGTAAAACATTTTGATAATTTCATTCTTTTACTTTTTTTCATCTTTGTTTTGTAATCAATTCTCTTTGATCTCTATTAGCGCTCACCAGAAAATATGGTTTTTACTTCTACTCATACATCAATGAGAATCTCTTCCCCCAATGCCCAGCAAACAAGAAGTAAGATTAAATACTATCAAAATCTGCCAAATCATTCTTATTAAATCCAAAAGGTCCAAGTGATGATAACAAAGATGTTTACCATCACACTCCCTATCCTTTCCCCACTAGGAGACATGAAAAAGATCAAGGCAAATCTGATGATGATCAGTGCCTATATATAACTGTGCAAGTACCAGATCTGCTACCCTTGATTTGGGATAAGGAAGAGTACTATCAAATAGAAGAAGATACACTCCTACCTAGATGCAATCCTCTACAAGTGTGAACAGTGCTGTATTGACCTGGGAACATCTATGGGAACAAAGGCACCTTATAGACCAATTAAAGATGGAGTAAACAGTTTCAAAATCAAGAATGCATCTGTTAAATAAAAAGTATGGATGTAATAGAGCACTAGTAGGTTCCTAGACCTAGCCATGCTATCCTTCCTAATGAACAGCTGTTTAGCAATAACTTTGCCCTAGTCCCTGTTGATGAAACCTTTCCAAACAACATTGATAAAGGGAAACTAGTATATCTATGCTGAGAAGGGGAAGTAGAGTTATTCAATCACCTTATTAAATTTGCATATTCACTAAATGATGACAAAAATAAGAACATATCATTAGAACATGGGCCTAACCACTCCAAAGTCTAGGAATAGCAATTCAAGGATATTACAAAGATAATATTTACAAAGAATTTGAATGTGTCTGCCAAGAGGAACTAAAGGCTCTATAGTACAGAGGAACTATTCAAAAGAATAGAAAAACATCTCATAAAAAAGTTACTAATAAAATTCAGATAGGTTTTTGACATGAAATCTAATGGTCAAAAAAAAACATACCTTGTTGTGAAGGAATTCTCCTAGCATACAGACACAGACTATACAGATATTTACTCATCTATAGCCTGCTTTGAAACTATTAGGCTAATGTTAGGACTTATTGCACTTGAGAAATGGCATATAATAAGTCATGATATTAGAAATGTATACCTTTATAGGAAACTTAATAAGAAAATTTACATAAAGTAACCAGAAAGGTTTACTAGGGACCCAAATATAGTCCTAAGGCTTTGACATGCTATATATATTATGAATATTGAGTGGGACTACAGTTATTATCAGCTATAGTCTAATAATAAATAGTCAGTAGACAAGATGTTGGCAATGCTAAATGAGGATATTACAATGCAGTAATACATTAAATATCTAAGGACTCCAATAGACAATCAGCTCATAATATGAACAAAACTCTTCAGAAAAATCTCAGATTATTTTCTTTTTCTTTCTTTGGACTCAATCTAAATGGAACAATATTGAACTAACCTATTAATAGACTTTAACTCAACTCTGACTCACTTGTTACCCTTGTCACTAATCTATTACTTAACTAGTCACCTTTAGTTACAAGTAGTGTTATTACATTGTAACAATTGTTACACTCTTAGTTAGGATAAATACAGACCAGAAAGAGAAAGAAACAACAAGTTCTCTCTTTCTGTATTACCTCTGTAAAATCTTACTCTGAGGAATTGGTACTCTTACTTGTCTTAGGACAATCTTAAGGGTGCTATTCAAAGTCTTGTTACATCTCTCCTTCAATATAACTTTACTGAAAACCTTAATCGGATTCTCTAATGAGAAGTGTGAAGATATCAAGTATATATATAGGCTTCAAGTTGAATGTATTCAACTGTGAGGTCTAGAGTCTTAATAATATATGGCCTTAGGCAAGTAGAACTTGCCTAGTAGTATAAACTGGATATATTTATAAAAGACCTCTCAGCTTTGAACAATTAAAGTTAGAGGCTGAAATTTTCAGATACTAAAAACTTGGCACAAACATTACTGTTACCATTGTTTATGTTAATGACATATTCTTTTGTAGCCCTAATAAAACCATCTTTAATGATTAAAACAAAAATTCATAAAGAGATGAGAATATAGGGACTTAGAGGAACTTATGGAATTTTTGTATCTATACATTATCTATTGAAATTAGTAGATACTCATTGATCAAGTTAATTACCTAAGAACAATCCTGCAAAGGTTTCAAATACAAGATATATGAGGTTTTCATCTGGGTCTTCAGTTTATCTATCTGAACCTGGAATTTGATATTTTAGGCTTTGCACCACCGATGCTTGGCTCCCCTTCTGATATTGAGCCAAACTCTTTTCTTGATCATAATATAGATCTCTCTGGACCCATAGTTCCTAGATGGTTCAGACTTGCAATTCCTGTTAAAAGGGACAAAAGAGGATTTTACTGTGACAAGCAAAGGTAAGTAGCAGTAACAGTCCTCAATCGCATGCTAAAGGGTTCATAGAGAAAAGGAGAAAGTAAGGGTATTAGTTAAAAAGTGAATATGCAGCTTATTTAGAATCTAAGTATAAAAGGAATGATGAGGGCTCGATCTAGATCCTATCCACATAGTATCTCTAAGATGTCCACCTTTACATACCATAACAAGCTTACTAGTAGAATAGTCAGTAAACTACTCATGGGCCTTATTACACTCAATCAAGCCCTTATTTGTACCCCTATACCAAACCTTATAGGTGTGATATGATCTGAGTCAATGATTAGCTAGGCTTTTCAGGCCTGCTACTCTATAGAAGGTTGTTCAAGCAACCGCTGCATCTTGTCTCAAGAAAGAGTAGAGTATATGGTAGGAAACATTCACCAACTCAACCTCTCACCAAGATCACCCTTTATATACTCAAGAGAATTGTATTTACAACCTCAAGAGCTTCTGAGATGAAGGCAAGGGCCAAGGAGGCTCCCCCATCAATCTCTACTCTGAGAAATATATTAGAATAATACAAATGTTGAAGACTCAATTAAAAAGAAATAGAAAAGGAAATCCTTTATTCTACTACTTTTTCTTGCATCTCTTCCCTATGATACTACTATGTGGCCATGACAGCCGTTACCTTTCTATTCTCTATATCTCCTGGACATGACCATGTGATTCTGCTCTACCTCCATACTTCACTCCTGCCCATTGTTCCCTAAACCCTGAACTGACTTCCTTCTACTCTGAATACAGTCTAGAAATACATGATAGTATGTATGAGCATTAGCAATACGATTGTTGTTTAGTGGCATATCTATTTCTTGACTGAGTCCAGTAGTAATAGGATCATTAGTCACTAATAGACTTTTGATCTGTCACCTAGGTGCTATATTAGTCTAAGTCTGCTCTAGATTGAAATTATCTTACATTCCAAAGATATCTTTGAGCCTTTGATTTCTAGAGTTTCAATATTGATAGTCTGTATCTGAGAAATCTGATACTAGCTCATCAGTCTTGCCTCCTGAGGTATAAGCTATTCTAGCATGTGGTAGCTTGGCTACTACCTAATAGAAGTACTCAATCTTGGGTCTAGATTAGGTCTGGGGTTTATAGGTCTTTAGAGTGGGTTTCAATAGTAAAATCCAGGGTTATAATTTGTATTCTATACTACATTTCCATAGAAAATTCTCTAATGGTGTAACAATGCCATTGAGTTAATACCCAATGCAACACTAAAGGACTGCAAGGTGTATTCATTAAACATCAAAGAACAAGAAGAACTCAATAGATTCCTCAAAGAACATCTAAAATCGGGACGGATTAGACCCTTCAAGTCACCATGTGCAGCCTCTTTCTTCTTTGTAAAAAAGAAAGATAGATCTCTCTGACTAGTACAAGACTATTGATGACTCAATGAAGCGACAATAAAGAACAAATATCTCTTACCACTAATTCAAGAGTTGATTGATAAAGTATGAGGAGCCAAATATTTCACTAAACTTGATATTTAATAGAGATATAATAATATGAGGATAAGAGAAAGAAATGAGTGGAAAGCAGTCTTTTGGACCAACTGAGATTTGTTTGAATCTCTAATCATGTACTTTGGCATGTGCAACTCATCTGCAACCTTTCAACTTATGATGGACATCTTATTCCATGAGCTAATAATGTCAGGGAAAATTGTGATCTATATGGATGACATTCTAATCTTTACCTAAACAATGAATAAACACAGAAGCATAGTAAGACAAGTCTTACAAATATTGGCTGACAACAAGCTATTACTCCACCCAAAGAAATACAAATTCCATCAAACCAAGGTTAAATACCTCAGAGTTGTCCTATTGCAAGACAATATAGAAGCCAATCCTACCAAAATAAAAGAAGTAGCTCAATGACCAGAACCTTGAGACAAGAGAAAAGTATAATAATTCTTAGGATTCTGCAACTTCTATTGCAGATTTATCCCAAATTCGCACAAGTTGCCAAACTACTGATAGAGTTAATGGGAAAGAAAGAGTGGAAATGGCAAGAGAAAGAGAAAAATGCCTTTAACAAACTTAAAGACAAGATGACAAACTCTCCAACACTAGCTATTCTCTATCCCAAGCAAAAAATGCGATTAGAAACTAATATCTTGGAGTATGCCATAGGAGGAGTGTTGTTGTCATATTCCGGAAATATGATAATTATATAATTTAATTCTCCTAATTATTCTCCTAATATTAATAATAGTAGGGTAGCGTAGTAGACTACTCTCCTCCTATTCCGGACTTCCTATAAGTACT
>Ga0153996_1001348_pt1 | contig 10008 bp, 9 predicted proteins | sample TSNC080MetaG_FD_104728 | JGI IMG/M metagenome (GOLD analysis project Ga0153996, IMG submission 104728) | Attine ant fungus gardens microbial communities from North Carolina, USA - TSNC080 MetaG | ecosystem: Host-associated > Fungi > Mycelium > Unclassified | place: USA: North Carolina, Lumber... | reverse complement strand
TCAAGCATGTGGAACGTCTTATCGACAATGATAATACGCATATGGAACGAAAGATACTGATACTAAGCAACCGGATAGCCCTCAATATGCAAATGAAGGGCAGGATCGAGCAAAGTGGTGTAGCAGAGGTGTTAATGTATCAAGGCTTTGAAACATCATTTGACAATGTACAACAAACCGCTTGTTAAAGTGTTTGCATAATTGCGTCAGATTTTCCATTCAATCTGGACGCTTTCGCTTGTGGCCTTTATGGTAGAAATAAGCCCATCCACCACAAGCCGCCTGTCCTCAAAATCAATGCTATCCCAATTTTCAAGATAGCCGGATATGCGTTTCATGTGTTCCGGCGAAACGGCCTCGGCGCTCATATCGGCAATCGCTTTCGCCAGCGATTGCCGTTTTGTGTCCAGTTCTTCAATCCTGCCGTTGGCATAGGATATTAAAACGGCGTTTGCGCCTGTAAGAGTATTTAACAACTTTTCAATTTCGGCCTCCACCTGTGCAAGCTCCACATTCAGCGCGGTTAGTTTAGGATTGGCCTTTGTTGGATTGCCACCTGTGAGCGTTTGAAACTCGGCCATTTTCTTTACCATTTCGCTGTATATGGATTGTTCAACCTCGCGCACCCGGAGCGTTCCGCAGCCCTCACAACTCATTCTATCGGCGCGTTTCCTGCAACGGAAGTATGGAGTTGTTACCGGATTACTATTGCTCATAAGTCCAGCCCCGCACCGTCCGCACTTAATTTTCCCGGCAAGCCATGTATTCTTGGCCTTGCGTGTACCGCCGAAGCCGGAGTTTGCCATAAGCCTTTTACGGCATTGTAACCATATATCCGAAGATACAAGGCCCTCATGCGGCGCGATAACAAGAATATGGTCTTTCAAATTGTAATTCTTGTTTTCTGTAATGTCGCGGCCCTGATAGAGATAACAGCCGTTTGTGCCTGTGAAACATAAGTGGCAACATCAAAACAGCCATGATGAATCAACATCATGGCCGTAATAGTTGTTAAGATGAACTCATATTCTGTTTTTGAAATTAGAATCACCCTGCCAATCTGGGCAGGGTGATCCGTTTAATTTTATGGGAGGTTTAGAAAATAGTAATAATAGGTAAATACATCAACAGCAGTTACCGTCTGTGGGTTATGTGTATCCTTTAGCTTTAACCGCAAATCTGAGCTCTTCGACCGGGAAGCATCTGAATCAATCCCCAAATTTCAAGCTCCGTCAATACTGACAGCATTTTCGCTATACCGCAATCCGCCTTTTCCATAATCTGCTCAACAGAGATAATGTCAATATCGAGCATATCATAAAACTTCAGGAAAATACACAGGAATCGTTGCCTGATTCAGCGCTCGAATGTGCATCTATATGAAAATTCAGAATAATTTTGTTTTAAGCGGAATTTTCATACCCTAACAGGTGCAAATTTCGCTGTTTTTCCCTATTAGTAGAGGAATATTTTATACCTTACAATTCCCCAGGAAAGGATATAATTTTATGTATGCTAAGAAAACAACAGGGTATATAGTGAGCGCACAGGATGGCGGGATTGGTTATCTGGACAAATCTTTTAATCGCGAGCCATATCGAGTTTTCAAAACAGGTCGTGTATTGACGATGAGAGAAGAAGGAAATGTACGGTTACAAAAAGGCTCCGACGTTGCTTCCATTGCAAATCAAGGCTTAGATTATTATCAGGTAATCAGCAATCAAGGCGCCTGCGAAAAATGCCAGGAGCACAATGGAGCGATATATCCGGTAGCAACCGCAAAAGAAGGAGACACCCTTCCCCCGTTCCATCCCAACTGCAAATGCTCGATACAGGGATTCGATGTGAAAAATCCAAATCATGATCCTTGGCTTGGGGAGACTATATTCTGGCTGGATATTATGTACGGAGACGGTTCGATGGCGCAAAAGGCACAAAAGGTACTCGACTTTTATAGCTGGACGGAATTTTCAGTGGAGTTCATTGCCAATGCGCTATCCGCTGTAGACGGTATAACCCATATAGGCAAACGAATGGAAGCATTTTTTAATTATTTAGAAAATCCTTCTGCTACGGCAATTATAACACCGGCGGATTTACAGGAATTTGGCTGGCATACCGCAACACAGGATGAGGCTGACCGGCTGATGGCTGCCTTTGCAAAATTTGGGATTACCTCCCGCGAAAGCATGATTCAATTTATGGCGATTGCGGCAGCGGAATCCGGATATGGACAGGCATATCTCGAAATAGGAAACGACGCCTACTGGGAAGCTCATGGCTATGATCGAAATACAAGGGGAGCCGGATATATTCAGGTAACACACGATTACAATCATCAAGCGTTTCTGGACTTTATTGGAGATGATTACAGCGGCGCTGATACGGCCAGTTATATTGCGGAAAAATATGCGCTGGAAGTATCTGTATGGTTTTGGAGCAAATTAAATCTTTATGGCTATGAGGGCGGAGTGAACGAGTTTATCGAAAGCAAAATGGATGAGGGCGGTGACCCGCTCCTCGTTTTTCTGAAAACTGCTTATTATGTTGCCGGAATGCCCGGCGGTAAATTTAATAGCTATATCAACGACGCTATCTCAGGAAAGGCATCATATACCATCACAGATACTCACCTAATCATCAACGGAAACCAATACCCCTTGCCCAGTAGCTGGGCGGACAGATTGGAGGCATATGAAAAGGCCGGGGAGATATGGTAAGATTATAATTCGCATTATTAACAACGGCATCGTTTTGATGCCGTTATTTCATTTTTGTTCTAAGTTGATGTGGGGGTAATTCCACGCCGCCCAGCGATTCCCGAAATAATAAACCCAGCTCAGAACCAAAGTTGTATTCGGCCAATAAAGTTCCTTCTCCCCTGCGATATAATTGAAATTTATTTTCAACAATGGCCATTTCCGAGCGTTCAAAGTCCAGTTGTTCTATCATAAAATGCATAAAAATTGTGGTATTCGCGTCATATAGCGGCTCTATCGCCTTGACTTTTTCCCATGCCGAATCATCCAACCAATTTTCCCAGACACAATTGTCGGATATCTCTTCAATTGTGACGAGATGGCCTTCAACATATTGATGCGTGTAGTACCAATGGTCGGCGGCCGAAGCTCTTACCATGGAATGAATAAGTTGTTTTTCTTCATCAAATCCCGGCAATCCCAAACCACAAAGGCCATATTTGTCGTCTGCAAATTTTCCGGAATCCTGATCCCAAATAAAATAAAGATAGTCCTTCCTCCAATTTCCATTAGGGCCGGCAAAGATTCTTACGTCTTTATATCCATCAAAATCGACGTCAATAAGCTCTATCTCATAATATTCATCAGGGATACCTTTTTGAACATCTTCAAATAACACATAATCAATTAGACAAAAAGCGCCTATAGACTGATTTGTTTGGGTATCTATGATCTGCAAATCTGAAATAAGATTAGTATTTTCATCTCTACAGTAAGCTCTAAAAGCAAAAGGCGACATATCGTCTTTTATTTTCCCTATGGTTTCACTGAACAATTTAAGATATTGAGGATCTCCAAGATTTTCAATATTGCTGTTTGTTTTGTATTCATCCTCTTGCATGTCTCCATCTGTACTCGCCAAAATCTCATTTTCGGTGCTTGCGGTGGCTCTTTTTGAATAGTCATGAACGATTGAAGTATTGCATCCAGGCAGCAGAGAGGCAATGGCAAGTAAGATAAAAAGCAAATATATCCGTAGCCTGTTACTCATACGTTTCCTCGACAAAAAAATGAAGCGGTTGTGTCGATGAGCATGGTGACGGGGATATTTCGCTGCTTCGCCAGCCGGACAATGATCTGCTTGACCGGGCAGGCGTCGGCGTCAACTAAGATTCGCACTCAGTATCTCCTCATAAACACAGCATGACTTCAAATGGTCGTTCACCATGCCTATAGCCTGCATAAATGAATAGATGATGGTCGAGCCAACGAACTTGAAGCCCATCTTTTTCAAATCCTTGCTGATTTTGTCGGAGATCGGGGTAGTTATCGGCATGTCCTCAAACCTTTCCCAATGGCCTACAATCGGCTTATTGTCTACATAATCCCATATAAACGCATCAAAGCTGCCGTGCTTTTGGGCGACTTCCAGAAACAGTTTTGCGTTGGTCACGGCGGCGCCTATTTTCAAGCGGTTGCGTATGAGTCCCTCGTTTGCCATAAGTTCCTCAATTTTTGCATCGTCGTACAGAGCTACCTTGCTCGGATCGAATCCGTCAAAGGCTTCCCTGTACGCTTCTCTCTTTTTCAGCACGGTGATCCACGACAGCCCTGCCTGCGCACCCTCTAAGATCAACATTTCAAACAGCTTGCGGTCATCATGCACAGGCCGCCCCCATTCGTTGTCGTGATAGTCCATGTAGATAGGGGTATCTCCGAAGCATCTGATTTTATCGCTCATTTGGCTACACCTTTCTCTTATGAAACGCGGATGGGACGAGCCTGTACGCTTCTTTCCTGTCCATCTTGGTGATGTACCGGGTGGCGATCCGCTCGCCGCAGTTCGGGCAGAATATAGCTCCGTAGTACTGCGAGAAGTCGATGGAGCCGTCGATAATCCTGTCGTTGTACATCTTTACGAAATTGCTTTCGCCGACCTTCTGATAGTTGACGATGAAGCATTTGCAGTAGGCGCAGCTTACCTCTAAGACGTGACTGCCCCTGACCTTTTTGCAGTTTGGGTTTTTGTAGTTCTCCATACTCTCGTTAAAATTTCTCCACTTTCGTCAATTCCGCATCGGCGTGTTCTTCCATAAAACGGACAACCTCATCCAGTGATCTTTGTGCATGGGCAGCGTCACCTGAAACGACTGCAACGCCGATGGTCAGCGTTTGGTGCATATCCTGTGTATCAACCTCCGCTACGGATACATTGAACCGTTGCCGGGTCTTGTCGATAAGGCTCCGGCAGACTTGCCGTTTGTCCTTGAGGGAAGCCGCGTGTAGGATGAAAAAGGTTAGTTTTGCAGACAGTGTGTACATGAAGCTCAATCCTTCCAATCCCATCGGTTTTGTTTATCAGGTGGCAGTTGCCTGTTGTTGTCGGCGTAATGTACCGCCAAACGATAGCGGTATAGGGCGTACCTATATAATCCCCTACAACTCTCTCACAATCTCCAAAAACCGCTCAAACCGTACAGCGCCCTTAACCCGCAAGTCCTTTTCACGATACACCATATAGTAGCGGTACTGCCTACCGGCTAAGTCCTGCCAGAAACGTCCAATTTCGACCTTGCGGCGGGAATTTTCGCCATCAAGGTAGTCACCCTTTGGTTCAATCACAAGAATTTTCCCACTCGTGGTCATAGCAATAATATCCGGGTAGGCGTTGGCGCTTCCGTCTACGATGTAACCGTTTATCGCAAAGCCGGAGCGTGATATATTACGATGCCACCATTTGATGTTCGGCAGATTCGCCAGCTCCCACGCCACATCCCTTTCAAGCCCGTTCATCTCTTCCTCAGCGGAATAGAGTGTCCGCGGCAATGAGGTCGTATATCGTGACGGCGATATTGTTTTCGGGAATGCATATTTCGGCTCACAGGTGATTTTGCCCTGTTCCATCCATAAGTTGAATATCGCCTCCGTGTGTTCAGCACGGAGAGCTTCGATTTTACGCTTTATTTTTGGAAAATAATTATATGGCGACTGCTGTAAATCCTCCAACTGTTCCTGTGTGAGCCCTGCGACTACTCGTTCAATATACTCGGCAAGTCCTGACTGCGAAAGCCCGTCGTCCTTTGTCAGCAAGCTGATGATCGTATCCTTACACCGCGCTATTTTCTTTTCCGGTGACAGTGAATCGAAAAACTCGCGGTAAAGAGGATTACCCCAAAGAGTCAGTTTCCACGCCTTGGGAACGCTGCCGGCCGCGTCGGTGTCCACACGGGCGATTTCCGCGTCAATGCTTGTAAAGTCAATCTCGGCGTTTTTACCGCGAAGTGAAAAGCCCTTGTATAAATCTTCGGCGGTCAGCAGTTTCGGCTCGTTATCAAACATCGTAATATCCGTCATTGGTATTGCAAACTGTGGAAGGCGCAAACCGTCAACCTCGTCCGCAAATGCGGCGGTGATCTTGAACGACTTCATCTTACTTCTCACCTCCGGCGGCACAGTTACCTCCGGCATTTCATCCGGCTTGACTGTTTCATTGTACTCCTGCAACTGCTCCATTGCCCCGGGGATGTCTATTTCATCCGCTTGTGTTTGCCCCTCGTTGCGCTGTTCAAGGGCATGTTTGACAGTTGATACGTCAAAATCAGTATCGCTTTCCAATTCCGGTTCCGGCGCGGCGGGTGTTGTTGGAATTTCTAACTGCTGCACGGGAGCAGGCGGATCGTCTTGCTTTTCAGGAAGATCAGGTGCGCGAAATTCCTTGTCGGTGAAGCCTGCGCTTTGCAGACCCGCAATTACGCGATCAAGTGTATTTTGAAAAGCGTTTGACGAGGTGTATACATAGGATATATTCAAAAACTCGCTGTTGTTGCGCTTAGTATATGGCAGGCGCAAAACGCGCCCCAAAATCTGTTCCACGTCTACCTGTGACGAGCGGTTGGCGATTGTCGCAAGTATGTATGCAAACGGGCAATCCCAACCCTCTTTGAGCGCATTGACGGTTATGATATAGCGGATTGGGCAATCCTCGGACAGCAGGTTCACGCCCCTAAGATCATTCTTGTTGTCGGCGGTCTTTATGGCGATATGGCTTGCCGGAATATCCAGCTTTATCAGATTCTCTTTAATTTTATCGAAGGTGGAGGCTTCGTCACCCGTGCGCGGCTCCGCTTGGAATAGCACAATTGGGCGGATATAACGCCCCGTCTTCGTCTGTTCAGCTTTCGCCAGCTTTTCCAGCTTGTCCCGTGTGTCAATCGCCTGTATGATGACATCCTCTTTTGTGCGTCGATTATAGACGATAACAGGCAGCTTGACCATCTTCGCAGCTTTAAGCACGTTGGCATCCACATACGATATGATGTTGCTCGTTGATTTCGGCGTGGCGGTAAGCTCAAGAACAAACGCCGGGTTGAAGTTCGATAGCATTTCCCGTGACAACGTGCTTGTTGCGTGGTGGCTCTCATCAACTATAACAACAGGGTTCAGACTGCGGATAACCTGTATCAGCGCGGTTTCGTCGGTATCCTCCAAAGGCGCGGCATTGGGTAGATGCAAGGGAAATTCTGCAAGCTGGCCGTTCTGCTGATACGCCTTGCGCCCATCCTTTTTGCTTGTGCGAAAGCTGTCATAGGAAAGAATGAATATGGAAAGCTGCTCGCGGACTGCTGTGGGGTTGAATCGTGTTCCCATAAGCAGCTCGCTCTTTTCATACACAGCTACGTTGTTCCCGAAGTCAACATCTATTCTTTGGCGGTAATCGTGGGCGGTGTTTTGCAGATTCGTCTTCGTTTGTTCCAAGATGGAATCGGAGGGTACGAGCCACACCACAGCCTTTGTGGCGCTGGGCAGATAGCTGAATATAGGTTTTATGGCGCAGGCGGCGATAAATGTCTTTCCTCCGCCTGTGGGCACTTTGAGGCAGACGTTGGGCACACCGGGCAAGGTGTCCTGATAACCGGGCATGAGTTGGTCTAAACCCTCTTTTTTGTCGCTCCAGAACTTTGCAAACGACCGTGACACGGGCTTATCCTTGTCGAGCAGCTCCAAGAAGCGCGACAAATCATCTATAACTGTCTGCTGATATGGTTTGAGTATCACAAGCCGCCCTCCTTAGAATTTCTTTATATCACGCGGGATTTTCTTGAAAGTGATGCCGTAGCGTTTCAGATCCGCTGCCGACAGCGCACAAACATCGGCGTATATAACATATTGCTCCGTTTTGATTTTGACAAGCCGTAGAAAGTCGATGTCAAGGGTTGTCGGCTCGTCTTTCTCATAGTAAAAATAATACGCCGCGCCGGAGTGTTCTCCGAGGTAGTATGTATCCGTTTGCGGCGTGTAAGCGGTGCGTGTTTCGGTGTACCACACATATTCGCGGATTTTCTCGGCGCCTACCGTTTCGTTGAGGTTGCCATTCGGGGACAACAGCGGCTCTCCAAGGTCATAGTAATCAAACCCGCCGCCTGTACCGGTCACATCAGCATAGCCGTCAATAACGCGCCGGACACGCTCTGCGGTTATGGTTTCGGCATAGTCCATCATTTCGATGAGGATGAATTTTCGGTTGCCGTCATCCTGCTTATTCATGTTTAGTACAGCGTGAGCGGTAGTGCCGGAACCGGCGAAAGAGTCGAGGATGATTGCGTCTTTATCGGTAGCGATTTGGACAATGCGGTTTATCAATCGCAACGGCTTTGGATAGTCAAACAAACCTGTTTTTCCTAAAATATCCGTAATTTCTTTTGTCGCTTCCTGTGTATGGCCAACTTCAGTATTCGGCCACCATGTCCATAAGTTCTTTCCTTCACGCTCAAATAGATAAGTTTTTTTCCTCGGCACACCATTTCCATCAGTACCAAACCAAATTCGTCCTGCCTCAATTTCCTCTGCCATGCGGCTCTGAGTATATCGCCAACAAAGACTATCTGGAAGTTCGATTACGCGACCAGCGGGAGTGGTTAAAACATAAAATTGGTCTTTAGTTCCATGCCCAGCCTGTGCGGTGCAATCGGTGGAGGCCCAGGGTCCGCGAGGGTCATTGTCAGGATTTTTATACCGGGTTTTGTCTTTTTCATTGAATGCCAGCAGATTGAAAATTGTTCCACTGTAATACACATCTTTTACATATGTAAGTACATATTCATGACCTGCACTGACTTTTCTTCTCGCATCCGGAGAAGTACGTTTTTGCCAAATCATTTGCGCCACAAAATTTCTACTCCCAAAAATTTCATCGCACATTAGTTTTAAACTTGCTTGCTCATTATCATCTATGCTAATAAAAATCGCACCATCTTCCGCCAACAGCCGCTGCAACAACACCAACCGCGGGTACATCATACACAACCACTTATCGTGCCGCGTCAAATCCTCGCCTTCCTTGCCGACGACTTCACCCAGCCACTTCTTAATCCGGGGATCGTTCACGTTGTCGTTATACACCCAGCCTTCATTCCCCGTGTTGTACGGCGGATCTATATAGATGCACTTGACGCGCCCTTCATATTGCGGCAGCAGAGCCTTGAGCGCGTGGAGGTTATCACCCTTGATAATCATGTTGCCGCTGTCTTCCGAACCGTAGGTATACTGACGTTCCAAGACGCGAAACGGTACGTCTTGGTGGTGGTTGATTACCTTGTCTTTGCCGATCCAGTTCAACGTGGGCATTTATAGAGCCTCCTACGAAATCATATCTGAGAAACATTGTACCATATTATTCATAAAGCGACAAGGAAATTGGACAACTGTCGGATTATCAACTCATATCCCCGATCCTTTCAGGTATATATCCAATATGCGACAAAATCCCCCTGTCACGGCGACAGGGGGATTGCCTGCGGCATTCTTAACATCCCATAATTAAATGCTTCCGTATTAGCCGCATCCTCTTTTATATATTCTTAACATGACACGATAACAATCCCATTATGACATGGATTCATTTGTTTTGAAGAGGTGTCGAAATAGCAATCGTGGGACGGCGCACTAATGGCATTACAAACAATGGAATTTTTATAAAGGAGATATAATGAATGGAAATAATAACCGTTCGCTTTAACAATTCCCTGCACTATGACAGGCTACGCACACTTGCGGTTGAGTATTCCGTATCTACTGATGTACTTATCAATTTGGCTGTGAAGCGGCTGCTTGACGATGTTGAGTTCCTCCGGAATCTCCGATCTGGCAAAATATAAATGGAATGAGCTTAGTCTGACTTTAGCATTTGCACAGTTCTTTACGCACCATCCATTTTCTCATTTTCAAGGTGGGAGAAGATCGTTCGCAACACATCAATCGCAAGTTGCTTACGGTACAAAGGCTGACCATCGGTAATCTGTTTAAATTCTTC
>Ga0153996_1001347_pt1 | contig 10029 bp, 10 predicted proteins | sample TSNC080MetaG_FD_104728 | JGI IMG/M metagenome (GOLD analysis project Ga0153996, IMG submission 104728) | Attine ant fungus gardens microbial communities from North Carolina, USA - TSNC080 MetaG | ecosystem: Host-associated > Fungi > Mycelium > Unclassified | place: USA: North Carolina, Lumber... | reverse complement strand
TGGCTGCCTATGATGTCATTGAGATGGGAGACAGCCAGTGCGTGTTTGTACCATTCTGTGGTGAGAACTTTATGTGGGTTGAGAGCAGCAGTCAGAAAAAAGATCAGAGTTTTCAATTGAATCAACCATCTTCGACCGCTTCTGCATCGCGGGGCGCACGAGAATCGGAGGGGGCCAGTATGATAAATCAAACCATAGAAATAGAGGGGTAAGAAGCAGAAGATGACACTTTTAGAACTTACGATTGCCATTCTGTTCCTGATTATGCTGATACTATGTTTTATGCGGGTGTTACTTGCATTGCCTCACAGAAGCAGCAAGCGGAGCCAAAACAGCATTGACAGCTTTGAGATAGGAACAGCGAAAACCATCGGCGACAGAGAAGTACAGGAAGATGAGTATGGAACCAACAATTTTGGCGAAGGCCTTATGGCTGTTTTGGCAGACGGGCAGGGAAAGCTCCATAGCGGACGAATTGCCAGCCTGACTTCCATTCAGGTATTTCAGGAGATTTTTCAATTGCGGGAAGCATTCTATAATCCGCAGTATTATTTTGGCAAAGCCTTTCGCCGGGCCAACAAAGAGGTTTTACAAAAATTGGCAGACAACCGGGGAACGGCATCCGTTGGAGTGGCGCTGATAAGAGACCTGACACTTTATTATGCAGTCGTAGGTAATATAAAAATTGCCGTTTACCGGAACCGTGAACTTGTACCAATCAGTGTGGGGCATACGATTGATATGCTGGCAAAGCAGAAATACCAGGAGGGAAAGTTGACGAAACAGGAGACAGTAGCCCTTCTGGAAAATCATCGTCTCTATAATTTTGTTGGCAGGGACGGTTTTCGTGATGTAGAAGTGTTTGATACTCCGATTGTACTCCGCACCGGTGAATATGTGCTGCTTATGAGTGATGGTGTCTATGAAACCATCCGGTGGCGTGATATTGAAGAGTGTCTGGGAAAAGAAGGGAGCTGTCAATCAAAAGCGGAAGCGCTTGTCGAAATGGTAGATCAGAAACGACAGAATGATAAAGATAATGCTTCTGTTATTGTAATACGGGTATATTAGATAAGAACTTTAGGAGGAATGGAAGCGTGAGGAAACAAAACAGCTCATTTCAGACAGATTTTATATCAGAGGCAGGCATTGACTTGACAAACAATGATTATTTTGCCTATGTTGAATATGACAAATATGCTTGCTATGTGATTGCTGATGGATTAAATGAGGAACCGGATCCGATGAGCGCAAGTCTGGCAAGTCAGGCGGTGTTTTTAAAATTCCAGGAACATCCGTCCATGTCCAGACAGACACTGGGCGCCTGTCTGCGTGCTGCCGATAAGGCTCTTTGTGAAGCGGAAAGCCGTGAATTGCTAAAGGCTTCGATTACGGTTGTCATTACTGATTTTGTTAACATGCGTTACGGTTATCTGGGGAATACCCGTCTGCGTCACTACCGGAAAGGCTTTGTAATCAATCAGTCACATGATATGTCTCTGGCGAATGAGGACGCAAAGCAGCAACGGTTACCAGAAGATACCCTGGCAGAGCATGAAGAGCGAAATAATTTATATTCCTATGCCGGTCAGGGGCGAGGCCTTGCACCGACTATTTCCCAAAAGATCAAGCTGGAAAATGGAGATGTCATTGCGCTTTATACCAGGGGAATCTGGGAGGTTCTGGAAGCCAAAGAACTGGACAGTATTTTTGTTGAGGCAGTGGACAGTCCACAGGAAACCTTGAAAGAGGTGGAAAAGCGCATACTGGAAAAGCAGCCAAAGCAGCTGGAGAACTATACCTGTGCGGCGATTTTTGTCAATAAGGTGTTCCTTGATCCGAACAGAAAAAGGACAATTAAAAAAGTTATCATTATTAGTATAGCGGCTGTTTTGATTATGGCTATCCTGGCACTGGCATTCTGCTTTTTCCGTTATCAACGGCAAAAGCAGCTGGATGAACTGAACCGACGCTATACGAACACCATTGAGTACATACAGGACAGTAACTTCCTGCGGGCGAATGAAGAGTGTACGGCGGCTTTGGCAGCGGCAGAAAAACTGAGTGACAAAAAGCGGATCTCGCAGATATCGGATTATCAAAAACTGATAGAAGCCATCAATGCTGCTGACGAAGCATACAATAGTCAGAATTATGAGGCGGCCCGGACGGCATATCTGACTGCGATGGAGCGTTCCCGTTATGCGGACCGGATTGCCGATGAGTACATCGATGGCAGACTGGAAATAATAACCGCATACCTGTCCGTGTTCGATTATATTCAGTTAGGGGACACTCTTGCTGCTCAGGGAGATTATGAGAGGGCAGAAGAAAAATATCTGGAAGCCAAGAATCTGGCTACGCGGGTATATTTTGAAGCGGGCCGGCAGGATGCCATGAATTCCCTGGATGACCTGTATGTAAGTCGTAATGAAACCGAGCAGGGTGAGGTGGCAGCAGCCCAAAGCAAAGCATCTAATGAGGTGTCTGCGGCTTCGCTGGTGGCAGAGGGCGACAGTGCTTTTGCCAAAGGCGATTACAGCACTGCAAATGTGTACTATGCCATGGCCCTGGAAAAGTATGAGGAATTAGGGGATACTGCCCATGCCGGTCTGGTGCAGAGTAAGAGTGAATCCAGCAGCCAAAAGGCTGATGCCGGGATATTAAAAGAACAGGAAGCGGAGATCTATCTTCAGATCGGAAGCGATCATGAAGCGGCAGGAGAGATGTTAGATGCAAAAAAACAGTATCTGTTTGCTAAGAATATATATCGGGAACTGCAATTAGACGACAAGGTAGCAGAGGTAGACGGACTGCTGGATTTGCTGGAAGTTTCGATGGCCGCCAATAAGGCGAAAGCAGAAGCGGAAAGTTTTGCGGCGGAGCGGGAGGCAGCTGCGGCACAGTCCGAAGCTGCGGCACAAACGGAAGCAGCAGCAGATGATGGCAAGACAGCAAAGAACGCGATTGGGCCAGGGGTTTCAACCCAATAAATAACATCCGGTGGAGGTAACTTGATGAAGAATTGGAAAGAAAATAATCTGTCCGGGATGGAAGAATATCCGTTTGATTTCAGACGCTACATCGAGGAACGCCTGCGTGAAATAGATGACCTGGGGGAGCGAAGCTTTACAAAAGAAGTGCTGCTGACAGGACTTGGGAAAGCGATTCAGATAACAGAGGAAAAGTATCAGGCTTTAGAACGCCGCATCTATGAAGAACTGGAATTGCAGGGGAGTCAGTTTGAGGTGGTAACAACGGTTGTCCGGCGGGAGCATTACGACGCAATCAATCAGACACTGTTTCCGGTGCTGGAAGCAGACTTACAGGAGCAGAAATTATCCGAGGTATTGTCATCAGAGCAGGCAATGTATGCAGGTACCGTCTTTTTAAAGATTTCAGAAGCTGAATTAATGAGCTGGAGACCGGAACGCCGTTTTGTTGCATTTTGGGAATATCAAGACCAGGTTGAAAATGTAACCATTTCTGTCAGGCCGGCAAAGCGGTACCGCCAGGAGGTTGAGCGGCTCTACCAGATGTTTCAGGATAATCAGATTGCATGGGAGACGATTCATGTAGGACATCTGGAACGTTTCTTTGATGTATATATTGAGACGGTATCATTACCGGAACGCATTTCAAAAAAAAGCAGCACCCAGATTTTGCTTTCGGAACTGGATATTCAATGGGGGGATGTAGAGACGAAGGTTGAATTTGGGATGATACCGTTATGGAATATTGAGCGATTAAGCTTTGACAGCGAGAAATTTAAAGAGGCAACGATTGATGGAAGTTACTACGCACATGATATTAATATCAAAGACTGGGCAGAGACAGATGGTTATCTGATTGAAAAAAATGAAGAGATCCTGGAAATCAGACATGAACGTAAGAAAATTGTTATAAAATCTCCAAAGGAGGAGTTTCGTAACTGGACCGTGCTTCATTTTACACAGAAAAAAACGGTTCGCTCTTTGGATTATCAGGAGGCATTATTGACAAATCATAAGCGGGATACATTTCTTGGTAGATTTTCCGCTGGCTCTGGTGTACGATTAATGACGAAAGCAGATTTGTTCCGCCGGATTATGGATTTGGATATCAGAGAATACATAAAGGTGGTGGGCTATGAGATCAGTGAGGCATTACCTGCGATACCAGAGGCAGAGAGCATGAACTGGTTTATACCAGAGGGGCTGATTCCATTCAATCACCGTCGTTTTTTGTCACTTCAATTTGAAACCATACAGCCAGAACATTATCTGACCGGCAGCATGATAAACTTTGTGATATCACAATTGCAGATGGAACTGATGGAATATTACCTGGTTGGGGTACGGGTATGAATTTGGCCTGGGAAGCAGCATTATGTGCAGATAAATCCGGATTCGACCGGGAAGATATCCGTTATGTTCCATCAAAGAACAGCAGTCCGTATGTTGAGGTGATTTTAGATAACTTAAACGCGACAGTATTGACTCAGCCAGAGGTGGAGATAAACCCGCTGTATCGATTCTCCCATTTGTTTGCGGACATGTTTGATATCAACCTGAGTGAATATCAAAAAAGCCGGGAATTGTTTTTTGATATTTTTATTCATTATATTGTTCAGTTGGATTTAAGGCAGGGACTTTCCAGAAAGCAATATCAGCTCAGATATATTTTGAAGGATCTTCTGGCGGATGTTTGTGAGATCAATTCGGAGCCGGTGATTCTACAGATGAAAACGGAGCATGTTGCGGTGCTGCTGCGGCTGGTATGGAAGCTGTATCGCTGTGGAAGCAGTATAATGTTGTTTAAAGAAATGATGAAAGTGATATATCCGTCATCCATTATTTACGAAAGCAGGGAAAAGGCGAATCAGCTGCTGATTTATATTGGCGAGAAAGAAACAGAGGAGAGCAGGGCGCAGATGGAATTGCTGCAGGCGGTATTCCTGCCAATTCATAAACAGGTCAGCCTGTTTTGGGAGCATCATTTTGGAATTATCGGGATTGATGAGACCATGAAAATGGATGAAATGATAATAATTTAATTTATACTGGAGAAGGAGGGCAATAGTATGAGTGCAGCAAACACAACAGAAAAAGGCGAATTAAGTAGCCATATCGAGACATGGACTAAGGATAAAGCCAGTGCTGATTTATTGGGATTGGAGTGGGCGGCGCTTCAGGGGAAATATTATAAAATAGAAGATAATATTAAATATGTCACAAAGGGTTCGATTATTGCTTGTGATAATGGTACTTTGTTTTCGCGTATTGATTTACCAATCGATCATGGTGTTGAGGTGAAAAGTAATCACTTGCCAATTATGACAACAGAGGATTTTGGCAGCCAAAACATCCCATTATTTGGCATATGTAAAAAAAGAACTACTTCTGAAGTTACATACCATTGTTCACCTGCGATAAATAATCAATGGATACAGAATGCTAATACTACAGCCGCCAACAAGGCAGCTCTTTTGCAAGCCGATGCATTTGCAGTATGTGCATTTGGAGGGATTATTTGTGTCAAAGAAGTTAATAAAACACCACAAGAAAGTATGATGGTTATTTATCGTGATCAATATGGATTTGACGAAAAAACAACTAAAATTATTCTGGATTTATATAAGGCAATTCAAGACAGGTACCCAGCCGAGAGCCAGATGGCAAGAGACTGGCGGTTTACCCGGATACTTGGTGGATTAAAGTATGGATTGGAGGGTGATGAAAAAGCTTCAAAAGTAATCCAATGGGACGAAACCGCTGGAGATGTTACAAAGGCTATGCGAGATATAACATTTGTTGATGATAATAGAGAGCAGACGGTGCAGACACTTAATCTGAATTTGCAGATGAAGGCATATATAACTAGTGAGTTGGGGCTATCGGGGGAAGATTACGAATATTTGAAATATAAGGTGAGAATACAGAATTATTTAGTTGGTAGAGATGCTAATTCTACGAAATATGATGTGCTTGGTTATTTAGATAATAAAAAATATCCAGACGGTTATAGGACTAATATGAGCACAGCTTATAGTAGAGCTATTCAGGAACCAGAGTTTATTCGAATTTGGAATCAACAATGTGATGAGATGTGTGGTATGACAGATTTTGCACATCAACAAATTACCACCGCAACGATATTTGCAACTGAAGTATCAAAACAAGGGACAATTGTAACCATATATTTTGGATTTAACGACAGAAAAAGGGAGCGAATGGCAGGTTGGTTAGGAGACGCAACAATAAAAAACAAGGAAACAAAACAACCATCTTTTGGAAATGATGATTATATGGCTGATTTAGATGCAGAAAATATTGCTCATATGGTAAGACATGAAAATTATTCTTTTATAGAAGCAGTGCAAGTTTATTATGGAGAGCGACTATTAGAAGATAATCGAGCAGAACAGTTTTTAAAATATAACAGTTTAAGCGAGGTAAAGGAGTCGATTTTTGAAGAATTAATTCGACCAATTTTAAATGTTAAACTATCAGTGACAAATGGTTATCAAGCAATAGAGCAACTAAAAGAACAGTATAAGCGTGAATCTTTTTGGATGGATTTACTTAAAACGGATGTTGCACCAGACGCATATGATTTTATCAGAAGCTTGGAACAAGTACGTCCGCTTCCGGAGATGGGAGATTTTCAATGAAATGGCATAAAAAACGAACAATACTAATCAGTGGCGTATGTTTGATAGTATTTATAATATTTGTGTATAAACAGTTTGTTCAGGTGAAAAATATCTTTGATCACATGTATTATAATACAGTGCAATCTTCTTATCCATTCTCATCTTTCAGGAGAATGGAACAAATAGAAGATGTCTATGTAGATTGGGGAAGTTCCTATGCCGTTGATGGTATATTTGATAATGACTACAAAGAAGAGTATTTAAGAGAAGGGGAGCAAATATCGGTTGTGTGTGATCGTAATAATAGTACCTTAGAAATAATTGTAGCGAAACAATTAAAGGGTGTTGAAATAGTTTTTAGGTACTCTTACGATGTAAAGACGAAACAGCTGCTGGAAAATGTGGAGTGCTTAGTTGATGAAAAATATTATAATAATTCTCAAGAAGTGCTTATAATTACAGAAATGGCTGGTATAACTGAAGATGAATTACTTAAATGGAGGCAATATCTTTTGCGTGATAAACTGCTGAAAGACTGGCTTGATGTTACTTTTAGTCGCTTTTCTGCCAAGCGGTGGGGGAGGGTAGAGTTTATCGAAGTGTTGCCATTAGATAGCAGTAAGTGACAGGAGTATTTTACATCACACTTAGGGAAATCTATTTAAAACCGATATTGCACCAGACAGCTATAATTATATCAGAAGTTTAGAGGAAGATCCACCACTTCCAGAGATGAGGGATTATATTGAGAATAAGTAAAAAATGGCATATCATAACTATTATTTTTGCATTATTCTTAATTGGTTTATGTATATACAAACAGTTTATTAGAGTACAAAATATCTTCGATCAGATTTTTTATGACAGGGTACAAACCAGTTTTGAAAAATTATTTGTTGGATCTTCTTTTGACAAAATGCCACAAATAGATGGTGTTAAACAGTGGGGCTCAACCGTTGACTATTATGGGGAATATGAAAATAATTACAAAAAGGAATATTTAAATTATGGTGAAAGAATATATATTGATTGTTCAAGTGACAGTAAAGTAATGAAAATTAATGCAGTAAAACAATTTGATGGTTTTAAAATAATTTTCAGTTATACTTATGATGTCAGAAAAAAACAGTTAACAGAGACTGTCGAATGTCGTTATGGCGAACTTTCTTACGGTGAGCGAAATGAAGAAATAGAGTATTACAAAGAATATACTGATGATTTGCAGGAAGTTCTCAAATTCATTGAGGCTAACGGATTGACAAAGGCTGACTTAAATAAATATAAAAAATATTTTCTGTATGATAAATTATTAACTGATTGGCTAGATGCCAATCTCAGTCGCTTTTCTGCCAAGCGGTGGGGGAGAATAGAATATATAGAAGTACTCCCCTTGGAGACTGGCAAGTAACAGCCACATCCCGCATCACAAGATAAAAACCAATAAGGATAAAGTACCAGACACATATAATTTTATCAGGAGCTTGGAACCGCCGCCGCTTCCAGAAATGGGGGATTTTATAAATGAGGCTGTGTAAAGAAAAAATTGTAGCTATGGTTATTTGCATAGTGTTTATGTTGATTGCGGGAACCTGCTTTTATAGTGAATATATCCGCATAAAGAATATATTTGACAAAATGTATTATACCAGAGTCCGAACCCATTATGATTGGTGGGGGGGAGCGTTGGGAGGGGGAGGGAATGAACCAACTTCCTTTAGCAATATGCCTCAAATAGTACGGATATCCAGGGATGAGGAGAGTTATTACACAGACGAAGGTTATTTTGTAAACAATTATAAAGGCGAATATTTAGGTGAAGGTGAAAGTCTGGTTATTGTTTGTGAGCGCAATGAAAAAACCATGGCGATAATTGCAGCAAAACGCTTCACCGAATTTAAAATAATTTATAGATACACATATGATATCAAGAAAAGGCAGTTAAAGGAAGTTGTGGAATGCCGATATGGTGAACTATATTCCGGAGAAGCAAACGAATATCCAGAGTCTTATAAAGAATATTCTGATGATTTACAAGAAATCCTTTTGGTTATAGGTGATACCGGATTGACAAAAGAGGATTTAATCCAATACAAAAAATATTTCCTGTATGATAAATTGCTGACAGATTGGCAAGCGGCCAATGATAGTCGCTTTTCTGCCAATAGACTGGGAAATGTAGAGTTTATCGAAGTGTTGCCTTTGGAGGCTAATGAGTGATAAGGATATCAGATTTCAAAAAGAGAATCGTTGCTTCCAGAAATGGGGGATTATAAATGAGGCTGTGCAAAGAAAAAATTGTAGCTATGGTTATTTGCATTGTGTTTATGTTGATTGCGGGAACCTGCTTTTATAGTGAATATATCCGTATACAGAATATATTTGACAAAATGTATTATACCAGAGTCCGAGCCCATTATGATTGGTGGGGAGGTGCACTGGGAGGCTTAGGAAATAAGGCTGATTCTTTTAGTGAAATGCCGCAGATAAAGCAGATATCCAGAGATATGGAGAGTAATTATACATCGGATGGTTACTTTGAAAATTTTTACAAAGATGAGTATTTAAATGATGGAGAAGTTATTTCAATTGCGTGCGATCGTAATGAAAGTGTCTTGGATATAGCTGTGGCGAAACGAGTGAATGGAATTGATATAATTTATAGATACTCCTATGATGTAAAGACGAAACAACTGCAGGAGAATGTGGAATGCAGAACAGATGTTAAATATTACATAAATTATCAGGAAGCTCTTATGATTGCAGAAACCGTTGGTATAACTAATAAAGAGTTGTTGGAATATAGACAATACCTTTTGTATGATAAACTCCTGACCGATTGGTTAGATGCCAATTTAAGTCGATTTTCTGTCAAACGATGGGGAAGGGTAAAGTTTATTGAAGTGTTGCCGTCAGAGAGTAGTAAGTGATAGGCATGTCTTTAACACAAGCTTAAAGCAGTCACTTCCAGAAATGGGGAAATTTTAATGAAACAATATAGAGATATAAAAGGCATTGTGTTTTGTCTAATATGTATTATATTTGTAGGGACCTTAGTTTTTAGGCAATTTATCCAGATACAGAATATTTTTGACCAAATGTATTATACCAGAGTACGAACTTCCTATAGTTGGTGGGGAATTGGAAATGACGTAACCTCTTTTGAAAACATGCCGCAGATAAAACAAATATCCAGGGATGAGGAGGGTTATTATACAGCTGAAGGCTACTTTGAAAATGATTATAAAGATGAGTATTTAGGCGAAGGAGAAAGTCTAGGAGCTTGGGACAAAAGTCCACGAAGATATATTGGGAAATTGAAGATGGAGAGAATACACAGAAAATATGCATAAATACTGGATTTGTCACATTTAGGTATTAAAAAAGTGCCTGGCTTA
>Ga0153996_1001346_pt1 | contig 10030 bp, 7 predicted proteins | sample TSNC080MetaG_FD_104728 | JGI IMG/M metagenome (GOLD analysis project Ga0153996, IMG submission 104728) | Attine ant fungus gardens microbial communities from North Carolina, USA - TSNC080 MetaG | ecosystem: Host-associated > Fungi > Mycelium > Unclassified | place: USA: North Carolina, Lumber... | reverse complement strand
TCCGAAAACGAAGCCGTATTCGCACAGAAATTCGAGGACAATAATCAGGTTAAGATGTACTGCAAGCTGCCGGATTGGTTCAAGATCCCTACCCCGCTCGGAAGCTATAATCCAGACTGGGCTCTACTCATAGAGGAGGACGGCAAGGAGCGCCTGTACTTTGTAATTGAAACGAAAGGCAGCATACTTGCCGAATCGCTACGCCAGCTTGAGGAAAACAAAATCAAGTGTGGCAGAAAGCATTTTGAGGCGCTCGGCGCTGGCGCCGCCTATGTACCGCTTGGAGCTAACGATTTTGGGCCATTCATAGAGAGTGCATATAGCAGGGCTGAACGCTGGAGGGCTGCATTTATTTGACTATGCTTTCCACATCGGTACGCGGAAGTGGCGATTGTAATGCTCCGCCACTTTTTAGATTTATTCTCCATCGGCATTATTATCCCGTTCAATTTCGGCCAGGGCACGGCTATTACATTTCCATGCCCGCAATCCATTTACGCTGCTACCTAAAATTACAACAGCGGCGCCGGAAGGGCTGTTAAAGCTGGCTTCTGCGGTTAATTCCAGCACATCGCCCTTATCCACCAACACGCCTTTCTCAATCAGAAAATCCCGATTGCCCCTTACCCAGTTATTTGCGGATGGCACAACATTTTTGACAGCAGTGGAGCCTTTAAGAAGGACATACTTTCCATTTTTTATCATCATCTTGCCCAAAACCGGTGAGTTTTTCTTTGTGGCTTCAAAGATTATATCGCTGGATTCGACAGGTATTTCATCCAAGACAGGGACAAAAAAGTTGTAGCCCAATGCATTCATCAGCAGATAAATACTTTCCAAGAATTCGCTGACTTCCGCTTCATCTACCTCGGATATATTCGGCGGTTGCGGATTATCCTGGATATTATCTAGTTCTGCCCCTCCTGATTCTTTGGCCTTGGCAATCAGTTTAGCTTCCAGATATTGTATCTGTGTTTTTGTCAAATAATCGTCCTTTGAAGTAAAGACGATGGCGTCTGTCCAGAAATCCTTCTTACCAAAATGGTCGTATAAGCGTTTCCCAACAGGGTCGCCTTGCCCTATGTAAATCTTCGGGTTCCCATTTTCATCTTGTCCACTAAGGATGTAAACGCCTGGCCTAGGGTATTCGTTGCGCAGCTTATATTGTGGGTATAACGGGCGGGGAAACATGGTGGCAAATATAGTGCGGTTGGATATTTCAACGGTCTTGATACCGTCTGCTTTTCCATCAGCAAGAAACAATCGGATTAACTGTCCCGGCATACAAACACCCCTCAATGATGATATGGATATTATACATCATCGTATTCTCAAAGTACAGGGTGACAAGGCTTCATATACTACTGGACACAGTAGTATTCTCGTTGAAAATAGTGTATAATAAATATGCAAGGAAGGTGATTATTTGCGTACAAATAGAATTAATATCGAAACAATCATAGAGCGCGTAAATGGCTCCATGGCAATAGAAGGAATGCCTCTATCCAACGAGGACAAGGCACGTATTCGGCGCTATGGCGGCAATCCGGCGACACACAGGGAAATAAAACGGGAGCTTATTGAAAAGCATACCGTCCGCAAAGGTGCAAACCATGAGCAATGAATATAATTACGAATATGAATGGGATAGTAGATACTGCTATCCCAATTCTAATGTACTGATTAACAGGCTGGGGATTACCAATACCGACGAGCTACGGGTTGCAGAGCGGGAGATTACCGCGCTTCAGCTCGCCGCTGCGCAAATCGAGCCTATTCCCGGCAAGTTTGATCTCATCCATTTACAGGCGATTCACCGCTATCTGTTCTCCGATATTTTTGAGTGGGCGGGTGAAATCCGTTGGGTCAATATCTCTAAGGGGAATTTCTTCTGCCGTTATGAATTTATCGAGGATCAGGCCAACAGTCTGTTTGGAAAGCTTAAAAAAGAGAATTATCTTCGTTTTACTCCAGCAAAGGATATTCCTGCACGACTGGCATATTACCTATCGGAGATCAATGTGCTGCATCCCTTCCGTGAGGGGAACGGGCGCACCCAGCGCCTGTTCATTGAATATCTGGCATATGAGGCCGGATATGATGTAGACTTTTCCCATGTAGGCGATCAGGAAATGATTCAGGCCAGCGCGGAAGCCTTTGCATGCAATTACTCCGCCATGGAAGAAATATTCAGACGGATTACCACACCGCTTGATGATAAGTGATATTATGACCAATTCATACCTGGTGCAACTTACACCACTACTTACACCAATCAAATGTGTAAATATGTGAAAATCACTTGCATATAACGAAAAAAAGACATCCCCGATTTCAATAATCGGAGATGTCTTTCTGTAATGAAGTGGCTTAGTTATCGCATTTTCATGATGTTGACTTTGTATTTGCTCTACAATTATTCCATGCCCGCTAAGTAGAATGTTCAGACTCTGACTCTGTTTGTCTGGGTTCGAATAACCGCTCAACGCCCGAAAGCGTATAAACGGCGCTACAATCAATCTTTTTCATGATCCCGCTAAAGTGTATTAAAGTGATTTTGTTTTTGATATGCTGGCCCGAAATTACCATTCGCTACACCTTAAAAATAGATTAATCCCCTCTGCCATTATGGTAGAGGGGATTTGTGTTGCACAATTAAAAATATATTTGACCCGTTTGATGATACACCCTGCCCATATAAGCGGTTGGACGATAATGCTCAAGTCATATCAATTATACATATCTTATTCTCTTATTCTCACTAGATTTATATTTACAAAATAATATTTATATGATATTTTTAATTGTAATAGATAATTTTATAGAGATAAGAGAATAAGTCAAGTCAAAAGTGCTGGAGGAGATTCTATGCTGGCGTATGATGTCCCGCTTAAACGCAGCGACTTTTATGAACTGTTTGAAAGTTACATGACATTCGTCGATAAAGATTTGTTGGACGATCACGACCAGTTACATGAGCATCTTTCAGCATTAAGGGATAAATTCCCTAATCAAGGCAATATTGAAAAAAAATCGTATGGTTGGAATATTGAAAAGGTCAAAATACTATTTGAACTGCTCAAGCTTGGCAACCGCGACGAGGCGGAAAAAGTCCTGTCCTACATGGAACATATCAGATATGGCTGGAAAGGCAACCGTTATATCCTGCAAAACCGTTGCCTTCGCTTTGACCCGCATTGCAAACGCAATTTTAGAATAGACAATACGCCGGAGGCAACCCAAGACGCTTTCGAAGCAATCAATGGAATTTTTTTAGATAAAGAGTGCGGAAAAATAACTACATATCTTTTTGGGTACTGCCTTGCCGCTTTGTTCAGCAGCAGACTGAAGCAGGACGATCTGCGTGTGCCATATTTTTTGCAAATAGCCTGCGAGCGAAACTCCAACCTGTACAGACTCATACATGAAATTGTTGATATATGCGATGTTAATACAAGCTTGCTTGAGAAATGCGACAGGGTTCAGGAATACGGCTATTGTGATTATGACTATACAACCGTATTCCCAACGCAGCAGACCGAGAAAGCATTGGAAGACTTGGTGTGCAACCGGGATATCCCTGTCATTATAGACGGCTACGAAAACGAAAAGTTTTATGCCGCTATGCTTCGGGAGATAGCCAATATCCCCGGAAAGAAAAAAGTCCTCGGCATTAAAGACAGATTTAATATCCTGCCTGTATTTATCTGCCCGGTAATCAGAGCAAACTTCAAGAATGTTTTTAATATGTCATTGACGGATTTCGATGTTAGTACCGAATATCTGGAATTGATTCAAAAAAGCAAACAAAGGCTGGCTTCATGGGCGCTTGAGCTTGTGAAGGACGCAACAGAGTATTTTACCCCGAGGCAGACGGTGGATGATGTGATCCTTTGCAAAACGGAAGACGAACGTCCCTTCTTCGATAATATCAGCGGACACATCAATCAGATCCGGAGAAGATATAGGCGATATACGGAATTGAGCCTGAAAGATATAACAAACATAGGCTTCTTGACATATTTCCTTTATAAACTTATGGATGTATTCAATCACTCCATCAGGTTGACCGAAGGAACAGAATTTGAATATAAAGGGGTAGTAGGGGCGCACAATACGGCAAAGTTGGTTTCTAAAATATTTAATAAATCAATAGATTCCCTGGTGGAACTCCACAACTCCAATTCACCCATGCTGTTAGAAAAAGTTACCATAAACACAAAGGATCTTAACTCCGCAAAGGAAAAGCAGGTCAAGAAGAAGGGCGAGGAATACGCCAAAAATATTGTAAAATATTACCAAAGCTATGGGGTGTCAATTAAGCTATTGCCTGATGCCGAGTACGTGGACGGGAGGTTCATATTTCACGTTGGGTTACTGCCGGGGACAGATAAAAACCTGATTAACAGATATGCGGATGATGTAAGGCGATTGTTGGGACTGGAGTTTTTCATTCCCGATGTAGGCCGCTCCAAAATAAGAATCATTGCGTCCAAAGAGCCGCTGAAAGAAAACAGCTTAATCAACATCTTGGAAAGCCCCGATTTTATGAACAGTAAGATGAAGATTCCCTATGCGGTCGGTTATGATATGATGGGAGAAATGGTCATCGCCGATATCGCGGAGTTTCCGCACTTGATCGTTGGCGGGGCATCGGGATATGGTAAATCCAGCGCGTTGCACAGCTTGATAATGAGCATTGTCTACAAACAAAGTGCGGATAAGGTTAGATTGTTGCTCCTTGATTTTGGCGGGTCACGCTTGCATCTATTTTCAAAAGCTCCGCATTTGTTAGGGCCAGTTGTGAGTGTGACCCAAATGGAAAAGGGATACGACTATATAATGGCGCTCAGAAGTGAAATGGTGAAACGCCTTGACATCTTTGAGCGCAATGAAAAAGAGCTTGACAATCTGCCTTCGATTGTCTGTGTCATAGATGAATTTCCTACATTTGTCAGATCAATCATAGGGAAAGACGGTCATACAATCATCACAAGCATATTGGAACTCGCCAGAAAAGTTAAGATACATATGGTTTTGGCGGCGCAAGATTGCACCAAAGCGAATATAGGGATTAAAGTGACAAACCTTGCCGCCGCCATCGCATTTAGGTGTACAAGACAACATGATTCCATGGCAATATTGGATGCGCCTGATGCCAGACACTTAACCGGAAAGGGTTCCATGTATTTTAAGCATAAAGGACTTTTAAGGGTGCAAGGGACCTACATGCACCATGACGAAATAAGGGAGCGCCTTAAAGTCATGGAATTCGACCACGGAAACGAAGAAGGGTTCGACTTAGATGGATTGGATGAACCGGGAATGCCGTTCAGTTCAGAGAATGAAGATGCCGACACAGAAAGCTCTGAGCCTGAAAACCATCAAGATCGGTTATTGGCCGAGATTATCATGTGGACGTTAAGTCAAGCGAGAATTTCCAATAACCGGATTAAAGGAACATTTAACATGGGATATGATAGAGCTGAGAAATTCGTAAACGAGCTGGAAACATTCGATATTGTAAGCAAGCAAAGGGAGGGATCAAAGCTGTCAAGGATTGTTATCCCTGAACACGTCGAAGGTCTGCCGCCCGATGTTATAGAGTTCCTAGAGAGAAACGGTTACATTAAGGACGACATTACAAATGCACTTAACAAAAGGCTGGCGCGGGATTAAGCCCGCTCCGGTTCTTTTTCGCATCATCTCAAAATCAAATAAGCTATTGACAATTCCAGCGTCATTTTGGTATAATTTTTTCAACAAATGTAATATGCGCCTGTTGAGGAGCAGTCAGCGCAGCATACAAATCTAAATTAAATAATATTCAGGCCAATAATGCCTCCACTCGGAAAATCCGGTGTACGTAAGCCGGTCGGTTAGCGCGTTTTCCTGTAAAATCGGAAAAAAGCGTGTGGAAAACCACAATACCCGAGGGAGTGTTTTTTATGGGCTTTTTTATTTGAACATTATCTTGCCCGCACTCCTTCATAACTTTGCACAGTTTATTTGCAAAGTTTGAATATATATTCTTTATAAAATACATATTCAGCCCGCTACAGGGATACACTAAACACCAAAAGGCGGGAAAATTGGAGGGGAACTGCATGAGAATCACCGAGATATTTAAAACAGAATCAGAAGCTGAACGCCGCAAGGCAGTTACAGAATTGCTCATTAAGCTTGAAAGCAAGAAACATAAGGAAGCTGAGCTAATGAAGCAGTCAAGGGCTGGTTAATTAAAAACATATTTAAGGGGTACTGGTAGTACTCCTTAATTTTTTTATACATGGATGCATATTGGTTTATATTTGACCTTGTAATTACTGGCATCATACTTTATAATTAACACTATCTTTGATATGGAGGGGCAATAGATGGTGTTAGCTGCTATTTATTTAAGACTGTCCGAGGAGGACAGATCCAAACTGAACAAGGGTGATGACAGCGAATCCATCACCAACCAGCGCAGTATGCTCACCGCATATGCTTCCGAGCGCGGGTGGGACATCTATGATATTTATTCCGATGAGGATTATTCAGGTTCGGATGATACCCGCCCGGAGTTCAACAGGATGCTTGCGGATGCCAAAGATCGCAGGTTCAGTGTAGTCATTTGCAAATCTCTATCAAGATTTGCCAGAGATGTGTCTATGGTTGAAAAGTACATCAACGGACTGTTCATCGAATGGAATGTGCGCTTTATCAGTCTCCTTGATTATGCCGATAACTTCCAGCAAGGGAGTCGCAAGAATATCCAGATAAACAGCTTGGTGAATCAGTGGTATCTCGAAGATCTTTCTAAAAACATCCGGGATACGATGAACAGCAAGAAAAAGCAGGGTCAGTACACCGGCGCCCTTGCGCCATATGGTTACATAAAAGACCCTGACGACAAGCACCGGATGCTCATTGATGAGGAAGCCGCCGCTGTGGTGCGGCGAATTTACAGGCTATATTTGGAGGGCTATGGGAATAAGGCGATAGCGACCTTGCTTAACGATGAAGGGATACCATGTCCCAGCAAGTACCGTCTGTTGAAAGGTTTTAAGACAAACCGAAAAGAAGATGTTGCGGATGAGCTCAGATGGTCGGATCACACGGTTTGGCATATACTCCGCAATCCGAATTATGTGGGGGATTTGGTGCAGGGCAGATATGGCAAGCCCACCTATAAATCCAAAACATTGAAAGAAAAGAAAAACCCGGATGAGTGGATTGTCGTGGAAAGCGCTCATGAGCCCATTGTGAGCAAAGAAGATTACGAGCGGGTACAAGCTGCTAAGATTAGCCGTGGACAGCATAACCGGAATGCCAGTGTGAGCCGAGCGGTTGCCAATATCTTTTCCGGCATAATAAAATGTAAAATTTGCGGACGATCGTTGATTTTATCCGGTTCCGGTCAGTTAAACAAAGGGGCTCGATACCTGCGGTGTGCCGGAAGAAAATCCGGCATTGCTAATTGTACCTGCGCTATGGTAAAATATGATATGTTGGTGGATGAAATTACAAACAGATTCCGCGAAATCATCACCGTGTACTGTGACCCCGAACAACTGGAAAAACACGCATATAGGAGGGATTTCAGCAGCGAAATCGCATCGTTGCAAAAAGTAAAGGATAGAAATCTGTTCGAGCTGAAACGTGTCGGCGATGCCCTTAGCAGTTCTTATATTGACAAAACGAGCGGGATTCTATCCGACGATGATTTTGCCTTAATATCTGCGAACCTTCGGGACAAGCGTGAAAAACTGGAGGAGGAAAACACCCAGATACAATCCCAGCTTGATAAGTTGCATGAAAAGCAGAGCGCCGGAGATAGGGTTAATCATATTATTACGCAGTACCGTGATTTTTTGGAGCTTGACCGTGACATCATCCGTGCCTTTATCGAGGTGATTCGTGTAGGGGAGCGCGACAGCGATACGAATGAGGTTGACTTGGAAATCTCCTACAACTTCTGACATTCTCACTGTCCATAATTACAATATGAGGGCAGATCGTAATTGTAGACACTGATTATGCTTGGATGCATATAATTGCTTCACTATCACATTCTTTACATGCTCTACTATAGCGGCGATGCAGTCGTGTTATCCTGCTTGGATGGCGCGGCTTCTTTTATTCCCGCGGATAAAGCATATCAAAATATTGGATAAGTATTGATAAAACCCATTTATTCTCCTATAATATTTTATAGTACCATTTGTTGGAGGTGGCCGTAATCCTAACTTTGAATCAGCTCCTAATCGCGGAAGCTACGGAATATGAGTTTAAATCTGCCATAGAAAAAAACAAGCCACGAAACTGGCTGAAAACCGTTAGTGCTTTTGCGAATGGTGTAGGCGGCAGCATATACTTCGGCGTCTCTGATGATGGCGTTGCCATTGGTCTTGCAAAACCGCAGGAATCGGCGGAGAAAATAAGCGAGTTTATTAAAGCGCGTATAGAGCCAGCAGTCAATATTATCCTTGAACCGCTTCGCGCCGATGACAAAAACATTATCCGGGTGCAAGTACCAAGCGGCGCAAATACTCCTTACTACTATACCGGCGATGGCAATAAAACTGCTTATTACAGAATAGGCAACGAATCCGCGCCAGCTCCCGCTGCGATTCTCAACGAGCTAATTCTTAAAGGCAGCAACCAAACATTTGACTCTTTGACGACGAAATATAACTTCTCAGATTACAGTTACACGCTCTTTGAGGCAACGTACCGCAAAAAGACAAATAACGTCATTGAGAAGCCGAAGGATTATAATTCGTTCGGAATGCTAAAGGATGGTGGCATCCTAACATTCGTTGGGGCGCTGTTCGCCGACCAATGTCCGGTTTATCAATCACGGGTATTTTGCACGCGCTGGAATGGGCTGAAGAAAGGCGGGCTTCATGTAGATGCGCTAGATGCCAATGAGTTCCAAAGTAATGTCATCAACCTGTTGGAGGATTCTCTAAAGTTTGTTAGGCACAATTCCTCGGTCAAATGGGAAAAGACCGGCACCGGCAGAATTGAAAAACCTGACTACCCTGCACAAGCTGTGCATGAGGCACTTGTAAACGCACTTGTACATCGTGACTATATGATACAGGGCAGCGAAATACACATTGACATATACGATGACCGCCTCGAAATCGTATCCCCCGGCGGTATGCCGGACGGCAAGCGCATTCAAGAATTGAACATTGACGATATCCCGTCAATACGCCGCAACCCTGTAATCTGCGATATATTCAGCCGCTTGAAACTGATGGAACGGCGCGGAAGTGGGTTGCGAAAAATTATTGACGAATACCCTGATGATCTAGTGCCATCGTTCCGCTCAACTGAGCAGTCGTTTGTTGTTGCGCTGATGAATATGAATTACGTAAGCACATCTATGCCAAATGGCATAGATGCTGGCATAGAAAATGGCATAAATGAGAACACTAAAAAAATATTGAAGGTTTTAGCTTCTGAGCCTTATATCACCCAGTTGAAGTTATCGGCTGAAGTAGGTTTTTCGCTTCGCACAGTAGGGCGGGAGTTAAAGCGTCTCCGTGATGCCGGTATTATCCGTCGTGTCGGTTCTGCCCGATTGGGTTATTGGGAAATTCGCAAGGACTAAAAGAAGAAGTCGCCTAAATCTCTCTATGTCAATAGCATATCACGTATTTATAGAGGTCTCTACTGAGGTGCAACTGTGAGACGAACAGGGGACCGTCGCCGGGCGTCCCCCCGTTCATTTCCGGGTTATTCAATCCCGCTACCATTTATTTGACTAGCATCACGCCTTCGTCCTCAAAAGGGTGATGGCAAAAATTATTTAGACTTTTGGTAATTATTCACTCTTTTTTATCTGATTGCTCTACTGGAAACTTTTTCAGATATGCAAATTATTATTCATCAAACAAAAAGAAATATAGATTTTTTAGGTGCTTTACCTTATGCCGTTTACTGATCGTAACGGGCGATACATTAAGTTCCGCAAACATTTTCATCACTTTGTCGATATTTCTATCGTTCATTTCTTTCTGGGCGAGGTAAAGAG
>Ga0153996_1001343_pt1 | contig 10037 bp, 8 predicted proteins | sample TSNC080MetaG_FD_104728 | JGI IMG/M metagenome (GOLD analysis project Ga0153996, IMG submission 104728) | Attine ant fungus gardens microbial communities from North Carolina, USA - TSNC080 MetaG | ecosystem: Host-associated > Fungi > Mycelium > Unclassified | place: USA: North Carolina, Lumber... | reverse complement strand
TCGCTATCAGATTTCACAGTCCCTCCAACATGCAATGCAATGGATTCTTTGGCGCAGAGATCATCAGATCTCTGCTATGTGGTATCACTGGAATAAATCAATTCTACAACTGTAATACTAGAGCGTGTTGACATTGAAGCACATTAATAATGAATGCAAGAAATATGAAGATGAGAAAAGCCCCGGTGCTGTTTCCGATGTCGAATCCCATTCCGGAAATCATGCCGAACCTTGCGCTGGAAGCGGGTGCGGCGGTTGTAGGCACAGGCCGTAGCGATTTCGCGAACCAGATCAATAACGTGCTGGCGTTCCCCAGTATATTCAGAGGTGCGTTCGACGTTCGGGAAAGCGATATCAACGACGAGACGAAGATCGCAGCGGCGTACGCATTGGCGGGGCTCATCTCCGACGCGGAGCTCAAGGCAGACTACATCATTCCGGCGGCGTTCGATCCGAGGGTAAAGATGTGGTGGCCACGGCTGTGGCGGAAGCCGCAAGGAAAAGCGGCGTTGCAAGAATTTAAGGCGGTCTTAGCTTGCAACACCAGCACACTGGAGGCGTGCGCGGCGGCACCAAAGGCAACAACAATATCTCTTGAAAACAAACTGCGTAGTATTGATTCATGCACTTCACTGTGACAACTTTAGAAACAATGAAATACTATGAACAACCCCGTTGGCTGTTCAGCCATAGGGGTTGAACTTTGCACGCAGTTCGGATTTCTTGTTTTCCGGCTCCATATACTGGCACAAAAATAAAGAAATCCAACTGTTTTTGAAGTCCTGTCGTTGTGTTTCGCGGGGAACAATGTTAATATAGGAGTAGAGGTCTAATCTTTCTTTTCAAAAGTCATAGGAGCGGCTGCATGTTTTAGATATTTTATATAAAGGGGCCTGTCTTTCTATGTGCGATTATTTTCTGGACAAAAGCGAGCAACTGAAAACCCTTGAAAACGGCAAGGGTGTACAATACATTCTGGACGAGGCATACAAAATATTAGGGAACCCTTTATTAGCGCATGATATGGAGTATAAGCTTTTCGCGCATAATAAAGACGCAGTAAACGACGACCCTATCTGGAATGAACTTACTACAAACGGCACAGTTGACTTGAACAGGTTGGAATTCTACAAAAGCGAGACTTTCTTTGACATGGCGGCATATGCGGAAAAGGTTACCTTTCTGCCCAGCGACAGACTGAAATATGACAGGATTTTCGGGAAACTTTTTACCAGAAATCAAATACAAATTGGTTGCGTAGTCATACACGCATGTGATAAACCCTTTGAGAACAGCGACATAGAGCTTTTTAAAATTGTTTGCGATATACTAAATAAAGAACTTAGTGAAAGTGAGTATTATCAAAATTATGGACAGGCGTATATGGAAACCTTAGTAGGTAAACTTATCGGGGATCGTATTGATAGTAAATTGCTCTATACCGCCCATATAGAGAGCATATATACAGGTTTGAAAGAAAACATCCGTTTAGCCGTTGCGGATATTTCCGAGAGCGACCCTACATTTAACCGGCTTGTAATTTTTAGAGATTTATTCAAACGGACGGAGGCCTCTTTTAAATATGCCATATACTCAAATTACATCGTAATTCTTATGAATTCGGATAGCGAAGCTTTCCATATAAAACAAGACTTACACAAGCTTTATAGGATTTTTGAACAGAATAATATCTATGCCGGAATAAGCAACCGTTTTGAAAATTTATTTGAATTGTCGAGATACTACAACGAGGCTATAGCCGCGCTAAAGCATGGACTAAAAACAAACGGAAGTCAACGGATTTTTCCATATGATGGGGCCGGACAGAATATTTCCTGCACATGAAAAATGTCCGTGTTATTCCATGAAATAAGGGCGTTAAATGATATTTTGCTGTAAGGAGGGCGGGATATGCGTCAGATACAAAACAGTCAGAAACGAACCCTCTGCTTTCCTTATCGCATAACCGAAGCCGTAGGCAAAGTATTTGACTATCCGCTCATTATCGTGGAAGCGCCGATGGGCTATGGTAAGACGACGGCTGTCAGGGAGCAAGTTATTTTAACGAGCGCTAATTTATTATGGCAAAACATATATGACGATTCAAAAGCCGCTTTTTGGAGCGGCTTTTGTGTTCTTTTCAAGGAATTGGACAATGACCGCGCGCACAGCCTCGCGCAGCTTGGTTTTCCTGACGACAGCGTTTCCATGCACGCTGCCCTAACGCTGATAAAAAATATTGCCCTGCCCCAACAAACCGTTATCGTCATTGATGACTTTCATCTTGTGGATACCCAGGAGATGGCAAGCTTCATCACGCTCTTAACGGTAAATGAAATCCCAAATCTTCATATTGTGCTCATTTCCCGCTTTTTTGAATTTTTGAATACGGAAGAGTTATCCTTGAAAGGTTACTTGTATCACATAAAGAAAGCAAGCTTCGAGTTCAGCCGAGAAGAAATTATTGATTACTATAAGCATTGCGGCATAAGCTTAACGGAAGGCAAAGCGGACGAGCTGTACAAATTGACGGAAGGCTGGATCAGCGCGCTATACCTTCTCATGCTCAATTATAAGGAGGGCGGAAGCTTATTAACATCGGTCAATATTTACAAGCTGGTTGAGCAGGCGGTCTATAACCCATTCCCGGATCAGATAAAGGAATTCCTCTTGTCGATGTCGATATATAACAGCTTCACACCGGAACAGGCGGCTTATATGACCCCGGATGCCCACATTGAGGATATATTAAACGAAGTCACCGGCAGGAACGCTTTTGTCATGTACGATCCCATTGAAAAATCCTATCATATCCACAGCATTTTTAAGAACTTCCTCTCAAATAAGCTGAAGTCCATGGGGGAGCCCTTTCAGGCGGAGCTTCATAAAAAAGCCGCCGGATGGTACCTGCAAATTGGCGGCTATCTCCTGTCCATGCGGCATTCATACCTTGCCGGGGATTTTGATACGCTGCTTGCGTCATTGGAGCTAGACAGAGGGAAAAGCATAAACGGCGAACACAAGGATCTGCTCATAAAATATTTTGATGACTGCCCTCTGGAATGCAAGGCAAACCACCCATACGCCGTGCTTGTTTATGCCCGCCGTATGTTTTTGTTCAACGAAATGTCTCTTTTCAAAAAAAACTGCGAAGCGTTTATGACGATTTATCAAAATATTGAAACCAGGGGCGCCGACTGCAAGGACAGGCTCCTTGGCGAATACAAGCTTCTCATGAGCCTTATGGAATACAATGACATTGAGAAAATGGCCGGATACTTTAAAGAGGCGTATAAGCTTTTAACGGAGCCATCGCTGATTCTCGACAATCAGTCAAGTTGGGCGTTCGGATCTCCGTCGGTGCTGCATCTGCTTTACAGAAAATCCGGCGAGCTTCTGAAAGAAACGCAGATTATGCGGGATGTAATGCCATATTACTGCCATGTTACCGGCGATCACGGAAAAGGCGCCGCTGAGATTATGAGCGCCGAACGCTACTTTTATATGGGAGATTTCCAAAACGCTGAAATCGCCATGCATGGCGCATATCAGGCGGCGGAGGAAACATCCGACATCATGCTCTGCGCGATTTTCCTGGATATAAAGCTTAGATTTATGAAGGGAGACTTAGCCGGTATCCTTGCGCTGTTCCGTAAGCTGCGTGACAATATCTTTGAAAAGAAATGGTACATGTTCCTGCACACGATAGATGTTTGCGAGGCGTATGTCTATTGCGGCCTGCATATGACTGAAAAGGTGGATCCCTGGATTGAAAGCGGCGAGTTTCAAAGCACGCGGCTGTTATTCCCGTCGCTTGCCTATCTGAACATTGTATATGGCAAGGTCTTATTAGCAAACAAAGAGTACTTGAAGCTGCTTGGCCGGGCGGAGGAATTTCTGAGCATGGCCCACGTTTACCCGAATCTGCTTGCTCAGATTTATACGCATATTTACATCGCGGCGGCCAGCGCGCAGCTTTCAAGAGCGGACGACGCGGCTGCCGCGCTGGAGCAGGCGCTGGACATTGCAATGCCGGATCAGGTGTATATGCCGTTTGCGGAAAACGGCGATATGATAAAGCCGCTTTTGGAGGAGCTGCAAGCGCGGAGCATGTATACGGACGATATCACCGAAATACTGGAGCTCCACAAGCAATATCATAAAGAAGTGGAGCATATGATTAAGGGAAATTTCACGGGGGGCAAGGCGGCGCTGACCGAAAGGGAAAATGAAGTGGCGCGTCTTGCGGCGCAGGGCCTCTCCAACAAAGAGATCGGCAAACGCCTGTATATCTCTGAAAACACCGTAAAAACGCAGCTAAAAAGCGTTTTTGCAAAGCTAGGCATCAATTCAAGGACTTTGCTGAAGCAAAGGCTCAAAATGTGATTTTTGATATTATATTTCCACACAATACCGATAAATTAGTCCAAATTCACCCATTCCTATCACCCGCCGGGTGATAGGAATACTCAAAAATCCACTGTACAATGATGATACAGTGGATTTTTTGTCGATTCACCATGAAAGGTGGGGCTATGAACAGAATTGTGAGCGTTATACCGAAGGACGATTTCGTTCTTGAAGTTGTGTTTGACAATGGCGAGAGCGTAATGATCGACTTTACATGCAAGCTTTATACGGTACGGTTTTCCATGTTGTCAGACAAGGAATATTTTAATACGGTGACAACCGATGGAATCTTCGTAAGATGGAACTATAAAATCGAGCTTTCATTGAGCGAGGTGCTGGAATTGGCGCGGAAGTAAGCAAGGGAGCAGGATAAATGCCCTTCTTGCGGTTGCGCAGCTTGACACCGCGTGGAAGGGCATTAAGCCCGAAGCATAAGCGTTGTGAACAGACCGGTTCATGACGGTTTTGTTGCATGAGACATACCGGAAAACGCCCGCCGTCCGAAAGACGAGGGGGCAGGACAGCAATGAGGATTGATCCGGGGCATACCGGTCGTCCGGCCTCCCAGGAGAGAACCGACATTTTGAAGGGGATGCGAGATGAGACAGAAAGAATGCGTGGCAATGGTACTCGCCGGGGGAAACGGCGAAAGGCTGGGGACGTTAACCAATGGCGCCGCGAAGCCCGCTGTTCACTTTGGGGGCAAATACAGGATTATTGATTTCACTTTGAGTAACTGCGCGCATTCCGGCATTGATACGCTGGGAGTATTAACGCAGTGCCGGACACCGGAATTGCACAGCTACATCAATAACGGGCAAGCATGGAAATTGGACAACCCGGGCGGCGGTGTATTTATGCTGCCATCCTCACAGCGTCGAAGCGTGTATACGGGAACCGCCAACGCCGTTTATCAGAATATTTCGTTTATAGACGAATTCGATCCTGAACATGTTCTGATATTGTCGAGCGACCACATTTATAAAATGGACTATGCTAAGATGCTGGATTTTCACAGAAAAACAGGAGCCGACGCGACAATCTCCGTCGTTTCCGTTCCCGTGGAGGAAGCTTCGCGATCCGGCATTATAAGCACTTCCAGGGATGGAAGGATCACCAAATTTGCGGAAAAGCCAAAAAGTAATCTTGCGTCTATGGGAGTTTACATATTCAAGTGGGACAGCTTAAAAAGGTACTTGATAAAGGATCGGGACAATAGCCGGTCGGCACATGATTTCGACCGAGATATCATACCGGCTTTGCTTGCCTCCAATGGAAAAATGTACGCATACGAGTTCAAAGGCTACTGGAGGGACGTGGTAACAGTCCAAAGCCTGTGGGAATCCAACATGGAGCTGATCAAGGACGCTCCCCTGATAGACCTGTATGATGAAAAATGGGAGATATTCACGCGGACGCTGTATCGTGCGCCCTGCTGCCTGCCGGATAAAGCAGCTGCGAAAAGAAACATACTCGCCGAGGGATGCCATGTGCATGGAAAAGTGAGCAACTCCGTGCTGTTTGATTCCGTAACCGTGTGCGAGGGCGCAGAAGTAATTGATTCTGTTGTGATGCCGGGTACCTTTATCGGTAAAAACGCGAAGGTACATAAGTCGATTGTCGGAGCAAATGCTTGGATAGGCGAGAATGCGGAAATTGGCGCGGATTTTGGGCTGGATGTCTTTATAGACAATGAAATATGCTCAAAGGGAATTTCCCTGATAGGGTCGGGGGTATCTGTCGATGAGGGTATCAAAATCGGCAGGAATTCTTACATAGATACTGATTTACTGCTTAAAAAGTTCCTATTGGCGGCCAATTAGCAGAGCAGCGACAAAATCAGGGCTGCCACATGTTTTGAGTTTACAGGGCCAAGCCCTGATTGCCGGACAAGGGAACATTTAATAATATGGGAAAGGGGTAACAAAAAATGAATAACAAGTCATACGACGCACAGTACAAACTGGAGCTGCTGGAGTTGATAGAAAACGGCCAAAACGTCGGTGACATTGCACAGGAATACGGCATTCCCGTAAAGACAATCCGCCGGTGGATGGATGAAGGGCGGCGAGAGCGCAAGAACGCATCTTCGGGGAAGATGCGTAATCCTAAACATCAGGAACAATATGATTATGCAACGGGCCGTAGCGGATCTGCAAAAGGCCAGAGTTTCATGGACTAACGCATACTGAAAGAAACCAAATGAAAATTTGTGAAAGGAAGGTTCCTCTATGAAAACATGTACGAATTGCAGGGCGCAGTCATACCGAATTGAATCAGAGTTTTGCTTGAAATGCGGAACGACGTTACCCGCCGCCCAAAATGATGATACGCTGAAACAAAATATTTGCACAAATTAGGAATGTGATTGGCACAAAACAAAATTTATCTTTCCTGATGACGCGCGTTTTTGTGATGTTTGTGGCAGTCCGACATTTTATAACAACATGCGATAGGTTATTCAAAATATTGCGACACAATAATACCCGGAATCCGGTATTTCATCAATACTGTGTACGATTAACAAGCCGCGTGTCCACGATAAGTCCGGATGCCGTCCTGGATGCGCACAGAGCTCCAGGCAATTGCTAAAGGCGTATCGTTGGTCAAGCGGCTTTTCACATACGGACACAAGAGGAACAGGGACAGCGGCGCCGCCCCGCAACCCCTCCCGCTTTGCGCGACGGAGCGGCGCCCACAACCAAAAGAACGCGATCGCAAAGCGGAGAAATGGAGCGGATGATGAAACAGGTAAAATTCTATTATTGCGCGGACAGCCGGACATTCCTGTTGGATATGGGGGAATCCTCGTCCCAGTGCCGCTGCGAGGGGCTGGAGCTGTTGGAAACCAATACTGTGGATGCGGTAGTGGAAAAGCATGTCCCCGTTTTCGATGCGGTAAAGGATCATCTCGCAGTCAGGGTTGGCAGCCAGTCCCATCCCATGCTGCCGGAACACTATATTGAGTGGATTTATATCCAGACCGCCACAGGAGGGCTCTACCGCAAGCTTTTTCCGGGAGACGAACCCAAGGCCGGATTCCCGGTAAAACGGGAGGAGCTTCTCGGCGTTTACGCCTATTGCAACCTGCATGGATTGTGGAAAGCGGGCAGCACCGAGGTATAATTGAATGAGCCGTTGCTTTGTTTGAGTGCGCAAGTCCCGCGAAAAGGAGGGTTCCGCGTGAATAAGGAGAATATGGGCGGTGGCCCGGGAAAGATAAATGCACCTTTCAATCCGTTATATATGGTTATGATAATTTTGATACTCACTCTTTTCTTTAATACAATGAACAGCGACAAAACGGCGGAACCGCTCCGCATCACTTACAGCCAGTTTTTAGATCTGGTAGAGAGCGGCAGCGTTGCGGAAGTACAGATGAACGACGCGCAAATTCAAATTGCGGTCAAAGAGGACGCCAACACCGCGGCGGTAGACAGAATCCTGTATCCGGATGGAAGAGATGAAGGCCGGGAACCTGCCGTACAGGGTCGGACATATTACGCCGACCGGGTCGATGATCCCGGACTGGTGGAATTGTTGAGAGGGCGCCGCGTTGGTTTTTCGGGGTTGCCCGCTCCCACAGTATCGATCCTGTCCTCGGTGTTCAGCATGATATTTCCCTTTCTCATCATGATCCTGCTCTACTATGTAGTGCTTCGGGTTATCAGGAAGCGCATGGGCGGAGGCGCGGGCGGCGAAGGCACCTCCGGCGGCATGCTGGGCGGCATGATGGGAGGGGTTGGGAAATCCAAGGCGAAGGTTTACAATGTGGAGAAAAGCACCGGCATTTCCTTTGATGATGTGGCCGGGCAGGATGAGGCTAAGGAAAGCCTCGCGGAGATGATCGACTTTCTGCAAAATCCCCAAAAATACCAGAAAATCGGCGCCAAGCAGCCCAAGGGAGCTCTGCTTGTGGGGCCGCCCGGCACGGGGAAAACATTGCTGGCCCGCGCGGTGGCGGGGGAAGCCGGGGTGGTATTCTACCACCTGACAGGCTCTGAATTCGTGGAGATGTTTGTGGGCGTGGGGGCCAGCCGCGTCCGCGACCTGTTCCAGACGGCCAAGAAAAGCGCGCCCTGTATCATTTTCATCGATGAGATAGACGCCATCGGTGCCCGCCGAAACGGCCAGATGGGTGGCAACGACGAGCGGGAACAGACCCTCAATCAGCTGTTGTCCGAGATGGATGGGTTCGACTCTTTTACGGGTATCGTGGTGCTGGCCGCCACCAACCGCCCCGAAATGCTGGACAAAGCCCTGCTTCGTCCCGGCCGGTTTGACCGCAGGATCATCGTGGAAAAACCCGATCTTCCCGGACGGGAGGCTATTCTGCAATTGCATGCGCATAAAGTGACGCTGGGAGTGGACGTCAACCTGCGCGAAATCGCCCTGTCCACCAGCGGCGCTACCGGCGCCGACCTCGCCAACATGGTCAACGAAGCTGCCCTGCGCGCCGTGAAGATGGGACGGGAAACCGTGCTGCAAGAGGATTTAATGGAGGCCGTCGAGGTGGTTATCGCCGGCAAGGAGAAAAAAGACCGCATTTTAAGCTCTGGGGAAAAGCGTATGGTCGCCTTTCACGAGGTCGGCCACGCACTGGTTTCCGCCCTGCAAAAGAACGCGACTCCGGTGCAAAAAATCACCATCGTTCCCCGCACCATGGGCACTCTGGGTTATACCATGAATGCGCCGGAGGATGAGCGATACCTGATGACAAGGGACGAATTACTCAGTCAGATCACCGCCCTGCTTGGCGGCCGCGCCGCGGAAACGGTTGTATTCGATACCAGCTCCACCGGAGCGGCAAACGACATTGAGCGGGCAACCAAACTGGCTCGCAATATGGTGACACAGTATGGCATGAGTAAAAAATTCGGCTCCATGGGGCTGGAAAGCGCAACAAATCAATACTTGGACGGGCGCAATATGCCAACCTGTTCCGAACAGACGAATGCTGCTGTGGATGAGGAAATCCTCAAGATTCTGGAGGAATGCCAACAAGCTGCCATCTCACTATTGGAGAGAAATCTTGATTCCCTGACCATAATTTCCGAATATCTGCTGGAGAAGGAAAACATTACCGGCGAACAGTTTATGAAACTGCTCGCGGAAAATGAAGAATAGATACCGGATGATTGCGAAAGGAAATTGCTATGAATATTTTATTGGTCTATCCGGAGCACCCAACTACATTCTGGAGCTTCAAACACGCCCTGAAATTTGTAGGCAAAAAGTCTAATTTGCCGCCTCTCGGTATTCTGACAATTGCCTCGATGCTGCCGGAGGGATGGAACCGAAAAGTTGTGGACATGAATACAGGCCGCTTGAAGGACAAGGACATACAGTGGGCGGATTATGTTTTCATCAGCGCCATGAACATACAGCGGGACTCCACACGTTCCGTGATAGAGCGCTGCAAAATGCTGAATAAAAAAACAGTTGGAGGCGGTCCGCTTTTCACGACTGAATTTGAGCATTATGATGATGTAGACCACCTTCTGCTATATGAAGGTGAAGTATCTTTGCCAAAATTCCTGAAAGATTTGGCAATAGGGGCTCCTAAACATCTGTATAGCTGGGAAGGGTACCCGGACTTGACGGAAACGCCCATTCCGGCTTGGGAT
>Ga0153996_1001341_pt1 | contig 10046 bp, 12 predicted proteins | sample TSNC080MetaG_FD_104728 | JGI IMG/M metagenome (GOLD analysis project Ga0153996, IMG submission 104728) | Attine ant fungus gardens microbial communities from North Carolina, USA - TSNC080 MetaG | ecosystem: Host-associated > Fungi > Mycelium > Unclassified | place: USA: North Carolina, Lumber... | reverse complement strand
TATAGTCTTTGCAAGTATCATTATTCATTCAATTCTCACCTCTCTTTGGTATATTTTGGAAAGTTATCAGATTAGTATCATTGTTAAAAAATAGATTTTATCTTTTGTTTGTTTTGTAAAGTATTTTACAGAAAATTATATCATGATTGGTATAATTGTCAATAAAACAACCATCAAAAGTGTGAAGGAGGTAGCAAAATGAACTCGTATGGTCTGATTGAAACCAAAGGATTTGTAAGTAATGTTGAGGCGGCTGACGCGATGGTCAAAGCGGCTAATGTGGAAATCGTCGGGCAGGTGGAAATTGGCGGCGGATACGTAACCACGGTTATCACCGGCGATGTCGGTGCCGTGAAGGCGGCGGTCGATGCCGGTGCGGCAGCGGCTAATCAGATTGGTGAACTGGTCAGTGTGCATGTTATAGCGCGGCCGAGTACCGGGATTCTGGAGAAATTTCTCGCTAAGGGACCGGAAGAGGCGTAAAGAAAGATGATATGCCGGTGAAAGGAGTGGTAACGAGTGAAAAAATTTTATACGGCAGCTGATGTGAAGAACTGTGCTTCAAAAGGTGAAAGAACCATTTTAATCGGAGCAGAAGATGTGATTACAGCGGTTGCAAAAGACGAAGCCGAACGCCGGGGGATTGAATTTGTCTCAGCCGGAGCGGCAGTACCAGCGGTGGCAGTGCCGCCAGCACCAGCAGTACCGGCAGAGGTACCGCAGGTATATCAGGCACCGTTAATACAACCGGTCAGCAAGCCGGCAGTTATTACCGGTTCGGGACAATATCCCGAGATCAAAGCCCTGCCTTATCAGGGACTGTTGAGTGAGGCGGAGGTTGACTGCTGGCGTCAGGAATTTCCGATTCTGCAGAGTGTTGCCCATCTCGGCAACTGCTCCCAGAGTGCGCAGTCAAAACGGGTTCTGACCGGGATTCAGCGATATCTGGATAACTGGGGCGGTGTCGGAATGGACTGGGATTCCTGGGTACAGGAGGTAGAGCTGGCTAAGGCCGAGTTTGCCAGGATGATCAATGCCAGTCCTGATGAAATCGCAGTAGCGTCATCGGTATCCGATCTGGTCAGCTCTATCGCCAATTCGATGGACTATTCCGGCAGGCGGAAGAAGGTTGTAGTAACCGATATGGAATTCCCAACGGTTGATTATATCTGGCTGGCTAATCAGCGCTACGGTGCCAAGGTGGACTTTATCCCGGTTAATGAGGAGCATCAGATCGATATCAGCGAATATGAGCGGATGATTGACGAGAATACTCTGCTGACATCGATTACTCAGGTTTATTACCTAAACGGTTTCAAACAGGATATTAAACGGATTGCTGATATTGCCCACAGTAAAGGCTCTTTAATTCTGGTTGATTCCTATCAATGTCTGGGGACCGAGCCGGTTGATGTTAAGGCGATGAACATCGATATACTGGTATCCGGCTGTTTGAAATATCTTTTCGGTATTCCTGGAATTGCCTTTATGTATGTAAATAAACAATTGATTCAGGATTTAAAACCATCAGTTACCGGCTGGTTCGGTCAGACCGATCCGTTCCTCTTCCAGACCCGTTATATCGACTGGGCAAACAGTGCCAGCCGTTTTGATACCGGTACTCCGCCGGTAATGAACGCCTATGCGGTACGGGCCGGACTGGAAATTATCAATGAGGTTACCGTTCCGAAGATCAAAGACCGTATCGATATGCTCAGTGCTCATGCACTAAAAGGTGTGGTCCGGCGGGGGCTCAAAACCTTAAGCCCCTTTGATGTCAGTAAAAAGGGAGGCACGACAGCAATTGTCTGCGGCGATGTGATCGATTCCCACACGATGGAGCAAAAGCTCAGGGAACGAAATATTATCGGTTCCGGCCGCGGCGATGTGATTCGGATCGCGCCGCATTTCTACACCAAGCCGGAAGAGATCGATTATGCTTTGGACTGCATCAAAGATATCCTGGCAGGAAGGTAGGTACTGGTATGTATATCTGCAAAGTACAGGGAAAATGTGTTTCGACTATGAAAAATGTAAACCTGGCCGGATTTTCACTGCTGACCATGCAGCGGATCAGTAAATCGGGTAATCCCACCGGTGAGATCATGGTAGCGGCCGATACCATCGGCTGCAGTGTCGGTGAAGTGGTGATTGTAACCAACGGATCTTGTGCCGGCAGGATGTTGGGCCCCAATTGCCCGTGCGATATGGCAGTAGTGGGAATTGTGGATACCTTTGAAGTATAGAAAATGGAGGAAAAAAGATGAAATCAAAAGGATTTATTGAGACCAGAGGATTAGTGGCGGCGATTGAAGCAGCTGATGCAATGCTGAAGGCGGCGAACGTAACCTTTGCCGGTAAAAAACTGATCGGTGCCGGTCTGGTGACCGTTATCATCGAAGGTGATGTCGGGGCTGTCACAGCTGCCGCCGATGCCGGTGCTGCCGCCGCGCAGAAGGTCGGCGAATTGGTCAGCGTGCATGTAATTGCACGACCGGATACCGGTATTGAGGAAATTCTGAGCAAATAATAAATCACGAAAATAGGTGATGTAAATGAGTGGAAATTTAGACCTGAGAACATTTGTGATTGTGGACAACATGCAGCCGCAGTACGCGGCGATCACCGGAACGGTCTCCAAAGGCGATGTGCCGCTGGCGGGGATGAGTGAACTTTATATCGAGCTGGCTCCCGGCAGCGGGGTGTATGAACTGCTCGATATCGCTTTGAAAGCAGCAAATGCCAAACCGGCTTTTCAGATCGTCGAACGGGAATACGGTGAAATCGAACTGCATGATTTTTCGCCCGAAGAAGTAAAACAGGCCGGTGCAGCCATTTTGGATGCCTGCGGTTTGAAAATCTCCGACCGGATGATGCCGCGGGTCGTTTCGGAACAGATCATCTCCAATGTGAGTCCGCATCAGGCTCAGCTGATAAACCGGGATGGCCGGCACGGTTCGATTTTGGTACCGGGTGAAAGTTTGTTCATCATGGAGGTGGAACCGGCGGCCTATATTTCTCTGGCGGTTAATGAAGCGGAAAAGAACGCCGATATCAAGGTTGTGACCTTCGATCCGGTGGGCCGGTTCGGACGGCTTTACGTATCCGGCAGTGAATCAGAGGTGCGCAGTGCCCGGCAGGCGGCGCTTGATGCAATCGAAAGCGTAGAAGGAAGAAGGTAGGCGATGGCAAAGGATATTTATGCAGGTTATGTAAAGGAGATTCAGCGGCAGGAACATCATGTTGACAGTGCGGCTGTTGCTGATCTGTCAGCCGGCAAGGATACCTTGCAGGTATTGCGAGAAATCAGCGGTAAGCTGGACTCCCTTCAGCCGGACCGTATACATAATGACCTGCAGAGGGTGGAACTGGCAGTGATAAATGGAAAGGTCGTGATCCCCGATCACGGAATCATGGCGGCCGATGTATATGTCGGCGGCGGTAAGATATGCGCTCTCGGCCGGCAGACCGGAATCAGTGCAGACCGGACTATTGATGCAGCCGGGAAGTATGTCTGTCCGGGAATTATTGATCCTCACACACATCTGGGCTTATTTGCTCCGCTGGAGGTTGATATGGAATCGGAAACAAAGGCAGCGCTGACCGGTGGGGTAACCACTGCCGGAGTGTTTATCGGTGGTGAGAAGTCCCACTTTAAGACCATGGCAGAATATGAATCGGCAATATCACGCAGTGCATATACCGATATTGTCCCCCATCTGGTCATCGGAACAGACGAACAGGTGAAAGAGATACCGGAGTATGCCGAACGTCTGGGAGTTACCTCTTTTAAACTCTATCTGAATGGGATTCCGGGGTTGATCAAGAGCGTAGATGACGGTTTCGTCCTGGACGTCATGGAACAGGTGAAAAGTCTGGACAAGCAGGGCATAATCTGCTGCCATGCGGAGAATTCCCATCTGATTGCCAGAGCGCTTCAGCGGGCCAAAGACCAGTATCAGGACAGTCACGATATCAGGAACTGGGCCAGGACGCATCCGGCCATGGCCGAAGAGGAAGCGGTGATGCGGATGGCATATCTGGCGGAGAAAATGAAGACACCGGTTTACCTGGTCCATATTTCCTCCCGTGCCGGTATTGAACGGCTAAGGCAGATCAAGCCCTTTAACAAATATATAAGGGTCGAGACCACCAGCCCCTATCTGGCGGTGAACAGCGGTGACTTTACCAGTTCCCTGTTTAAGATGGAACCGCCCATCCGTGACCGTGAAGACCAGGAAGCATTATGGCAGGCTTTGGATGACGACATAATCGATACGATCGGTACCGACAATACCTGCGGTACAATTGCGGAGAAGAATGCGGATGAGAGTATCTGGAAGGTCATTCCCGGATACTCGGTTATCCAGGCTCATCTGCCGGCGGTATTAACAGCCGGTGTGACAGAGCGCGGACTGGCGATGGAGAAGGTGGTCGGTCATATGACGAAGCGGCCGGCGGAAATATTCGGCATATATCCCCAGAAGGGTACGCTGCTGCCGGGCAGCGCTGCTGACATGGTGATTTTAGATCTGAATCCGACAAAAGCGTATCAGGCCGCAGAGCAGCTTTCGCGGTCGGACTTTTCCATCTATGAAGGGCGCAGATTCTGCGGTCAGCCATGGATGACGATCAAAGGCGGCGAGGTTGTAATGAAAGACGGCAAGATAACCGCAATACCCCCGCAGGGCCGGTTGATCAAACGATAGGAGGAATAAACTTGAAGGAGATTAGAATACACGGCCGAGGTGGAATGGGCTCGGTCAAGGCCGCTGAGGTGCTGGTCTATGCGGCGGTGATGGACGGTAAATACGGTAATTCCATCCCATTCTTTGGATTTGAACGGCAGGGTGCACCGGTTACGGCTTTTGTACGGATCGGTGAAGAACCGATCCGGCCGAAAAACCGTGTCTATCATCCGGATGTTTTGATTGTGCTTGACAGTACGATTATGAATGCGGTGAATGTATTTGAAGGGGTTAAGGGGAATGGTGCCCTGGTTCTCAACAGTAACCGTCCGGCGGCCGAGATTGAGGTGCCGGAGCAGATTGATACCGTTGCGGTGGTGGATGCTTCGGCGATTGCAATGGAGGTGATCGGCAGACCGATTAGCAATACCGTGATGCTGGGTGCATTTCTGGGAGCTACAGGTTTAGTTTCGCTGGAAGAAGTGGGTGAAAGAGCAGCGGAACTTTGGGGCGAGAAGAACCGGGAAGCACTTAAGTGCGGATACGAGGCCGTAGAAGTGAGAAAAGCGGCAAATGGAGGGGTATAGGTGATGGAGCTGAAAAGTAATTATATCGTATCGGTGGGCGGCGGCGGTGTGCATGTGGTCAATACCGGAGACTGGCGGACCAAAAGGCCGATCCTCGATCAGACGGTCTGCATTAAGTGCGGCAGCTGTCTCTTATACTGCCCGGTGAATTCCATCTGCAAGGAAGATGACAGCTTCCGGATCAGTTATGATTATTGCAAGGGCTGCGGGGTCTGTGCCCATGAATGTCCCAAAAACGCCATAGTAATGATACTGGAGGAGGGAAAGTAAATGCAGAGATTAGATGTTGTAAATGGAAATATGGCGGCAGCTATCGGCGCATCATTGGCTAAACCGGATGTTATCGCCGCTTATCCGATCACTCCCCAGACTCCGGTAGTGGAGTATCTGACCCAGTTTGCAGCCGATGGAGATATCAATGCGGCGATGAGCGAAGTAGAATCGGAGCTGTCGGCTATGAGTGTGGTTACCGGAGCAGCGCTGGCGGGCGGCAGAACCTTTACCGCCACTGCATCTCAGGGATTGGCGCTGATGTATGAACCTTATTTCCGGGCCTCTACCCTGCGGCTGCCGATCGTAATGGCGATCGTTAACCGGGAGATGATATCCCCTCAGAGCGTCTGGGGCGGGCAGCAGGATTCTCTGAGCGTCAGGGATGCAGGCTGGCTGCAGATATATGCAGAGGATAATCAGGAGATTCTGGATTTGGTGATTCAGGCATATAAGATAGCCGAAGATAAGCGGGTGTTACTGCCGGTCAATATCTGCTATGACGGGTTTTACCTGTCCCATATGACCGAAAAGGTGATGGTTCCGGAGGCGGATAAAGTAACTGCCATGCTGGGCAGGTATCATCCGGAACATATCATTCTCGATCCTGATCGGCCGATGGCGGTAGATCCGCTGACTAACGGAGGTCTGGTGATGGAATACCGTTATCGGCATCTGAAAGCCCAGCAGGCAGCGCTGGAAGTAATTGATGAGGTGGACCGGGAATTTGCTGACCTGTTCGGCCGGAAATACGGCGGAGCAATTGAGGAATACCGTATGGAAGATGCTGAGTATGCACTGATAACCACCGGCTCCATGTCCGGTGCGGCGAAGGATATGGTGGATGTGAAACGCAGCCAGGGCATCAAAGCCGGACTGGTTCGGATGCGGATGATCCGGCCGTTCCCTAAGCAGCGGATCAGAGAGGCACTGGCTGGAATAAAGGCGTTTGGCACAGTGGATAAAAGCGTCTCATTTGGTTGTGACACGGGAATTATTTATCAGGAAGTGAGAGCGGCATTATATGGAACTTACGGGGTGTCGTCAGTACCGGTTATCGGCGGTCTGGGCGGTGAAGATATTTCATTGAAAATGATGGGTGAAGTGATCGATGCTATCGTAACAGCCGGGGAACAGCAGCAGGATCAGGAGACCATCTGGTTAATGGTCGAAGAAGGGTAGGTGAAGCAAATGAATGCAGTAGATAAGATGGCCTCATTGGAGGATATGATTTCACCCGGTATCTCAGCCTGTGTCGGATGTAATGTGGAGCTGACCCTCCGGACTTGTATGAAGATACTGGGCAAAAATACGATCTTTGCCGTTCCGCCCGGCTGTATGGGCGGCGTCGGCGTAGTTGGCTGGGACACAGAATCGGGGGCGAAAACGCCGGTGTTTTTTCCTTTGCTGGATAATGTCGCTTCGATGCTGGCGGGCATAAAACTCTATTATGAACGGCAGGGACGCGATGTTAACGTGGTTGCATTCGCCGGTGACGGCGCCTCTACCGATGCCGGCATGCAGTGTCTGTCGGGAGCGGCGGAGCGGGGTGATAAGCTGATCTATATCTGTTATGACAATGAGGGATATATGAATACCGGATATCAGCGCAGCAGCGCGACGACCAAGTACTCCTGGACGACGACCACACCGGTCAGTGCCGAAGGCCGCGGCGGTAAACGCCAGCACAAGAAAGATTTTCCGATGGTGATGGCTATGCATGATATTCCTTATGTCGCAACCTGCTCACCGGCTTTTATCCCGGATCTGATTAAGAAGGTGGAAAAGGCAGTGGAAGCTTCCAAAGAGGGGCTGGCATATCTTCACGTATTTAATCCCTGTCTGACCGGCTGGGGAATCAAGACCGAATGCAGTATTGAGGTATCGCGGGCAGCGGTCGAAAGCAACTTTTTTCCGCTGTATGAAGTGGAATACGGCAAATTCACCATCAACAAAAAATACAAGCATCCCAAGCCGGTAAAAGACTATTTGGTTCACATGAAAAAATTCCGTCATCTGAATGCGGTTGAGGTAGCTGATATCCAGGCGATGACGGACGAAAAATGGAAACGGCTGGAGCAGCTGGCCGAGCTTTGAGAAAGGGGGACCAACCGATGGACCATAAATTAGATGCACTATTTAATCCCCGTAATATCGCTGTAATCGGTGCCAGTAATAACCAATTGAAAGCCGGCTATACAGTGATCTATAATTTGAATCAGATAGGGTATCCGGGAGGAGTATTTCCAGTGACCAGATCAAAGGAAGAAATCCTCGGCCGGAGGTGTTATGAAAAATTATCGGAAATCGAAGCGGAAATCGATCTTGTGGTGCTCGGTACGGCTGCGCCGCTGATATATGAGATCATGGCTGATCTGGAAGTCCGAATGGCAAAATACAATGATGTAAAGGTGATCGTCTGTATCGCAGCTGATTACGGTGAAACCAAAACAGCAGAAGGAATCCGGCGGCAGGAGTGCCTGACCCGGACAGCCGGAAGGTACGGCATCCGGGTAGTGGGTCCCAATTGTATCGGCGTAATCGATAACATCAACCGGGTTGACACGACCTTTGTGGAAACGCTGATTCCAGCGGAAATGCGCGGGCGTAGAGGCGGGATCAGCTTTATTTCCCAGAGCGGTGCGATGGCGGCATCGATCCTGATGATCGGAGCTTCCCAGCCGGCGCCGATCTCCATGAATAAGTTTGTTTCGATAGGGAATATGGCCGATGTGGACTGCATCGATCTGCTGGAATATTTTGAGGCTGATCCGGATACCAAGGTAATCGGCATGTATCTGGAGGGGTATCCGGATGGCCGGCAGCTGATTGATTCTCTGGCCCGTATCGCCAGAAAGAAACCGGTAGTGGTTTTAAAGGTGGGGCGGAGCAGCATCGGCGCACAGGCAGCCAATTCCCACACCGGTTCACTGGCCGGATCAGATTCGGTATACGATGCGGCGTTCCGCCAATATGGTATCGTGCGTGCCGCTACTATTGAAGAATTGATGGATACTCTGCAGGCCTTTGATGCCCTGAAATTGCCCCGGGGGAATAGATGCTTTCTTCTGACCCAGGCAGGCGGTCCCGGGATATACTGTACCGATGCCTTTATGGATCAGGGGAACCTGAGATTCCCGAAGATCAGCGATGCGACGAAACAAGCGATGATTAGATTATTACCGCCGATGGCTAATATCGGCTCACCGGAGGGATATGCCGATATCACGGCAGCAGCAACTGCTGACCAGCATGTCCAAAGTCTGAGGCTGATCCTGGCTGATGATAACGTTGACAGCGTCCTCTTTGTAACGGTAGTCCCAACCTTCCTGCCCCGGCGGGAGCTGGCGGAAAAACTGGCGGGATTATTGAAGGAGATTACCGGGAAACCGGTTTATATCTGTATCATGGCAGGCCGCTATGTATTGGAGAGCCGCAGGATTCTCGAGGAAAACGGAATCCCAACCTTCGACACGCCGGCTCACTGTGTCAGGGCTGTCGGCAATATGACTGCTTACAATAGCTTTCTGGCGGCTCATAACGATACGGGATATTAAGAAACGAGGAGGATGTGATGAGCAGATTTTTAAATGAACTGGAGGCCAGAGATCTTCTATCAGAATATAAAATTCCGATGGCTAAAAGTTTCCTGATCAAAGAGAAAGCGGAACTGGCCGAATTGAACGAAATGATGGATTTTCCTGTGGTTATGAAAATCCTGTCTCCTGATATTCAGCATAAGACTGAGGCCGGCTGCGTATTCGTAGGGGTTAGCGGAGATGAAACCGAAGGGGTATATGAACAGATATTGGTGAACGCAGAGGCTTATGACAGCCTGGCGGTCATTGATGGAATTCTGGTTCAGGAGCTGGCGGAAAAAGGGCTGGAGATTATCGTCGGTTTGAAAAGAGATCCTCAGTTTGGACCGGTAATCATGGTCGGTACCGGCGGTATCTATGTCGAAGTATTTAAAGATGTGGCCGTCCGGCTGGTGCCGCTGGACCGGGAAGAAGCGCGCCGGATGCTGGAAGAGACAAAATTATGCGAGATCGTCCGGGGTGCCAGGGGAATGCAGTACGATGAAGCGGAACTGCTGGAAACGCTGCTGAAAATATCCGCGCTGGTAACCGATCGCCCGGATATCGAAGAGATAGATATTAATCCGTTATTTCTCTATGAAAAAGGGAAGGGCGTTAAAGGGGTAGATGCATTAATCAAAATTTCAGAATAAAGGTAAGCTTATGAAAAAAGAAGGGATATTAGCTTATGGCGCGGGTATCGTAATGGCACTTTTCTTCGGATTATCCTTTTTGGTGACCCAGAAGGGACTTTCCAAAATATCCCCAATTGTCTTGATCAGCTGCCGTTTCGGGGTTGCGGCAGCGGTTTTGCTGATACTTCGGGTCTTTAAACTAATCAAGATCGACTATCGGGGGAAACCAATCGGCGGTGTCATTGTGCTTTCCGTGTTTTATCCGGGAACGGCGTTTTTGTTTGAAAC
>Ga0153996_1001339_pt1 | contig 10051 bp, 9 predicted proteins | sample TSNC080MetaG_FD_104728 | JGI IMG/M metagenome (GOLD analysis project Ga0153996, IMG submission 104728) | Attine ant fungus gardens microbial communities from North Carolina, USA - TSNC080 MetaG | ecosystem: Host-associated > Fungi > Mycelium > Unclassified | place: USA: North Carolina, Lumber... | reverse complement strand
TGACCAGAATATGATGCTGCCGCAGTTCTTATCCCGTTTTACATTCCGTTTGATCCGGTCGAGAATGGCATCGTGATAAAATTCCAGCTGGGCGACGTCACCGTATGTTTTCTCCATGGAACCGCCGTAGATGGTCACCGTGCCATGTGACTCGAGGTCCGCTTCAGCGATCACATAGAAGCCCAGTTCGTCACATAGCTGGGGGAACCAGGGTGAATTAGGGTAATGACTGGTACGGATGCCGTTGATGTTGTGCTGTTTCATCAGGCGCATATCGGTCAGCACCTGCTCCCTGGATATCACCGGGCCGGTCCGGGGATCACTGTCATGCCGGTTAACTCCTTTGAATTTGACAATCTGATTATTAATATAGAGGACGCTGTCTTTTATTTCTACCCGGCGCACCGCTGCCCGCTGGATAATTCGCTCTTCACCGGTTTCCAGTACCAGGGTGTAAAGGACCGGGCATTCAGCATTCCAGAGTTTCGGCTCATCGATGGGAATCTCCACTCTTGCCGCATCCGATAATACTTTGCTGATTTCAGTTTTTCCATCCACATCATAGAGGGTATAAGTAACCGGCTGTCTGCTGCCGAAGAACTCAGTTTCTATACGAAGGACTGCCGTTCTCAAATCGTCTGCTGGGTAACTGCGGACAAAATAATCGCGGATGTGGTTTGTGTCCCGGGCTAAAATATAGGTATCGCGGAAAATACCGGACTGACGGAATTTATCCTGGTCTTCAAGATAACTTCCATCACACCACTTCACTACCAGTACTGCGATCAGATTCTCTCCGGAACGGACCGCTTCGGTAACATCAAATTCGCTGGTGGAGTGGGAAACCTGGCTATAACCGATAAACCGGCCATTAATCCAGACATAAAAACAGGAATCAACCCCTTCAAAATTAAGGAAGAGTTTTTTTCCTTCTATCTGCTCTCCGGCGTGAAATCTTCTGATATAAGCCCCGCATGGATTCTCATCGGGCACATAAGGCGGATCGTAAGGAAACGGATATTTGACATTGGTATAATGATGCAGATCATATCCACCAAACTGCCAACAGTCCGGCACTCTGACATGATCAAAAGAAGAAGCGTCAAAATCCATTTCATAAAAACCTTCGGCGGCGGTATAGGTGTTGGGATAATAACAAAACTGCCATTCTCCGTTCAGCATCAGCACACGGTCAGATAATTCCACATGATTATCCGATGCAGTGCTGTAAGGAATATAGTAGGAACGGTCAGCCATCGTCCCCACATGCAATATTTCCGGATCCTGATGATAATTTTTTAATTTCATAAACTATTCCCTCCGTTTATCATTTGACCAGATTATATAAATATACACCACCTTTTCCAATATAAAAAATAGGCCAAAACATGTACAAAATGATATTTCTCATATATACTGTCATTATACATGACAGCATTCAGGAGGAAAAGAAGGATGTACAATATTTCCGGATATCTGGGAAAGTGCAACGAAGAGATCATCGATCACGAAAGCCGGATTGCAATTAACAGCTGCGGACATTATAAATTATCTGCCGATGAGGCTTTTGAGACCTGGCGTCCTTTCGGCCGTCAGGACTATCAGCTGCTTTATCTCGCCGGAGGTGCCGCCGACTTTTATATAGATGGGGAAAAGACATCATTGGAAGCTGAATCGCTGGTCTTTTTTTACCCCGGTGAAAAACAGCAGTACGGATATCGTAAAGGAGCTTGCTCGGATGTCTACTGGGTTCATTTTTCCGGCACACAGGCAGCCGCAGTGCTTCAGCGCTATGGCTTTTATCCTGAGCATATCTTCACCATCTCTGCCGGTAATGAATGCACACTTCTGTTTGAACGGATTATCCGGGAACTGCAGTTAAAGCCATCCGGTTTTGAGAGCCTCCTGTCCCTGTATATAGAGACACTGCTCCTGCTGTTCTCCCGCACCTTAACCAGAGGCGACTCTGCTCAGGTTAAGAGTCCGATTGTCGAGCAGGCCGCCCTCTATTATCACAGCGAATATCAGAATCCTCTAACAGTCCAGGAATACGCCGATAAGCAGGGTATCAGCTGCTGCTGGTTCATCCGCACATTTAAGCAGCAAACCGGTTTGACTCCGTTACAATACCTGACCAGGATCAGGGTCAATAAAGCTATCGACCTGTTCAATACCGGCTCATTTAACGTTCAGGAAGCCTCTGCTATGATCGGTTATGACGATCCATTATATTTCAGCCGGGTCTTTAAAAAGATGATGGGGCTTTCGCCCCGCCAGTATCTCCAGCAAAAAAACCTGAAGCCGGCTGAATAAAACTGCCGCTTCAGGTTTCTTAGTTTTCACTTCTACGCTTCGTCTATCGCCTTACCGATATCACTGCGCATATACTTATTGTCAAACCGAATCCATTCGGCAGCCTTGTAGGCATTGGCCCGGGCTTCTTTCAGGTTCCGGCCTTTAGCCGTGATGCCCAGCACCCTGCCGCCGTTGGTTACGATCCGGCCGTTTTCCAACTTGGTACCGGCATGGAAGCAGTAATAACCGTCATGCTTCTCAAACTCCTCAAAACCGGTAATGGGAAGCCCTTTCTCATATTTTCCCGGATATCCGTCCGATGCCAGTACAACACAGACAGCGGCGTTATCTTCAAATTCCAATTCAATCTGATCCAGCGTACCGTCAATGCACGCTTCCATCACTTCGATAATATCATTCTTCATCCGCGGCAGTACCACCTGAGCTTCCGGATCACCAAACCGGGCATTGTATTCCAATACTTTCGGTCCCTCTGCCGTCAGCATCAGGCCGAAGAAGATGATCCCCGTAAACGGCCGTCCTTCAGCTTTCATCGCATCGACGGTGGGCTGGTAGATGTATCGGTCACAAAATGCCTCCACCTCTTTGGTATAGAACGGACTCGGTGAGAAAGTTCCCATTCCCCCGGTGTTTAACCCCTGATCACCATCCTGGGCCCGCTTGTGATCCTGAGCCGAGGTCATAGTTCTGACCGTATTGCCATCAACAAAGGACAGTACCGAGACTTCCCTGCCCACCATAAATTCCTCAACAACCACCGTATTGCCCGAATCACCGAACTGCTTATCGATCATAATCGTATCAATACCCGCTCTCGCTTCTTCCAAGGTATTGCAGATCAACACCCCTTTGCCCAATGCCAATCCATCCGCTTTCAACACCAGCGGATATTTTGCCGTTTCCAGAAAAGCAAGGGCGGCCCCGGGATCATCAAAGTTCTCATAACCCGCCGTGGGGATATTATATTTTCTCATCAGATCTTTGGAAAATGCTTTCGAGCCTTCCAGCACAGCAGCATTCCTGCGCGGTCCAAAGGTACGGATACCCGCTTCCTCCATCAGGTCGACCAGGCCTCCTACCAGCGGATCATCCGGTGCTACGATAACGAAATCTAACGCCCGCTCCAAGGCAAACGCCACCAGTTTCTCAAATTCCATGACACCGATCGGAACGCACTCTGCATACTCTGCAATTCCGGCATTTCCCGGAGTACAGTATATCTTTTCCGCGCTGCTGCTCTGTGCTACACTGCGGGCAATCGCATGCTCCCTGCCGCCGCCGCCAACAATCAATACTTTCATAGAAACCTCCTTACTGGGCATCATTTACCTTACCGTCAACTACTGTTACTTTTCCGTTGGCAATCAGATCGATCGCCTGCGGCAGAATCTGCTGTTCCGCCTCTATCATTACCCGCTGCTGCAGTACCTCCGGTGTGTCACCGGCCTTCACCGCGACCGCTTTCTGCAGGATAATCGGTCCGGTATCGGTCCCTTCATCGACAAAATGAACCGTTGCACCGGCAACTTTGACCCCGCGGGCCAAGGCTGCTTCATGCACCTTCAGGCCGTAATACCCGGTACCGCAAAAAGCCGGTATCAGCGACGGGTGAATATTTATAATCCGATTGCGGTATTGATGTATCATCTGCTCCGGGATCGCCACAAGATATCCTGCCAGAACGATCAGGTCCGGCTGCAGCGCATCTACCGCCGTCAGCAATTCCCGGTAGAAAATATCCCGTGACGGGAAATCCCCGGGCGAGATGCACCTCGCTTCGATGCCGTGCCGTCCGGCACGTTCAAGAGCGTAAGCCCCGCGATTGTTGCTGATCACCCCAACTATCCTGCTGTTTGTAATGCTTCCTGCAGCGATACCGTCGATGATGGCCTGAAGATTCGTTCCGCCGCCAGACACTAACACCACGATTTTCAGCATAGCGTAACCCCTTTGTCACCAGCTTCAATATTCCCTACGATATATGGCTTTTCGCCGGCTGCCTTGATGGCTGCCATCGTCTTATCGACATCTGCTTCATCGACCGCAACGATCATACCCAGACCCATATTAAAGGTATTATACATCATCTTCTCATCGATATTACCGTTATCCGCAATCATGCCGAATATGGCCGGCACCGGATAGCTGTCTTTTCTCACCACGGCACAGGTACCGTCTTTCAGCATCCGCGGAATATTCTCATAAAAACCACCGCCGGTGATATGGCTGCAGGCCCTTATATGCACACCGCTTTCTTTGATCCCGCGGAGCGCTTTGACATAGATCTTAGTCGGTGCCAGCAGCGCTTTTCCAAGGGTAGTACCCAGACTGTCATACTCCGCATTCAATACTTCCGGTTTCATGGTAAAGATCTTTCGCACCAGTGAAAATCCATTACTGTGAACGCCGGATGACGCCATCCCGATCAATACATCACCCGGTTTCAGATGCTCCCCGGTAATCAGGTCTTTCTCATCAACCACACCCACGGCGAAACCGGCCAGATCATATTCCTCTTCCGGATAAAATCCCGGCATCTCAGCCGTTTCACCACCAATCAATGCCGCGCCCGCCTGAACACAGCCCTCGGCAACGCCGCTGACGATGGTGGCGATCTTTTCCGGCTGATTTTTACCGCACGCTATGTAATCGAGGAAAAACAACGGTTCTCCGCCGGCGCATGCGATATCATTTACACACATAGCCACGCAGTCGATACCGATGGTATCATGCTCGTCCAAAAGAAAAGCCAGCTTCAGTTTCGTCCCCACACCATCGGTTCCCGATACCAGGGTTGGCTTCTCCATATCCTTCCATTTAGCCATCGAAAACGCTCCCGAAAATCCGCCGATTCCGCTCAGCACCTCCGGCCGCATGGTCTGCTGGATGTGCTTTTTCATAAGTTCTACCGACTTATACCCCGCTTCAATATCTACCCCTGCGTTTTTGTAATCCATTCTTTTCCCTCCGTTTTCATCCTCACCATTACATCTGCTTTAAATATTCTTCCCGTCCCAGCTTATTGATCTTTTCGCCTTTTGCCAGCACGCCCTCTTTCATCTCCTGAGAATATGCTTTTACCGCTGCCAGCACGTTAGGATCACTTGCAGCTATAATCTTGGCAGCTAAGATCGCAGCATTTACAGCTCCGTCTATGGCTACTGTAGCAACCGGGATTCCCGGCGGCATCTGAACGATGGAATACAGCGCGTCCATACCATCTAAGTTCTTGCCCGACATCGGAATACCGATCACCGGCATCGGAAAGATCGCTGCACACATCCCCGGCAGATGAGCCGCCATACCTGCACCGGCGATAATTACTTTAAAACCCTTTGCTTCCGCTGACCCGGCATACTCAAAAAAGACATCCGGTGCGCGGTGAGCGGAGATGATGGTCATTTCATAATCCACCCCCAGTTTATCCAGCATATCTGCCGCTTTACTCATTATTTTCAAATCCGAGTCACTACCCATTACAATTCCTACTCTTGACATATGAATACCTCCTTCATTTATTATGTATAATGATAAATAAACCCCTATTTATAAGTTATTTTACTAATACCAGCCTCTTATGTCAACCAAAAGCACCGCTTTACTCATTATTATTAATAATAAGTATCGCGGTGCCGGATTGATAATTACATCGCCAAATCATCCAGAGGCTCATTGAGCACTTCGGTTCCCGGCAGCACGAAGCGGCCGTCGGCAATGATCACCGTTTCTTCTCCTTCGGCGGTGAAAACACTAATTTTCTCCAGCTCTTCGTAAGGGATGGTGATATCGGTATGACATTGGAAATATGCCTTTTCCACATCTTCTTTACGCAGAATGGAGATAGCGTTATCTCTGGCTGCGATTTCCTTACCATTGGGATTAAACACCTTGGTATCTTCACTCCAGCTATAGCAGGTGTCACCCACTGCAAAATGAGGGCCCATTTTCTCCGCGATCAGAATCGGCATCTTATCTTCAATCTGATATTTTTTGGCAACTGCATAAGCTGTGGTATTGGTCCCGATCGCAAACTCACCCAGAGGCAGAGAGGGATGATTATGCAGGATATTCTCATGAATATACTTTTTGGAATCCGCTTCCGCCTCGAAGTTACTGCAGGTATAATCGGTTATCATACCCTCTGCAAAGACAATTTCCAGGTCCCGGTACTGCAGTTCATTCAGATACACTTTACTGACGTACAGGGTCCCTTCAGTCCCGGCCAATACAGGACTGGTGAACACTTCTCCCACCGGGATATTGACATCAGCGACACAGTTCTCAAAAATGGTCTCTTTAGTCGGGTCGGCCAGCTTATGGAGCTGCACCTTCAGATCGGTTCTATTCTTACCCTTACCATATATCCGCACATAGGTCCCACAGTCTAAAGCATCAATAATGGTCTGCTGAACCTCTTCGTATAATTTTGCATCCAGGGTATTAATACGGATAACCTCATCAAATATTTCTTCATACAGATCTCCGATCTCCGGTGAGGGGTAAGCGATAATTGTAAAACTGCGCTCTTCGCCGCGGATATACTCATTGGTCATCTGGCCGGACTTACTGTCAAACAGCAGTGACAGCTGCTCCTGTTTCTCGCTCAGTGATAAAGCCTGACTCTTACGCTGCGGTGAAAACGGCTCCTCACCAAACACCTCCATCAAGGCCGGACCCGCAAATTTCCGGGCCAGCTCTTTATGCTGTTCATAAGTGTACTTCATGACTTCGAGTTTTCTTTCTACAAAACGCTTATCCAAAAACAGTGCCTGGTCGGCGCGGTGATCGTATTCGTACTGTTTATTGGCAATCGCCCCGTAATATCCGACCTTGAACTGCTGCCGCTTGGTCAGCACGCTCACCGCCGCCCGGTATACAGTCGGCTTCAGTCCCATTTCAGCAAAATTTTCGATGGCCTTCCGGATCACCCGTTCATATCCCAGCATGAAACGGATATTAACCACTTCCTTCTTGGACAGATCTTTATTTCCATTGACAAATCCAATCCGATAGCCCTCTGTAAATACCCTGGCCATCTTATCGATCACCGCTTCCGGCAGCTCGTTCAAATGTGCGGCCGTGCGGATTTCGTTTTCGCTGACATATTCACCATAGCGGTACAGATACCGCAAATCGGTCAGATCGCTGCCCATGATAATATCAGCCGCAAAAGAAGATGCCGGATCGATCTGATCAAGGATGCGGTCAGCTACGAATACGTCGCTGTAATCATTGGCATACCAATAAAAAATGTCTTTCAAAGCCTCGTACTCCGGCTCCGGCTGTTCTTCAAAACAGTTGTAAACCTGTATAAACAGCTCACACAAAACAGTCAGATATGAGTCCCTTCCTTCAAAGACATATGCTATCATCGCACGCATCTCCGTGTAGAGTGCGCTTAAAAACGCCCCCAGCTCGGCACCCAGGTTAGCCGCAGCGTATTCCGGGTTGGCATAACTCTTTTCATAGGCGCCGCGCAGAATATCACTATAGATGCTGTGATTTTCCGCTGCCAGCTGCTCCTGCGTCCACATCTCACGCTCACCTGATTCCAGCGACTGCCGGATGGCGTCGATCTGTAATATAAACTCACCTGTACGGGCGAAATAATCCCGATACTTCTCTGCTGCACTCTCTTCTGCCGCAATTTTTTCAATCCGCTCTACGGCCAGCGTATAACGTTCTCTTTCAAGTTCATTCATTACATAAGCCCCCTGATAAATATAATAATAAACATCAACACAAACAAACCGTTAAATCCGATGCCCATTTTGCAGGTCAGATAATTCTTCTCCCGCTCTTTAAAACCTTTGATCCCCAGGCTGACACCAAATACCGCTGCCGCTGCCGCCGCGATCCCTATAGCTCCTATTATTGCTGCTGCCTGTCCATTTGATGCATAGGTGACCATAAATAAAATCAAAAGCAGCACAAAAATACCGCCGGCAACCGTACACGACTGTACCCCTTTTTTCGCTGGTTTGAGCTTGCTTTGGCCGTATTTGCTGCGGCGCTTCCGCTCTTTGACCTTCTTTTCCTGTTCTTTACTTTTTTCTACTTTAGGCATTCTATCTTCTCCTCAGAGCGCTGCATATTACAAATACGATATAACCGAGCATTCCGCCGATGGTATTCAGCAGCAGATCGTCCACGTCAAAGCTCCCCACCCGGGTGATAAACTGAAAGATTTCGACAAAAAAACTCAGGCTGAAACTGAAAAAAACGGTCAGAAAAAAGCTCTTATACTTACTTGCCATCGGCATAAAAAAACCAAACGGCATAAAGATGATGATATTGCCAAACAGGTTCTCATATGCCACCATCCCAAGTTGCTCGCGATGGGTCCAGAACCGCTTGATCTCCTTAAATAATTCCAGATTGTACCGGTATTCTCCCGTTCCCGCACGGCCATACCAGTCGGAAAATATCAAAAAATAAATCAAAAATGCGATATAGAGGACAAATAGTAATTTCCCCAACATCCTAATTCTCTTCTTCGTTTTCGTTTTCAAGATAACTCCCTTATTTTACTCCGTATTTCTCATAGTATGCATCAATTGCAGACTTCAAAGCCGCATCAATAATTATTTCTCCCTGACATGGTTTATTATACAAATGTTCTACCACTTCATCCATCGACACAATTGCATTTGCATCAAAACCATAAGTTTCTTTAATTTCCTGAAGTGCGCTTCTTTCGCCTTTGCCGCGCTCCATGCGGTTCAGGGATACCATCAGACCCTTTATTTCAACATCGCCCTGGGCTTTGATAATTGGAAAGGTCTCCTCGATAGATTTGCCGGAAGTGGTCACATCTTCGATGATCACCACCCGGTCACCATCTTTGATCGGACTTCCCAGCAGGATGCCGGCATCACCGTGGTCTTTCGCCTCTTTACGGTTAGAACAATAGCGTATTTCCTTCCCGTACAGATCACTAAACGCCATCGTAGCTGCAACGCTCAGCGGAATGCCTTTGTATGCCGGTCCGAACAGGACATCAAAATCCAATCCATAGTTATCATGGATAGCCTTTGCATAATATTCTCCCAGTTTCCGCAGCTGGGTTCCGGTCACATAGGCTCCGGCATTCATAAAAAATGGCGATCTGCGTCCGCTCTTTAATGTAAAGTCACCAAATTTTAGCACTTTGCTTTCCACCATAAATTCGATAAATTCTTGCTTATATGTTTCCATTTCCCTTAAAACCTCCGTATATATAGACTTTTTATCCTTCATTTACACTTTACATTTCCCGCTTGCTGAAATCGGGAAAAGATTATTAAATATCTTTTCAATTCTAACATACCCCATGAATATTTTCAATTCGAGAATATGCTGAGATATTGATAAAATAATCTTGTTTTACCATAATAAAAGGCCTTCTATAATTATTTTAAATTATAGAAGGCCTGATAAACCATATTTACATAAAACTTTTACAAATCCACATCCTTCTCACTGTTTCCAGAAAGACGCGTATATCCAGACCGTTTTTTTGTTAACAGGCCTAAAATAACTAATCCAGATAATCCAATCATCCCCGTGAATACTGCTGTACTTGTTGTATCACCTGTAGCCGGCCCGCTGTTATCTGATTTGTTTCCGGCCGGAGCTGCTGGTTTTTTAGATCCATCTGTGTCTTTTTTTACGTTCCATTGCGCATATAATGTGATATTTGACGTAATCGTTAATATATCACCATTTTGGTAAGTAGTACCGCTTCCGTCTGCTG
>Ga0153996_1001338_pt1 | contig 10060 bp, 8 predicted proteins | sample TSNC080MetaG_FD_104728 | JGI IMG/M metagenome (GOLD analysis project Ga0153996, IMG submission 104728) | Attine ant fungus gardens microbial communities from North Carolina, USA - TSNC080 MetaG | ecosystem: Host-associated > Fungi > Mycelium > Unclassified | place: USA: North Carolina, Lumber... | reverse complement strand
CCGGAATATGTAACGGCGAAAGGCTCCACGAAAAAGACCTATCCGCAGGAAGGCCTTTTATTCATGGGGAGTTTTAAGACTTACGGCGGCACGGAAACGGAGTCAAACGGGGTTTGGTCTGTGGAGGACACCGCAAGCATAGAAACATGGTACCGGCCGGACATAACATCGGATTGCAGAATTTCGCTATGCAATAATCAAGACGCTGTTTATGAAGTGATAGGCGAACCGGAGAATATCAGCCAAAGAAATCAATTCCTAAAGTTCAAAGTCCGCCAGGTGAAAGGCGGCGCATAAATGGGAAGAAACAGGCTTGGGTTAAGTTTTGAGGGTTTAGACCTATATGCGCGACGCCTGGAAAAATTAGGGGGAGATATAAAAAATGTCGCTGAAAAATGCCTGGTGAAGTCCAAAGAGCATATTACGCCGAAATTGCATCAGGTCATGTCACGCCATCATCTGACTGGTGCCACAGAGGCGTCCATTGACGAGAACACATCCGTTGAGTGGAGTGGAACGCAAGGCAAACTCCCGGTTGGCTTCAATCTGGGATCCGGTGGATTGCCATCAGTATTCCTTATGTATGGCACACCGAGGATGAAAAAAGATCAGGCAATGTATAATGCCATTTACGGCAGTGGGATAAAAAAAGAAGTTACACAGATTCAGCAGGAAATATTTAATGATGAAATCTTAAAGCAGATGGGAGGATGATTCATGGAGGATAAATTGATAGAAATTTTACAAGGGTTTGCTTATCCTGTAAAGTTGCAAGGTTCGTTATCTGAGAACGAAAAATACCCCGACCATTTCTTTACATTTTGGAACAACAACAGCATGAGTGAGGGTTTTTATGACAATAAAGACCATTCGCTTGTCTATGATTACGATGTTAATTTTTACAGTAATGACCCGGAATTGGTCTATACCAAATTACGGGAAGCAATTGAGGAACTTAAAAAACAAGGGTTTATCATTTCAGGTGACGGGTACAGCGTTGCCAGTGACGAACCCACGCATGACGGTAGAGGGGTGCATGTGCTCTACCGGAAGAATTAGGAGGTTATTATGGGAGATTTAGTAATCCAGGAATACAGAGGCATTGAAGGGCTGGTATATGCGGAACTTATCAAAGACACAAAAGATGAAATTGAATACGGAGAAGTAAAGCCGTTGTCAGGAGTATCCGAGTTAAATAAAGAGACATCAAGCGATAGTGCAACGCATTATTATGACAACGTTCCTGCAATTGTCATTGACTCTACGGGTGCGGATGAAGTAAAGATGAACACTTCTCTGATCCCGTTGCCAACGCTGGGAGAAATCACAGGTCAGTATTACGATAAAACTACGGGAATGATGGTAGAAGGTGAAAGGGAATCCAAATACTTTGCCATCGGTTATACAACGGAGACGACAGATGGCACAAAAATGCTGGTATGGAGAAACAAAGGACGGTTTAACATCCCCGCAAGCACCCATGCCACAAAAGACGATGGCACAGACGCAAACGGGCAGGAATTGACTTACACAGGCATTAACACTATCCACAAATTCAATAAAACGAAGAAAACGGCAAAAGCGGTTATAGTAGATGAATCCCTGAAGTTGGTGGATACCGCTACATTCTTCGACACGGTGCAAACGCCGGATACAGTAACAGCGAAAACAACACCGTAACACATTCACAGGGGCAGTAATGCCCCTCACTTTTCTTATTTGGAGGACAATTATGGATTTAAAGTTGAATATTTACAACGAAGAGGGTAAGTATATCAGAACCGCTAAGGGGGAAATGGTAGCTATCCGCTTCGGCGTCATTCGAAAACTCATGGCATTACTAAACGTTGGAAATGAGAACGAAACAGACATTCTAACAACGGTTGCGAATGCTTGGGTTGAAATTACAAAATTGTTAAGCACAATATTTCAGGATGTAAAAGAAGAGGAATGGGATAATGTCGATGTTTCCGAACTTATTCCCCTGATTCTTACGATTGCAAAAGGAGCAGCCGCTAAAATGACGCAACTGCCAACGGACCCAAACACAAAGGGGGCGTAGACGATACGCCTCTGCCCGAACTATTGTTTGAATTAGAATACAACTTATGCAAGACGTTTCCGGCCTATACGCCCAGCGCGATAGAACGGGAGACGTTTTTTTATGTAATTGATTTATTTACGGATTTAACCCTTATGCGGCGGCGAGAAGAAAAAAGCGGAAAGCCGCAAGGGAAAAAGACAATACGCAGGCCTGCAAGCGATAACTGGTTTTAGGAGGTGGACATATGCCGAAGGGTGAGGAAATCACTACAAAATTCAAGGTCGATATATCAGATCTTAAAAAGAATATAACGGAGGCCGGCAAGCAGATAAAACTTGCCAATGCAACATTTAAAGCCGCCACTTCCGGCATGGATAGCTGGGGGAAATCAGCTGATGGCGTTAGCGCAAAATTAAAGCAGCTAGATTCCGCCCTGCAGGCCGGAAAGTCAAAGCTGCAAAGCTACAAGGACGAGTTGAAGAGGACGGAGCAGGCAAAAACAGAGAATGCTAAAAGAGCGGAAGAATTACGTGCCGCATACCAAAAAGCAGTTGAGCAATACGGAAAAAGTTCAGACGAAGCCAAAAAATACAAGAACGCCCTGAATGAAGTTGAAAAAGAGCAGGCGGCAAATGAGCAGGCAACGGAAAAATTGCGCGTCACCATGCTCAACCAGGAAGGAGCCGTGGCAAAAACTGAAAAAGAGATAGGGAAATACTCTGACCAGTTAGATGAAATGGAAGCGGCAGCAAGGAAAAGCTCCACGGCATCCGAACAGTTGGAGCGGACCATATCGGATCAGGAATCCGAGTTAGACTCGCTAAAAAAGAAATATACAGACGTCGTGTTAGAGCAGGGAAAAAACAGTGAGGAGGCCAAGCAGTTAGCCGGAGAGATCAACAGCCTGTCGGGGGAGCTGAAAGAAAACAAAGATAAATTATCCGGAGCGGAAGAGTCTGCAAATAAATTAGACAAGTCATTTGACGATGTGGAAGACAGTGCGAAATCCGCAAGTGATGGTTTCACCGTCATGAAGGGCGCTCTTTCCATTTTGCTTGCTGACGGAATCAAGGCGGCATTGGGTCCAATAAAAAAACTGGCCAGTGAAACGCTCAATCTCACAACGCAAATTGCAAGCGTGATTTCAGTGTCAAACGGAATCAGCCTAATTAAAAAAGGGTTCAGCTCTATAAGCGGATCCATGGACGGCGCAATAGAGCGGTTTGATACGCTTTCGCAATATCCAAAAATGATGGAACAATTAGGTTTCAGCATGGAGGACTCGGAGAAATCAACAAAAAAATTATCGGATGGGATTGACGGACTGCCAACGGCCTTGGATGATGTCGTGGACACTGCTCAAAATCTAACGATATTAACCGGAAATTTGGAAAAATCAACGGACACCACCATAGCACTTAATAATGCGTTTCTTGCAAGCGGCTCTAGTTCAGCGGACGCTTCGCGAGGTTTGAAGCAGTACTCGCAAATGCTTGCCAAGGGCAAGGTTGATATGCAGTCATGGAACACTTTGAATGAGACGATGGGCTATGCGTTGACTAAGACGGCTGAATCTTTTGGATTTGCAGGGGAATCGGCGAAAACTGATTTGTATGAAGCGTTACAATCGGGGTCAGTTACATTCGGTGAGTTTAACGATAGGATTATTGAGCTCAATGAAGGCACGGGAGGATTTGCCGAAGTTGCCAAAACGGCCAGTGTCGGCGTAAAAACATCATTTACAAATATCAAGACGGCAGTAACTAAAAATCTCGCAAATATGATTACATCCGTGAATGATGGAATGGCGGCTATCGGACTGCCAGGCATTGCGGAAAGTCTCAATTCATTCAAAACAGTTGTAAACAATGCCATGGGCGGCATGAGTGATGCCGTCAATACTTTTGTCAGTAATGCCGCAACGGAATTACAATCTCTGTATTCAGCTTTTAAAACTGGAGACTGGGAAACGATCGGCGCAAGCATTACCGGCGTATTGGGAAGCTTTATAAATACAATAAACGGGCGCCTGCCGGATATAGTAAGTTCCGGCGTGGAAACAATCAATTCGTTTTTAAGCGGATTAGCAAGTGGATCAGGAAGCCTGGTAAAAGGCGGCGTTTCTATTTATACAACCATTCTTAATGGGATACGGGAGATACTGCCTAATTTGCTGCCACTCGCAGGGGAAATCGTAAGCGGTCTCGCAGAGGGTTTTGCGTCTAAAATGGCATTAGTCGCTGAAATTGCAGCAGGATTAATAACGGCAGTTGTAACCGGGATAGCGAATAATCTTGACACATTGATTCCGGTTGCAAAAGAAGCCCTCACAAGAATCGTAAATGCCATTGTGGAAAACTTACCAATCATAATTACGACGGGAAAAGAAATAATTAACGCATTAGCGGATGGGCTGTCTGACGTGCTGCCAATCCTCACGCCGATTACGAAAGCGATAAAATTCCTTATAAACAATTTTGAAGCTATAGTACCGGTTGTCTTGGCAGCGACAGCGGCATTTGCGGCATATAAAGCGGTGGTTGCAATATCGTCATTAATTAGCGGTGTGACGAAAGCTACAAAAGGAATGACACTTGCACAGTACGCTCTAAATCTAGCTATGTCCTTGAACCCGGTTGGACTAGTTGTAGCGGCGATAGCCGGATTGGTTGCGGCATTCGCATTGCTCTGGAATAAGTCGGAAGGATTTCGTAATTTCTGGATAGGTTTGTGGGAAGGAATCAAGTCGGTTGTTGGAACTGTTGTTAACGCCATTGCGAAATTCTTTACCGAGACCATACCCAACGCTTTTATGACAGCAGTCACGGCAGTGGGAAATTTTTTCACGAACGTGATAACTTTTTTCTCACAGTTACCCGGCAGGATAGCAGCATTTTTAAGAAATGTTATTTCAAATGTAGCGTCATGGACCAGTAATCTGATCAAAAAAGGGATTGAAGCCGGGTCAAACTTTATTTCAAACGTGATCCAATTCTTTCAACAGCTGCCATATAAAATTGGGTACATTATAGGCCTTGCCATTGGAAAGGTTTTACTCTTTGGAATAAAACTAATTACTTTCGCAAAAACAGAGATACCTAAATTTGTAACTAACGTAATCAATTTCATCAAGCAGCTGCCTGGTAAGTTTGCAACATGGCTGACAAATACAATAGCCAAGGTGGCAGCATGGGGCGTCAACCTTGTATCCACAGGGAGAGAGAAAGCATCCAACTTCATAACAAGTGTGATTAACTTCATTAAGGAGTTGCCCGGCAAGATATGGACGTGGTTGTCAAATACCATAACGAAAGTAGTTGCCTGGGGAACGGATATGGCAAAGACCGGGCGGGAAAAAGCATCAGACTTTTTAAAGAATGTCATTAATAACATAAAATCCCTGCCGGGGAAAGTTTATGAAGCGATTAAGGGCGCAATTACAAAAGTAATCGAATGGGGCACTAATTTAGCCGCAAAAGGCAGACAGGCAGCCTCTGAATTGTTTAATGCCGTTGTGAATGGCGTAAAAGAACTACCGGGAAGGATGCTGGAAATAGGTAAAAACATTGTCAACGGTGTATGGCAGGGCATCGTTAATGCCAAAGACCAGTTTATGGCGAATATCAAGAACTTCTTTTCAGGATTGGTCAAAGGTGCGAAAGATGGCCTGGGTATCAAATCGCCATCACGCGTATTCCGCGATCAGGTAGGAAAACAGATTGTTGCAGGTATTCAAGTGGGGATTGGGAAAGCAACTGCAGGTGCCATGAACACCATGAGCGAACTATGCAACAACTTATTAAAAACCGCATTGAATGCAAACGGAAATTATAAGTCTGCCGGAGCCAACGCAGTTAAATCTTTTGAAAAGGGCTATAAAGAAATGCTGGGCGCCTCCTCAAAAAATATTCAGGACTTGATAGATAAAGAAGCGTCAAAAAAGAATAGTGCCATAGACAAAAAAACGGAAGAAACCATTGAAAAGCGTAAAGCAGCGATTGAAAAAGAAAATAAAGCCCTGAAAAAGCAAATCAGTAAAAACAACAAGGACCAGATAAACGAGCAAATAAGCGCAAATAACAAAGCGCTGACGAAAGAAATCAACCAGTTAAAAGCAAGTGCAAAAAAGAAAAAAGAACAGTATGCAAAGTCTGGGAAATCTGTTATGGAGGCTTATGAGAAAGCTATGTCAGCGGCAGCGGATAAGATAAAAACAACCTTATCGAATAAGCTGACCCAGATAGCGGAAGAAGCACAGGCTAAATATGATGAGATCGCCAAGCTGCAAGACAACCTAAATCAAAAGCTAAGCGGATATGGGGATTTATTCACCCGTGATGAGAGTAATAATCTGATTGTTTCCAACATCAATGACAATATCAATACCCTGAAAACATACGGAAAGAATCTTGAAGCTTTAAAAGGTAAAATTTCTGATGAATTAATGAATGAAATTGCAGAAATGAATGTCCAGGATGCGGTAGACTATACGGCGGCGCTGCTCCAAATGTCCGCCGACGAATTAAAGGCTTATAATGACGCCTACACAAATAAAATCAACACCGCCAAGAACATATCAGCGTCTTTCTACAAAGAACAGGTAAACGCTATTAAAACGGAATACACAGACAAGGTAAAAGCGGCGTTCGCAGACGTGGAAACCAAGCTGCAGACTGCCGGGCAAAATGCAATAGAAGGATTCATAAATGGCATGACCAAAAAGGCTAAAAAAGCGGATAAGGCAATTAAGAAGATAACAAATTCCATCACCAAGGCCATGAACAAAGCATTGAAAATCAATAGCCCGTCTAAGGTTTTTGAGCAAATAGGCGTTTACTCCGGGGAAGGGTATGAAATTGGTTTCGTAGAGTCCCTGAAAGCTGCTAAAAAAGCAATTGTAGCGGCGCTGCCTACGGATATTTCCGGAACGGGATCAGGTACCAGCGCAACAACCACCAACAAGGTATACAATTTCTATCAAACAAACAACAGCCCGAAAGCGCTTAGCCGCTTAGAAATTTACCGCCAGACGAAGAACCAATTGGCATTTGCAAAGGGGGTATAAGTTCCATGTTCACACTCAAGGCAGAAAATAAAAGAGGGAGGGTTATTGAATTAACCGGGAATCCAAGCTATGAGGTTATGAGCGTTACGGGGCTTAATCCCCCGAACGCAACCGTAAATATGTCGGCGGTTGCTAACCTTGACGGGAAATTTTTCAACAGTTCGAAGATCAATGAACGAAATGTTGTTATCATGTTAAAAATTAACCAGCCGGTGGAAAGCAACCGCATAGCAATATACGATTATTTCCAGGCAAAGCAGTACATTAAAATTTATTACTCGAATGATATAAGGGACGTGTACGCAGAAGGGTACATTGATACGATGGAATGCGATTTATTCACAGAAAACGAAGTTATGCAAATATCTATCATGTGTCCTGATCCGTTTTTCAAGGATGTAAAAGAAAGCCGTATTGTTTTTAGCCAGGTGATCGATCTGTTAGAATTTCCGATTTCCACTCCGCGAGAAGGGATAGCGTTGTCAGAATTAGACTTAGTCAACCGCATTAATATACCAACGGAGCATGACACGGGCATCATTATGACCCTCACCGCAACCGGATATGTACAAAGCCCGGTCGTTTATAACGCAGAGACCAGGAGAGCATTCAGATTAAATCTAAGAATGGAGCCAGGGGATCAGATCATTGTAAACACGAACAAAGGTGAAAAAAGCGTTCTACTTTTTCGATCAGGCGGATACATCAACATCATTAATTATATTTTATCAAATCCAGATTGGTTTCAATTAGAGGCCGGGGACAATGTGTTTACTTACGAGGCGCAAAGCGGCAGCGAACATCTAACAGTGTCAATCACATATAGGGCAATTTACGAGGGGGTGTAGCCTTGGAAACGTATGTTTATAATACGAACTTAGAAGCCATCGGCATAATAGACGCGTTTTCGTCCTTAATCTGGACAACAAGACATTACGAATCGGGAGACTTTGAATTATATCTTCCGGCGTCTGATAATAATATTCAACTTTTGCAAGAAAACTATTATCTTTTGCGACCGGATGAAGAGTCAGTAATGATTATTAAAAAAATAAAAATTACTGCGGACATTGAAAATGGCGGATATATGACAATTACGGGACCGTCACTGGAATCTATTTTGGGGCGCAGGATTATCTGGCGTCAAACAAGCCTATCCGGAAGAGTAGAAGAATGCATCAGACGCCTTATTATTGAAAATGTCATAGAGCCGGATGCCTTGTCAAGAAAGATACAAAGATTAAAACTTGGGGCACTGCAGGGCTTCACGGAGACTATGGAGACGCAAGTCACCGGACACAATTTACTGACTTACGTTTCAGAGACTTGTAAAACTTACGGCTGGGGCTTTAAGGTAACTATTCAGAATGATTCATTTGTATTTCAATTATACAAAGGCATGGATCGCTCTTATAATCAAAACACAAATCCTTATGTAGTGTTTTCGCCGGAGTTTGATAATTTTATGCGATCAGAATATACACTGGATTCTACTAACTATAATAATGTTGCTCTGGTTGCCGGCGAAGGTGAAGGGGCAGAGCGCCGCACTCAGATCATAGGTGACGCAGCGGATTTAAGCCGATATGAATTATTTGTGGATGCAAGAGACGTGTCAAGCAATAGCGGTGAAATATCGGATGAAGAGTATGAACAAAATTTAATCCAGCGAGGGGAGGAAAAACTTGCAGAAACAGCCATAACAGAAGCATACACAGGTGAAGTGGAGACACGTATCAGTTATAGGTATAAAGAAGATTATTTTCTGGGGGATACAATACAGATCAAAAACGAATACGGCATGGAGGCCGCTCCTATCATCATTGAGATCATAGAGTCGGAGGATGAAAACGGATACACGGCAATACCAACAATAGCGACATGGGAGGTAAAATAATGGCAATAGAGAGTGGATTTTTTAACAGCGTCAACGGTGACAGACTTTATAATGCCGAAGATATGGGGCGGTACCTTGGAAAGCTGGTAAGTTCCGGCGTTTATCCAAACCCAAGTACTAGCTTACAGGTCCTGACCGGAACGGGCATGCAGGTACAGGTTCAGCCGGGGTATGCAATGCTGGAATCACACTGGTTAAACAGCGATTCGATAATTAATATCAGCATCCCGGCAGCAGATGTAACCCTGTACCGATACGATGCAATAATTATGAAGTTAGACCTTGTACAAAGACGCTGCACTATTGAATTAAAACAAGGCAATGCGTCCAGTTTCCCGGTTGTCCCGGATATGACAAGGTCAGAAACCGTTATGGAGTGGTGCCTGGCAAAAGTTTTCGTCGAACCAAAGACAACCACTGTCACGCAATCCAAGATTACGGATACACGGGCAGATACAAAAATCTGTGGATGGATCACCGGGTTGGTTAATCAGGTTGACACTGCAGCTTTATTTACGCAGTGGCAAACGGCATATGAGGAATTTTACGAAAATTTTAAGGGCTGGTTTAACACGCTCACAGATGATCTACGAGTTGACACCTACATAGAAAAGCGAGTGGCCAGAAATCAAACCCTCGGACTTCCGCCAACAACACAAACATCCACCAACATAAATGTAGAATATGATAAAACGAAAGACATACTGCTTTTGTTCGTGAATGGAAAATATTTTGCGGAAGAACGAGATTATACTACCAATATCAGAGCGAACGGATGGACTGATATTTTGTTTAAAGAACCTCTTACAGTGCCAAATACTTTTGATGCAATCATATTAAGTTCCAAAGTTGGAGTGCAGTAGGGAGGAAACAATATGGAAATCAGAGCCAGACCTAAAAAGGTATTACTTTGTGTTTAGCTTATAGAAAGGGAAGGTAAAAGAAAATGGAAAAAGTATATTATGCAGTATCAGCAGGGGCGGCCGGAGTGGTCGCCTTTATTAGCGCAAGGTTAGGGATTTTGCTCCCGATCCTGATTATTTTAACCGTAATG
>Ga0153996_1001336_pt1 | contig 10062 bp, 5 predicted proteins | sample TSNC080MetaG_FD_104728 | JGI IMG/M metagenome (GOLD analysis project Ga0153996, IMG submission 104728) | Attine ant fungus gardens microbial communities from North Carolina, USA - TSNC080 MetaG | ecosystem: Host-associated > Fungi > Mycelium > Unclassified | place: USA: North Carolina, Lumber... | reverse complement strand
TATATCAATTTATTTTGCAGGCTAATAATCTTTATGCTCTTGATTAACAAAAAAGAATAAGCAATAGGGGGATCATTGTGCTGAGAGAGGTATCTAAAGCTGAAGAAAGAGCTAGAGAACCTGGAATTCAAGAGAAATGATGCCAATTATGGAATTTTTACTAAAAGCTGTTTATGATTGTTGTGTATATAAACGACATAATTCTGACTATCTTTAACCACTATCATCTTTCTCCTAAGGCCATGATAGCTTCTGGGGGGACCTCTATTTTACTAAACCTCTACTACTAATATTGTCATAATTTTACCTTTTATCTTTATATCTACTTTGTTTGTTTATTCATGTTTGACTTGTGATCATTGTGACATGTATTGGATGCATTGTACCAGTTGAGGCTCTTGTTAGTAGAGCTTTTTTTACTTGAATCTTCTAGAGAGTGGCATCTGAAACACAGATAGTAGTCCAAAAGGATCATGCCAAGTTGATACCATTGTCTAGGTGGTTTGTAATCTCCTAATCAAAAACCCAATGGTAGAGCCCCAATGCTCAAAACATGGGCAAGTTGTCTTTACTTCACCTTTACTATTGCAGAAAGTCATATAGGTTGGGCTTTGATAAAGAATAGGGAATATGCCATTGATAGAATAAACTGATATAGGGATATAGGCCCTTCTCATAGAGCTTTGGCTTACTAAGAAGTCACTGGTACCTATCTGAAAAGGGATCTGACTGGAGTATCTGTTTCAGTATCTGTTTATAAGTGTTATATATGAGGAGAGTTGGTCTGGTCACAAGGTATAGAAAAAGGATTAAGATATTGACAAGAGTATATTTTGAACATTAATATCTGTCATTTAGTGTATAATTTCTCTATCTAGGCTACTAACTATAGTTGGGATCTGGGAGATATACTTACAACATGTGCTGGGGGTATGTAGCTACCTTTTACATAGTACTGCTATAGCCTGTTTATGTACTCTGTGTAATAAATTAATGATTTAAAAAAAAAAGTGTATGTAGATGACTTTCTTCTATTTTTGGATAATATAGAAGCTGTCAAACTTGTCAAGAAAAGTCTCAGTGGATGCTTTGAGATGAAGAACTTTAGTAGTAGATCTTGTAAATGAGAATTAAGAGGTCAGAAACTGAAGATAGAGTAAGGACACAAGCTTAGTACATAGAGTCTATTCTAGATAACACAGAATAGTAGTTAGCAATCCAGTGAAGACCCCAATGATAAAGAATTTACAACTGCCAACACTGACTGATATCAATATCAGAGAGAGAAAAAGAGAATTCGTATACCATAACAAACAAGCAGGTACTAAGATACAGTAGGTGAAATACATAGCAATAAACTACTGATTACACCTGAGCTTCAGGAAAGGGATCAGCTGGTAATTGTTATGAGTTGGGTTCCTTATAGGGTGATATAAATTGAGATTGTATAAATGTATTAGTACATAAGGTTAAGTGCTTCAAGGGTGTTTATTAGTAGAATAAAATAGTTCTTAGGGTTTGAATTTAAGACTTAGTTTTTATGAAGTTTGTAAGAGGCTTATCTGTTATGTAGGATATAAATAGTGATAGAGAGAACTGGCTATTCTTTATAAAAGCCTTAGAGTTTTTGAGAAAAGATGTCATAGCTTCTATACTATCCTTGGTGCCAAGAAGGTTAGGAAAGTACAGTATTTGTGACACTTTGCATAGGGCAGTACAATATTTTTCATAGATAGGGTAGGATTGAATAACATGTTCTTGTGTTTGTGTAAGTTTGCTGTATAGGCAGGCTGGGTCTGCTGAAGGGACAAATCTTTAGTAGTATTCTCCTGAATAGCTATATCCTGTTCTGTACTGTAGAAGTCATTCAAATAGTTCTCTTCTGTCTGCTAGTGCTAGGAAGTAAGATTGTTATAATCTTCTTGTGACATAGCATCACAATGACCTTGCACAAGTTGTTGTCACACTACTAGTTAGTGTATACTAAGCTTTGCATCAGTTTACCTAGGACTTTAGTTATAAGTTGAGAATTCACAGTAGTATACCAGTTTTGTTCTCCTCTTAGTAGACTCCTCCAGAATCCAATTACTCAGTGTTCATCACTCCTTCTGCCTGGAGCTGATCAAGAAAGGGCCATTATAGAGGTTGGTCCAAACCCCAAGTTAAAGACCAAGCCCTTAAGATAGAATTCAGAGTTCTTACTTGACAGTAGAACAAAAATTTTTAAAATCCCTCTATATACCAGAATCTTTTCCTGCTGACATGTCATAAAACCCCAGTCCTGATCCCTGAATTGAATATCACACAATATGTAATAGCCTCTGCTCTGCACCTCCCAGAGAATCCACTACTATACTGGTAGAACGATCCTTCACTGTATCACAAGCAAGATACCTTGCATCTCTAGAACTGTTGGAAGAGACAGCTGAAAGAACAACAGAAGAACAATTAGAACCCTTAACAGGACCCCCAGGTTTCTCAGAAGCTCAAGTGCTGAGCCTACATGCAGAAATAACAAATCTGGAACTACAGACTGCTCTGTTAACAATTGCATAATAGACAAGTAATCACTCTTACAAAAAACTCTAGGTAATTAAGAAACCTGACCCCTTCAGTGGTGGAGAGCCTAAAGAACTCCACACATTTGTATTCCAGTGCCAAATTTACTTCTATGCTTGCAAAGGAGAATTCACTGATGACACTAATAAAGTATTTTTTGTAATATCCTACTTATGGGATATCACATTGGACTACTTTGAACCTTTTATTAATGAGCTAGACCTGTCCCATAATTTAGATTTTCTGGAGGATTGGTCAGCATTTATACAAAAGCTATCAAATATATTTAGTTTCTACTCGTCTGAAAACGATAATGAAGATGTAATAGTCTTTATTTCTTTCCCCAGTGAGGGCAAGACTGTTGATTACTTTATCTATTTCACAAAATATCAGAACCATATTCATTGGAATAAGAGAATACTCTACAAGATAGTTAAGAATGCTATCCCTGACTGCATTAGAAACAAGTTACGTTACAGTAAAAGGGTGCAAAAGGGAATTGCACACTGGGACAAACAAACTAATGATGTGCTAGCTCTCAATTGCGTGCTAAAGGTCCGAGGGGAGATAATCAAAGTTGAAGGTTTATAAATAATTAGAGAAATAAGAATTATATGCAGCTCCAGTAAAATATATGTTGGAGGTTGTAAAAGAGATCATAAGATCTCTCTAGATTGTCGTCGCACAGCCTCTTTAAGATATCAACCTTTACACACTGTGACAAAAGCTCCTTTGGAAAATACAGTTAGTTAATCACTCATGAACCCTCCATACTCAGTTGCTCTTTTGTCTGCACTCCCAACACCGAACCTTATGGGTGTGATGCAATCCAAGTGTGCACCTAGCCAAGCTTTCCCAGCCTGCTGTCTTCTCTGAAGCCTGCCTGAGTTGCATCTGCATCTTCTCTCTAGATCGAGTTCTAGATATATTTAGTGTTCTTCTCAAGACATCCCCCTAGTCCCAGTCTTCTTACTCTCAATAGATCCATATTCACAATTCCAGAGGCAGTGTAGATGAAGGTAGGAGTCAAGAGGTTCCTCTCTGATCCAACTACACTCCAGATACTATATTAAAGATATTACAAAGCTCTGAAACTCAAGAAATCAAATATAAAAGGGAAACTATTACTACTTTTAGAATTCCATCGACTCCTTTTTGTCCTAAGGCTTCCTAAAATCCCACTGATGACACGGCTCTCTCTTTTTCTTTGTGATAACACATTTCCTCACCAAGTCCTTTCCATCAAAAATGACATGTCTTCATCGCTGCTTCTTTCTAGAATATTCTCATGTCTTTCCCTATTATGCTCTTGATGCCGCTTTATAATTTGGACTTTATTGATTATCTGTTAAACAGTTAGCAAGTCTCAATAAATATCTAGTATCTCCAAGTCACATCCTAGAGGTCATTTATCTAGATATAATTGATCTGATGCCATCAATGCTTATTTACAAGCACAAAGTCTATCAGTCTAAGTTCGTTGTCTGAGTAGTACTGGTTCTAGAGTACAAGTCTGTTATTTTTCTAAGTTAGTCCATTTAAAGGTGGATTTAGAGCATAGTCCTTTAGTAACTTTCTTAGTAACCCAATGCCAGTTCATCCTAATTGTCTCTCAAGGTCTCAACATGAGCTCTGGATCAATTATCACTTGCTCAATATATTTATTATATAGTATTACATTCTGAGGATATAGAAAGGGTTCTAGAGTGGATTCTAATTGAGAATCCGTTGGTATAAAGTGTATCAAATGTTATTTTTCATGGAAAATTCGCTTGTGGCGTAACACCACAAGGACAAGTATCTGATTCTACTAATCATAAACTTATTGAATGTTTCCAAAAAGACCAGGATTTATTCTAGGATCAATTTGAGAAATGCTTACTATCTGGTGCATATCACTAAGGGCAACAAGTGGAAGACAGCATTCAGGACTCAGTATAGATTGTTTGAGTGGCTGATGATACCATTTGGTCTATCAAATGCCCCTGCAGCCTTTCAATGATTTATGAACAAGATATTTGGAGACTTGTTAGATGTTTATGTAGTAGTATACCTAGACAACATACTGATTTACTCAATTAACCTAAACAACCACAAGAAGCACATTAAGGAAGTACTATAGCACCTTCAAACCTACAAGCTTTATGCTCTGCTGTTCAAATGCATGTTCCACAAGGAGAGCATTGAGTTTTTAGGGTTTATACTTAGTCCAGAAGGTCTCTTAATGAACAAACAAAAGATAGAATTTATTTGAGCTTGGCCAGCCCCATGATAACTAAAAAAAGTCCAATTCTTCCTAGGTTTCACTAATTTCTACCAATGGTTCATCTATAACTATTCTGACCTAGTAATACCTCTCACCTAATTGACACAGAAGAATATCCCCTGGTACTGGTCTAAAGATTGTTAAAAGACTTTCGAGACCTTAAAGGAAGCATTTATAACTGCATCTGTATTGGTGAGATAGGACCTGGTGTTATGCTGCCAGCAAATTTACGGTAGAAAGTAGCATTTGATACACATTATACCAACAAATTTTTAATTAGAATTCACTCCAGAACTTCTTATCTGTAAGGGGACAGCTCTATTTCTACTCCTGAACTATATAATGATGCTCTGGAGCAACCTAAGCCTGTTCAAGTATTACTAAAGTAATACTTAAACACACTAGTATAGCTCCGATCACACTGACCCTAACACTAAAAAATGTAAACCTAGTATATAATGTAGAAGATCCCTTCAGGAGCTTCATTCTAATCTCTGAGGATTCTCCTGGAGGTGAGTTGTATTATAATTACAAACTATAATATCACTGAGGATTCTCCTGGAGTCTTGTGCCCTAGTTGCCCTTACATTATCAGTCCTTAGAATGTACCAAAGTGTTATGTGAAATAGTGAGCAAGTAGGACTGGACCTAAAGCTCATGCACATACCTCGGGAGGCAAGTAAGATGAGCTGGTATCAGGTTATAGACAGAATTATTGAATGAGAATGTTTTAGATCCACTTTGTATAGGATATACCTTGATAGAGATAGGACCCTTGTCCTCTAGAACCAACAGTATACTAGTAATGGACTTAGACAGATAGGTCGTTGATTGCAAATAAGCATTAATAGTATTAGATCAGTTATATTTAGATAAATGACATCTAGAACATGACTTAGAGATTTGGGACTGTGGTTAAAGCTTACTAACACTTGACAGATAACTAAAGAGTTCAAAATCACAAGCCGACAACAGAGAGAAGACCAACAAAGGGTAAAGAAGATTCTAAAAGGAAACAGTGATGGGGACGCATCATTGATAGAAAAGAGACAGGAGAGAGATGCATAATCAGTAGGATTTTGAAAGGACTTAGGACAAGAAAGAGTTGAGAGAATCCTAAAAGTAGTAATAGTTTTCTTTTTATATTTTATTCCTTGAGTTTCAGGGCTTTGTAATAATTTTAATATAGTATCTAGGGCAGAATAAGGAAAGGAGAAGAACTTCTTGGCATTTACTTCTATCATTACTGTCTTTGGAATCGTGAAATGTGAAACTATTGAGTATAAGAGTTTGGAGTTAGTAGGATGTCTTGAGAAGAACACAGAATATACCCAGAACTTGATCTAGAGAGAAATAGCAGATGCAACTTGGGCAAGCTTTAGAGAGGACAGCAGGCTGGGAAAGCTTGGCTAGATGCACACTTGGATTGCATCACACCTGTAAGATTCAGTGTTAGGGGTGCATGTAAGGGCGACTGGAGTGGAACACTTTAGGAGATTCCTTAGTTAATTATAGTTTATGAAATATGTTACAACCTACCTCCAGGAGATTCCTCAGAGAATTAGATGAGACTCCTGGAGGAAATAATCTATATTATGTATACTACAATGTCCTCACGTCCCTGCATTTGGTAACCAGAGTCTAAACAATGAAAGTACACTAGGAGGCAACAGAGTGCTCTTGGAGTAATAGAGGTAAGACCAAATATTACTTAGTAATATTTGATCAGCTGTAGGGTCACTCCGGAGGACTAATACAGGCTTCAGAGTTGTGTGTGAGGAGTTTTCTTACAGGTGTAGACAAGAGGACAACTGAGTGTAGAGGGTCTATAAGTGATCAACTAACTGTATTTTCTAGAGGAGCTTTTGTCATGGTATGTAAAGGTTGACACCTTAGGGAGGCTATACGACAACAATCTAGGGAGATCTTACCTTTATTTCACAATAACCAACCTATATTTTATGAAAGCTGCATATAATTTCTATTTTCTAATTATTTATAACCTTCATCTTTGATTATCTCCTCTTGAACCTTTAGCATACAATTGAGAGCTGGTACCACATCTTATTGTTTGTCCCAGTATACAATTCTCTTTTGCACCCTTTTACTGAACTCTAAGATTATAATTAAAACAAATACCTCAGATAGGGCCCTAGCAGCTATTATCTCCACCTATTCTGGAGGGGATATCTATTCTATAGCATTCTACTTCAGGACCTTTACCAATACTAAAATGAACTATAATATCTATGATAAAGAGTTATTAGTGACCTTTGAGGCTTTTAAAAAATGGCGACATTATCTGGAGGGGATAGTTACACTAGTAGAAATATTTATGGACCATAAGAATCTCATATATTTCTACAACTCCAAACTACTCTTTTGGCGACAGGCATGTTGGTCTGAGTTTCTCTTGTAATTCAATTTTGTAATCTGCTTCAGACTAGGGAGATTGAATACTAAGCCAGATATATTAACCTATTGATGGGATATATATGACAAGAAGAAAGCAACAGACAAATCAAACCAGTGCTCTTTGTTTACACCTAATTAACTATTGTCCAAGCTAAACAGTAGACTAGTTGAGTTGAAGGCCCTACAGGCAGCAAAACTCCTAGACATGAAATCTCTAAACTTAGACATCAGAGCAGCAGTATTAAAAGAACAAAAGAATAAGAACTACCTGAACACTGCAAACTCTCGTGAAGACAACTGCTAGACTACTGATATCAACGAACACCTCTGTTTTAAAGGACAAAAATTTGTACCTAATGTAGGAGACCTACAATTGCATATGATAAAAGCCAAGCATGACCATATACTTGTAGGCTATCCTAGATAGGCTCAGACCCTGTGGTTAGTCTAAAAGAACTATACCTGGCCAAATCTATGGGCCTTTGTCATGAACTATGTAAATTCATGTAGTACCTGCTCTCAGAACAAGACCAGACACTATAAACCATATAGTATCTTAAAGCAACTTTCTATTCTACTTCAACCCTAGGAGTCTATCTTGATAGACTTCATCAAATACCTATCTGAATTACAAGGTTATACAGACATCCTCATAGTGGTAGATAAGCTCACAAAGCAAGCGGTATTCATCCCAACACTTAACTCAATTAATGCTATAGGCCTCACTGATCTATTTGTCCAAAACATCTTCTCCAAACATAGAGTACCCAGTTATATTACTTTGGACAGGGGAACCAAATTCATTTCAAAGTTCTTTAGACCACTAGCTTAGGCCCTAGAGATAAAGTTCTATTTTTTAGCAGAATATCACCTAGAAGTAAATGGGCAAACCAAACGCACAAACCAAATACTAGAACAATACCTGAGAATTTATTGCAATTACCAACAGTCCAATTGGTCAAGACTACTTACTACCTTTAGTGTTAGGGCATAGTCACTCAGAGGCAGCTAACCCTAATGCTAGGTAAGAGTCCTGGAAGCAAAGGTGATATTCGAGTGAAGCTAAATCTAACTATACAAGCGGTCTTATATGCTAAAACTAATAGTCTGTATATCACAGTTATGTGAGCACTAACTATTAATACCACTGTCATATTTATAGATCAACAGGTACATCAAGGCAGACTTAAGAGAGAAGGCAAGAAGAGTGTGGGAGAGTATTTCATGAATACTTAGAATAGCCCCTTAGATGGGAGCCTTACTCACGATCTAGGCTGTTTTCTAGGATATCCTCTTACATTTAGCAGAATTTACCTATAATAATACATTTTTGTCTTTGACCAGCATATTGTCATTTTTCACGAACAAAGATTACTATCCCAGAATTCAAGTACAAATGATCTGGGAACTCCTGTTATAATCAGCCAAAACTTTTGTAGTTAACCTAGATAGAACACATACACAACTGAAAAAAGCATTTGCAAAAGCATAAAAGCACTACCAGGGTCCAGTCGATACATGATGAACTACAGCACCTGTTTTTCAGGCAGAGAACATGGCTTACATCCTAGCAAAGTTTATTAGAACCATGAGACCTTCAAAAAAACTCTCAGAGCGTTACCTAGGACCATTTCCAGTTACAGAGAGAGTAAGCTTCCACTATTACCTTATAAACCTACTAGAACACCTCCAAGCAATCCATCCTGTATTTTACATATCCCAATTAGAACTGGCACCCAGAAGCAGAATCCTAAACCATAACAATCTATCTCTACCCCCATTGAAGTTGACAGCAACCTCAAATTTGAAGTGGTATAGATTCTTGATTCTAAGTGGGATAAACACAGAAAGAACTCTCTCCTATACTACATATATTGGGCTGGTTACAAGAATATGCCAGGAGAATATTTCTGGCTCAACACAGCAGACCTGTTGAATGCTACCAAATTAGTGTCTAAGTTTCACAAATTGAATCCAAACAAACCTAGTTCTCACAATATACCTACAGATGCTTGCTAAAACAAATGGTATCTATTGAATGTTGACTAAGGACAATTGGCTATGAGAGTATGGCTATTGAGGGAAAGGTACTGTCACAATCTTCTTATGACATAGCATCACAATGATCTCGTGCAAGTTATTGTCACACTACTAGTTAGTGTATACTAAGCTTTGCATCAGTTTACCTAGGACTTTAGTTATAAGCTGAGAATTTACAGTAGCATACTAGTTTTGTTCTCCTCTTAGTAGACTCCCCCAGAATCCAATTACTCAGTGTTCATCACTCTCTCTGCCTGGAGCTGATCAAGAAAGGGCCATTATAGAGGTTGGTCCAAACCCCAAGTCAAAGACCAAGCTCTCAAGGTGGAATTCAGAGTCTCTACTTAATAGAGGTATAGGGTATAAGGATAGTAGTATCCAGTTTACTGTTGTCCAGCTATCTTGTTGTGGAGAGGAGTTTTTCCATAGGGTAGTCTAGTCCCTTTTCAAGTGTTTGCATACATAGTGGATATTATGTGTGATTATTAGTTTTAATAATGAGGGAAGCAGAGTTGCTTCTTTGGCTAGTTGGTCTACTTGTTCATTTTCTAGAATATCTGAATGGCCTAGGCACCACATGGCTCTGAGGGTATTGATTGGGCTCTTTTGTAGTTATTATAGTATATGTTGGTAGAAGATATAGACTAGTAGTTGTCCTTGATATAGCTTTGGGTCTGAGACTGTCTTGATAGTAGAGATATTGTCTATAAATATATAGATGTGGTGTATTCTGGACAAGGAATTTACCTTTGATATTGCTACCTTGATGTCTACTACTAGCC
>Ga0153996_1001333_pt1 | contig 10085 bp, 11 predicted proteins | sample TSNC080MetaG_FD_104728 | JGI IMG/M metagenome (GOLD analysis project Ga0153996, IMG submission 104728) | Attine ant fungus gardens microbial communities from North Carolina, USA - TSNC080 MetaG | ecosystem: Host-associated > Fungi > Mycelium > Unclassified | place: USA: North Carolina, Lumber... | reverse complement strand
TAACCATATGGAGGCTGTCCTTTGTTCTAAGAAAAGGACAGATGACTATCTATGGGTAATTAATAAAGTCCATGTGCAAACATTGAGGCCTTCATATCTCCACAAATATTAATTGCCTCAGTGCTGTTTTAGGCTCATTCTGAGCGGTATAAAAAGGGCTTCCCTGATGCCTAAAAGTGAAGCTTAGATCGTGGCGGTTTCCGAGATATTGGTGATTTAATAAATGGTACCATGGTAGTTACCAGTTGATCTGCCTAATATCTCGACCAATACTGATCGCTTCGAGACGTGACTGGTATCAATCAAAAGGTCTTTTCAAGGGCTTTTTGTAGCCATTGAGACTGTGAGAATCGTTGAAGAATTGATGGAGATATGGCTGAATGAAGTTTGTGACACTTGAGATCTCTGCTCACAGACATCAGAATGGCAGTCCTTGCTGACCCTATTCTCACTGAATACCAAAAAATGGTAGTAGATATGCCAGAACCTTATTTGTCATTAAGAGCTAATGGAACTTTACTCTATAACAAACGAATCTTCATACCAGACTCCAATAACCTTTGACTATAGGTACTCAGAGCTAAGTACAACCACCAGTTAGCAGGACATATAAGACAAGCCAAAATGTACTAGTTGGTTTGTCGAGAATATAGTTAGCCTAACATGCATGAGTTCATCAAGGATTATGTGAGAACCTATGGTACTTGCATACATAATAAGGCAAAAAGACACCAGTCTTATAGACTACTCAAGCAGTTGCCTATTCCCTCACAACTCTGGAAATTTATATCTATGGATTTCATAGAACAACTTTCTGAGTTCCAGGGTTTTACAGATATTTCTGTAGTAGTGGATTGCTTGACCAAACAGGCAATATTCATATCTACCAAGAGGTCGATCAATACTGCCAAGCTTGCAAAGGTTTTCATAAGAGACATATTTTTCAAGCATGGGACCTTGGCCTACATTACCTCAGATTAAGACTCTGAATTCGTCTTTTGCTTCTTTAAAGCCTTATCTTGATATAAGTCTTCATTCCACCTCAGGTTATCACTCTAAGGCTGACAGCTAGACTGAACAGACAAATCAAATCCTTGAACAGTATCTGAGAATATATTGCAATTATCAGCGGTCAGACTAGGTATAGTTACTACCATTAATAGAGTTCACTTATAACAACACTATAAGGGAACAGCTCTATTTCCACCCCTAAACTGCACAGTAATACTCCAGAGCAGCCTAAGTCTGTTCAAGTATTACTAAAGTAATACTTAAACACACTAGTATAGCTCTGATCACACAGACCCTGACACTAAAGAATGTAAACCTAGCATATATAATATAGAAGATCCCTTCAGGAGCCTTATCCTAATCTCTGAGGATTCTCCTGGAGGTGAGTTGTATCATAATCACAAACTGTAATATCACTGAGGATTCTCCTGAAGTCTTGTGCCCCAGTCACCCTTACAAATACCCTCTCATTGACTATGGGATTCTCTCTCTTCTTTGCAAACAAGAGGTACCACCCCTACCTAGATATCCATTCAGAACAAGCATTACTCTCTGACATGGCCCATCAGTACTCAATAAAGCTGAAAAAGATACATACCTAGCTCAAATCATCAATTACTGATGCTTAGGCTTATTACAAGAAGTCAGCTGACAACTACTGTTTATCTGCACCTGAGATCAACATTGGGGACCAAGTTTTTGTGCTGGCTAAGTTTATAAGAATCACATGTCTCTTAAAAAAGCTCTCAGAAAAATACCTAGGCCTATTTGAAGTTACAGATAGACTGGGCTCATACTCCTACTGAATCAATCTCCCAGAACACTTGTGAGCAATTTATCCTGTGTTCTATGTCTCCCAGCTGGAACTGGTGCCAACCAGCCAGATTCCTAATCACATCAATCTTCTTTCTCCACCTATTAAATTGGATAGAGTCCTCAAGTTTAAAGTCGCACAAGTTCTTGACTTCAAGCTTGATAACCAAAGAAAGGACCCCCTTGCTTTACTATATATGTTAGTTGGATTACAAAGGCACAGCAGAGGAGTACTCATGGCTTATTGCAGCTGACTTAAAGAATGCCACTGAACTGGTGGCTGAGTTTCACTGTTATTACTCTAATAAACCAGGCCTGCTATTTACTCCTGTGCTCACCAGCCTTTGCAAATAAGGGTTCATACCTACAAACATCAAACAGTTTATGACTAACCTTAGGTTGTAGGGTGTGACCTTGTGTTAGGAGGGAGGTACTGTTATGCCCCATGATTCTAGTGACATCATTACCATCCCAGACCTCTTATGAGCTAGTCACTTTCCCACTTATATCAGCACAACTCCCCTGAACTACCATAACTATATAGTTTAGGAAGGACCCCATCAAGCCATGATTAGAGTGGTTATATTAGGGATCATCTCTGTACAGTACCCTTAGCTTTGTTATTAACTAAGTCTCTCTTATACCCTGTCACCCAAACTTCTTACCTTTTGCTAATCACCAATAAAAGCCCCTCCTAGTTCTTTTGTTGGTTGTACCTTCCTGGATTCACGTTGCTATCACCTGAGTTCCCTCTTGAATTAAGGACTTGATAGAGACAAACAAGGGAAAGAAGAACAATTGAGACTATTTGAGAGAAAAATGAAAAAATCAAGCAGAAAGAATCAGAAATTAGAGAATGGACAGAGAAAAATAAAGACAAAATGGGCAATATGGTTGACCTATACTATAAGTTGTAAAATCCTTGGAATAAGGTAAGAGGGAGGTGGTATTATAACAAACAACTAAGTTATTATTTCTTTTTCTTTTTCTTTTCTTTTCTTTTCTTATCAATGAATGTCATGACTTGGCAAAACGGCTAAGTTATTATTTATATTTCTTTTCTTTTCTTTTCCTTGGACTTACTACACAGAAGGGAGTGCGGGAAAGTGTCACATAGTTACAGTCACATGACAGGAAGTCACAGTGTCACATCACATGATAAGTGTGGGAAAGTAGTGCACAGACCATGTAGTAGTTGTATAAGTAGTGTAGAAAATCTAACAAGAACTCTATTAAGTTCTTCTTGTCAAACGCTGATAAAGGAGCAGTTGGCTTAATTCCGGCTTTGGAGTTAGCTAGTCTGACATTAGAACTCGATTCCACATTGCAAGCACTGTCCGCCTTGGACCTTACTCATCTTATTCTCATCTTATCAACTCTCAGTCACTGATCACCATGATCAGTAACCACCTTCATACATAGCTGGGCCCTTGGCTTAAGAGGACTTTGCAGTCAGTTAGGGACTGCAGGTGGAGACACAGTACCAAGCTCAGGTATTGTGTTCGAGACCTGACCTTATAATTGAGTGGTATTAAGTAGAGTACTTGTACCTTTCTAGTATAAACCTTATGCTGCAATCTCATTGTGAGTTGGTACACGCAGAGGATTGACAGTTACCACTAGTGGGCCATCTAGATTAGGGATCTCCCCCGTGAAGTGATAGCCAAAGTACTATTAGGGCAGTAGTCAGTAGGGTAGTAGGTGTCTAGCTGGGTGAAGATCTTGCGCCCCAGTAGACATAGCAACAAGTGAGATTGAAATCATTAACTCCATACTCTCAGAGACATCGTCACAATGTCTCAAACTCAATGCAATTCTCTCATGAGCAACTTGCTCAATGAAAAGTGTGCCCTTACTAAATTAAGGGCAAAATTAGAAGACAGAAAAGGGAAGTTGTGTTGGTACTGTAAGAAGTTCAGGTACCTGGTCTGAAATTGCAGAAACAAAGAGAAAGGAGAAAAGAGAACAGTTGTTCTTCAAAATAAATTTGAAGTATTAAGGAGTAGAGTAATGTAGTGTGGGGTAGAAGAAAAGACGATAAGGAGCATAAGAGTAGCAGTGGTGAAATGCTTTAAGTGTGGGAAAGAGGGACACAAATGTAGGAAGTGTCCACTATAGCAGAAGCAAGTAAGGGTGGCATGCCTGGTAAAGGGAAAAGCGCACCAAGGATGGAAGGGGAGCTCGACAGAGGAGCTAAGGAAGAAAGCAGAGGAGCATTGTGGCAAAGAAGTGCCGAAGGAAGCATAGTTACTAGAATTAAGGTGGTACACCCCGGAAATAATAGTGACCTACAATGAGTATAGAGGATATGGAAGAAAAGGGAGTTATGCAGAAGATAACAGGGGCCAGAGAGTGCTCCAGGATAGAACATTCTGGTGTGGATGCAGGGGAAAGAAGGAGGAGAAGGCGGCATGGTCCAAAGAGGCAAAAGTGCAGTAGAGCAGCGCATAGTCAGGAGAACCGGAAAGCATAGCAAGAGAGGGGGGTAGTCAAAAGGAGGTCAGAAGAACCTTCAAAATGTTAAAAGAAGTGTGATTGAATATAGAAGTGGAAAAGATAGATATGCACAAAGGCGTAATGGTTAAAGTACTCTTAGATAGTGGTACAATGGGGATGTTTATGAATAAAAGAGCAGTGGCCAAACATGGGTTTAGACTACAAAATTTAGAAAGACTAATAGCCATCAGAAATGTGGATGGAACCAACAATAGTGGAGGGGCCATTACGCACCAAGTAAAGTGCAACGTGTTATACAAAAGCCACATAGAAAGAATGAGAATGGATGTGTGCGATCTAGGAAAGACAGAAGTAATTCTGGGGATGCCATGGTTGGCAGCATATAATCCAGAAATAAATTGGGAGACAGGAGAAGTCAAAATGACGAGATGCCCACCCCTATGTGGCGGAAAGAGCCAAAAGAAAGAAAGAATCAAAAGAGTAGCTACAGAAGAGGAAGAGAAAATTGTCCGATAGGCAATAGACAATAAAGAAGATTGGGGAAAGAAAAAAGAGATGGAGGAGGACCATAGGAAAATCGAGAAAATAGTCCCTAAGAAATTTCTAAAGTGGAGGAAAGTGTTTAGGAAGGTAGAGTCCAAGAGGATGCCAACCAGAAAGATTTGGGATCATGCAATAGATCTCAAGGAGACGTTTGAACCACAGAAAGGAAAGATTTACTCTCTGTCCAAGAATGAGAGAGAAGAGGTTCAAAACTTCATGGAGGACCAGCTGAGAAAAGGGTACATCAGACCCTTGAAATCCCCACAGATGTCACCAGTATTTTTCGTTGGCAAGAAAGATAGAAGTAAGCAGATGGTGATGGACTACCACAACCTTAATAGCCAGACAGTAAAGAATAATTACCCGCTACCACTAATCACAGAATTAATTGACAACATGGGTAGTAAAAGAGTATTCACGAAGATGGATCTGAGGTGGGGGTTTAACAATGTGAGAATAAAAGAAGGAGATGAGTAGAAGGGAGCATTTACAACGTACATAGGCTCATTTGAACCGATGGTCATGTTTTTCAGAATGACAAATTTACCAGCAACATTTCAAGCAATGATGAATAAAATACTGAGTGACCTGATTAACGAAGGAAAAGTGGCAGCGTTTGTGGATGATGTGTTGGTAGGAACAAAAACTGAGGAAGGACATGATGAAATTGTGGAGGAAATATTGAGGAGGTTAGAGGAGAACAACTTGTATATCAAGCCAGAAAAATGTGTGTGGAAGGCAAGGAAGATAGGATTTTTAGGGGTTGTCATAGGACCTGATGGAATAGAAATGGAAGCAGAGAAAGTGGATGGAGTACTTAGTTGGCCACAGCCAAAAAATGTGAAAGACGTCAGGAAGTTTTTGGGCCTCACAAATTATTACAGGAGATTCATCAAAGATTTCACTTGAGTAGCTAGGCCAATGAATGTGCTTACGTGAAAAGATGAGAAGTGGTGGTGGGAGAAAACGCAACAGAAAGCATTTGACAAGCTGAAAAGGATCTTCACTAGTAAACTAGTATTAGTAGCTCCAGATTTGGACAAGGAATTTAGGGTAGAAGCCAATGCTTCAAATTATGCTACTAGAGAAGTACTCTCAATGAAGTGCTCAGATGAAAAATGGAGACCAGTCACCTTTATTTCAAAATCTCTAAGTGATATGGAACAGAACTACGAGATTCACGACAAAGAAATGTTGGTGGTAGTCAGATACCTAGAAGCATGAAGACACTTTCTAGAAGAAGCAGTAGTTAAATTTGAGATTTGGACAGATCACAAAAATCTTGAATATTTCATGAAAGTGCAAAAATTGAATCAAAGACAAGCACAATGGACCTTGTACCTATCTAGATTCGACTTTACATTAAAACATATTCTGGGAAGTAAGATGGGGAAAGCAGACAGTCTCAGCAGGAGGCCAGACTAAGAGGTTGGGATAGAAAAGGATAACGAGGATGAAACGTTGGTGAAACCAGAGTAGTTAGAAGTAAGAAAGACAGAAGCAGTAGAAATTATAGTAGACAGGATAGATCTACTAGAGGAAGTAAGAAAGTCCAAAGTGAAAGACGATGAAGTAGTAAAGGCAGTGGAAGAAATGAAATGAGCAGGGGTAAAAATGTTAAAGGACGAAGAATGAAGAGAAGTAGATAGCGTAATGTACAAAGAAGAAAAAGTCTATGTACCAAGAGATAACAAGCTTAGAGCAGAAATAATCAGGCTGCATCATAACATACCAGTAGGAGGGCATGGGGGGCAATGAAAGACAGTGGAGCTAGTCACTCGCAATTTTTGGTGGCTAGGGATAACAAAGGAGGTGAAGCAATATATGGAAGAATATAATGCCTACCAGTGCAATAAAAACCATACAGAACAACCAGCAGGCAAGTTAATGCCTAACTCTATTCTGGAAAAACCTTGGACACATATATTGGCAGACTTTATCACCAAGCTGCCCTTAGTGCAGGGATATGACAGTATTCTAGTAGTAGTGGATCGGTTAACTAAAATGGTCCATTTCATACCGACTACAGAGAAAATGTCAGCAGAAGAATTAGCAAGGTTGTTCAGGGACAACATATGGAAGTTACATGGTCTACCTAAGAGTATTATATCAGACAGAGGACCACAATTCACAGCAAGGCTAATAAAAGAGCTGAATGAGATGCTAGGGATTAAGAGCAAATTGTTGACGGTGTTCCACCCTCAGACAGACAGACAGACAGAGAGGGTTAACCAGGAGTTGGAGCAATACTTGAGAATGTTCATCGATCACAGGCAAGAGCAGTGGCCAGAGTGGTTAGGAACAGCAGAGTTCGCATATAACAATAAAGCACAAAGTACTAGGATGTCGCCTTTTAAGGCAAATTATGGACAAGATCCCAGGATGGGGTTTGAAGGGAGGAAGAAAGGAAAATATGCAGGAGCAGGAAAATTTGTGGAGAAAATGAAGGAGATACAAGAAGAGGCAAAAGCGATACTAAGAAAAGCGCAGGAAGATATAAGAAAGTATGCAGACAAGAAGAGATTGGATGCAGATAAGTATAGAGTAGGGGACTTGGTCATGCTCAGTACCAAGGATCTGAAATACCAGATGATTGGGAGGAGGACAGAGAAGTTGATGGAGAGATTTGTTGGTCTATATAGAACCAAGGAAATAGTATCATCGAACGCAATCAAATTAGAACTACCTAGCATAGTAAAAATACACCCAGTAGTCAATGTTAGTAGAGTACGCCAATATGTAGAGCAGGTAGAAGGACAGAGAAAAAAGCAACTAGCTTCAGTTATAATCGAAGGGGAAGAAGAATGGGAAGTGGAATGAATACTAAATAAAAGAAAGGTTAGAGGGAAGGATAAGTATTTAGTACATTGGAAAGGTGTCATATTCCGGAAATATGATAATTATATAATTTATTTCTCCTAATTATTCTCCTAAAATTAATAATAGTAGGATAGCATAGTAGACTACTCCCCTTCTATTCCGGACTTCCTATAAGTACTGAGTAGTTACAGTGTAATTTCTCAGTCTGTAAATTAACATCAATTAGTCCTAATCATATCTTATCCTCTTCAACTCCTCCACTTGACCGCTTAGAACCTCCGTCTTGACGACTTCCACTACTCCGAAATACGTGACCAACCTCATGACTGGAGACCGGGGCACAACACATAAGTTGAAGCCAAGGTCGTTCAACAAGTCGTTCTCTGCTCCGACGTCCTTGACAGTCCACCAGAGTCTTCTTTCTGGTTTTGTGATCACTGTTAAGTACTACCTATTCTCCAAGATAGTTTAGTACATCATTCCGGAGTATAACTCTATTATTACTCCATTCCTCCATACTCCGTCTTTCCGTCCTTGACAGAATTTACAGACTCACACCGGTTCCTGTCGTGTTTTAATTCTGATGTCTCGCCAGTCTATAGCTCCCTCTTCTGGGAGTAATTCCATTCCCCTTGCTGACCGAACTATCGGTCACTTCACTTCAGGCCTCCCAAGGAGGTCTAGATGTCTCCAATCAGGGACTCCTCGTACTCCAGTGTACCCCCACTCACCTCCACCTCTGGCAGAACCTTCGGAGTTCCACGAGGTAGACCCCACCACTATCTCTCATATCAACAACGACCTGGACTGGGTCGACGCCCCTATCCCTGTTCCTACTCCTGTGTTCCAAACTCCACCTGTCGCTAACTGTAATCCCATTAACAACCAGCTAGCTGAGACTCTCCGACAATTATCGGAAAACCTTAACAGAGGATCAGCACCAAAGCCCCACCAATCGAAGGCCCGTATTCCAGACACCTTTGACGGTTCTGACCCTCACAAGCTCAATCACTTCCTATTCCAATGCCGACTCTTTTTCCATGCCAACCCTTTGCAATTTTCCACCGATGAAGAGAAAATCAACTTCGCGATGACCTATCTCTCTAGTGTAGTGCAAGATTGGTTCAAAGTCGCACTACAACAGGAAGACCTCGGCTACGCACAACCCTGGCTTTTTACTTGGCACCTCTTTGTGGAAGAGCTCCGAGTGCATTTCGGACTTTCGGACCCAGTAGGGGATGCCGCCAATCTCATCGACAACCTCTGTATGAAGCCAGGAGATAAAATTTCCACTTATAATGTGGAATTCATGCAGTACGCAGCATAGTTGAACTGGGATGATACAGTTCTATACCATCGCTTTTACCAGGGACTGCCAAATTGCCTTCAGGACCTGATAGCAAACAGGGAACAGGGAAAACCCATCTCCTTCCATACCATGTATCAACTGGCAATCACCTTCGACAATTGCTACTGGGAACGAAATCGTGAACGAGATCATTTCTGCAATACGGAGAAGGAGGCAGCAGACACTCACCACCAAAAACAGGGTAGAATGGCTCAGTACTCCGCCTCCTCGCAAAGCTCCACTCCGTCTCATTCCCAGTCATCTACTACTCCGCCACAAACTGCGCCATCCCAGAGTTCCCAAAAACCCTCCAGACGACCATCCTCCATCGTTAAGTCACTATCTTTATCCATTCCGCATGTTGACCTCTCCAACAAACTAGGCAGAGACAGTAAATTAAATGGCAATGAGCACAAGCACCGTATCGACAATAACCTCTGCCTATACTGTGGATCAAGGGACCACAAGGTAGATGGATGCCCTAGGAAACAACCGGTAAGGGCACGATTAACTACTCTGGAGGAACAAGAGACTCCGCTCTCTGAGAACCCCTCGGAAAACTAGAGCACAGCTCCCAAGACTCAGCACAAACTAGGAGTTGCATTGAACTCGTTTGTGTAACTACAAGTCTAATGCGTCTCAACGTGTCCGCTCTTTCTGATCCGAATTCTCTTTGTATACCCCTTGTCTCTCCTCTGGTGTGTGCTCCAGACCATCTCTAGCCTATACCCATCTGAATGCTGGTAGACTCCAGATCTACGCATTGTTTCTTGGACTCTGCTTTTGCTCATGGATATTCTCTTTCTACTACTCCTACTCCGCCTGTGGAACTATGCCTGTTTGATGGAACCTCGAATAATATTATCTCCAAGATAGTATCGTTGCCTGTAAAATTCCCCTCCGGTGAATATATGACTCTTGACTTTTACGTCACTTTGCTTGATTCTTGTTGTTCTCTGGTATTAGGTCACTCTTGGCTCACCCGCTACAATCTGTTGATTGACTGGGTTTCTGGGTCAATATCCTTTCGACCACCATCTTTACTCCAAAGTCCGGCTTCTGTTCCTCCTGTTGAAACCTTGGTAAATCCTCC
>Ga0153996_1001331_pt1 | contig 10099 bp, 11 predicted proteins | sample TSNC080MetaG_FD_104728 | JGI IMG/M metagenome (GOLD analysis project Ga0153996, IMG submission 104728) | Attine ant fungus gardens microbial communities from North Carolina, USA - TSNC080 MetaG | ecosystem: Host-associated > Fungi > Mycelium > Unclassified | place: USA: North Carolina, Lumber... | reverse complement strand
GTCCTGCATCTCGGTGTTGATATGCGACCTCGTTTTCACTTGTAACTACTGGCATATTCCCCTGCGCTGTTCCATCGTGAGTTGACATAGACTGTCCAGAGGATCTAGGCCAATCGGAGCTACGAGATTCCGATGAAATCACTGGCACAGCTTCTTGATCTTGAGAACGGCGAACTGAGGCGGCCGGGGGATTGACAGAGCTAGACTGGCCGTGCAAATTAGTGCGACTGGCAGGGGGTTGAACGGAGCTCATTCCAAATGATTGTCGTGTGTTATCGGCGCTGAGTGTTTCCGGAGTTTGGGGCCCCGCTACATGGGGTAATCTTTGTGACTCAACGGGGATTGGCCCGGATTTTTTGGGAGAGGGCGTAGTAACAGCGCTTGGTTCAGGGAAGATTTGGCCGATGGGCCTGAACTGACGAAATTGAACTGGTTTCCCGCCTTGCGTATTTCTCTTTCTGCGCAGGTAATACCACATTCCAGCGGCACCTACTATCAATAAGAACGAGACTAGCGAGACCACGACTCCGATGATTATTGAGGTGCGACGTCCCGAGTTTCGAGCTCTCCATCGCGCAGCTTCTTGCTGATCTAGGATTGATTGATTAAAGGACGTCGTACTGAGACCCGTACAGGTGACATTCGTGGAACCTAAAAACATGGGTCAACCCATCCGCTTGACCGTTCCACTGATTAAGTGCTCACCAACAGTTGAAACATATTGCGTCCCAGTGGCCCATCGTCCAAAACTGGGCGGAACATTGAAATGAGTGGTGTGTCAAGACGTAATGCTTTCGAAAATTGGCTGACCTATCAACAACGGCAACTGCATCGGAAAGTCAGTAATATACAATAGTACATAGTATCAAAGTACTCACCAAAGAGATCGGTATCAGGATCAGCGCGATTAATGTAGACCATGGCGTTATCGGTTGCTGGAATAGTAACGTTCGTCATGACAGGTGAATTCCTTGCATCCAGCACGGCGGTGTAAGGAGGGTGGCCGCCATCAATATTTATCCTCCATGGTTGACACGTCTCAAGTGTCCCACCCCTCGTTACATTTGAAGATATCCTGAAATCTTGGGAAGGAGTAAGGACGACACAGTTAGTAAACTCAGCAGCTTTTATGATCATCAATTAAGCGACATCTTTGTAGGAAAAACCTGAAGACTCACTCTGAACCACCTCATATACCGAACTTCCTGTACCACCAGTATTTCCCAGCGAATCCACCATCTGCAGTATCAGTCTCGTACCTGACACAATGAATGTGAGTTTTCATTCATAAAAATGGTCAAGAGCCTCTCTTCACCGATCGGATGCTGCGGAAACCAAGAAAGAGTGTTGTTGTCAACTCCAACAAGTGTGGTAAGTGGTTGACCACCCTCTGGGAAGGCCATCATATAATAAGGAGGAGTACCAGAATAGTTCCCAGCGGTTGAATTCTGGGGATTTGGGAAGACGACAAGACTGAAGTTAAAGCATGACGGTAAATTAACCGACAGAAACTAGAGAGCGAGTCAGACTTCATATACATTGGAGAGTCCAAGGTAAGGGTATACTCACGTCCGTCCTAAACTTCCAACCAAATGTCTGGACGAAATTCTGCCCAAGTGCATGCATGAAGAAGAATGACAAGATCAGAATACGCAGGAGAAATTGTCGAAGTAGCTGCATTCTGGGAAGGCGGGCCTTGTACGAGCCTAACACAAAATAGAATCTTCTTACGTAGCTTTCGCCAAGCAGTGCCTGGGAGTACATGAAAAATGAGATGCCCTTATATATGATTCAGCGCCCATGTCGGAAGGACTGTGGCACGCACCAAAAGGGATGGACGGTAGACCCAGTTTTCCCATAAAGCGGAGAGAATACCAGGACAAAAGAAAAATACAGCCTGTATTGATTTGATGCCCCTTGATGGATCTTGGATGAAATGACGAAACACCTGAATAAGATTCTATTACTTGACTTCGACCAGCCTCATCATCCGCGGACAGCCTTCCACCTGTGCATCAGAAATAACGACAAGGAAAGGGAACGTCACCTTTACAAACTCAATCCCATGCAAAGATGCTTTGTCCAAGACTATCATACTTGTCATAGATGCCAGCCAGTGTCAAGCCCCAACTCTACCTCCAAGCTATTTTTATAGCAGCTGGCCGGAAATCAGGCTTTCAGGTTCTATCATCTAAGGCTGTATCACTCACTGCCCCTAATGCCGAACTTGTAGCTATCCACATAGGAATTAACAAAGCTTCAACCCTTGAGCCAATTGCATGATAGCCATTACACACTCCCTGTCAGCTGCCAAAAACCCATCCCTCACTCTGACCTGGGCAAATCACTCATCGCATCACATATCAGATCATTCTTTGATAGAGACATAAAATTTTGGGACTGCCCTAGCAAAGCGAATGTTAAACAATCAACTCAGCCTGATGAGCACAGGACTGTAGATATATTGATTTACTAGTCAAACAGTTCAACTTCGTACATCAGTATAGTATATGTCAAAGTTCAATTAAACTATCCACCTCAGCCTGAAGAGCACAGGATTTATTACATTTAAGATGATGGGAAAACTGATAAGAAAAACACAGATTGTTAGTTATCCGACTTTCTCTTGCGTCTGCTTATATAGAACCTTGTAATATATCTTGTACACTGCGTTTGAGCACCGTGTTACAAATTTGTACGTTGACAAATAGCCGACCTTCAGTGCATGCAACAACACTGAACAACACTGAGGGCTCACGAGTGAACGTATTGGAGCACAAGTTTTGGTTGAATGACAAATCCTTATTTGACCTCAAAGGATCAAAATCACATATAACAATTGTCACACTTATCTCCGAATAAACATTGTCAGCGATAACATCGCAAGGTACCGTCTTACACAAGATTTAGAGATGTGCCAATACCGCCTTTGCATCGGTGACGATAAGATCACGCGGAACCGCTTCAACAAAAAGCGATGAAACTTTCTCGTCTTCTGCAATGATCACATAGCGCTAGATATTATCAAGATCGATACACACATTTCGGCAAATATATTTTTCTTACCTTCGAACGTGGCCCTCCGAGATGGGATGTGGCGTCCCACAAAAGGCCCAAGGCAGATGTAAAAGCACCCTTGTCATCAGCTATAAATCGGACATCTGAAGGATGATGGTATCTGAAATTCGAGATTATCGATACCCGGATCATAAAACTTACTTGTGCCGGCAGGGGCCAGATTATCTTTCCACGCCCTGAAACAGAGGTGTATATATGCTCCAGGAACCAAGCACAGCGCTTACTTCATTACATGAATATCATTGACAGAGACGACGTAGATGTTCTTGATGCCTTTGGCTTTGAAGTCATCATAAGCATTGATATAACCAGGGATCTGGGCACTGCAAGTCCCTGTGAACGCTCCCGGAACGCCGACCTGCAAGTCATGTCGAAACTCAAAGCTGTGTCAATCTGTGTAATAAGTGGCATACAATGATGTTCTTTCCACTGAGATCGAGACTCTTGCCCTCATCACCTGCGCTTTCCTTTAAATCCGAGATAGGTGGGATAGTTGCACCTTGTTGGATTTGAGCGTGTGCTGAGAGAGAGGCAACAACAGAATGAGCAGCCTTTGCGGATGCTGTCAAAAGAGAGGCCATTTTTGTGAATGATGTCGATGGTGGAAGAGAAAGCGCAGTGACACTCTTTTCCCAATGCGTGACGTCATTCCCAGGGTATCTAATCAAACGAAATATTGTTCTACCTCAGTACCGTCTCTTTGAAGGCAAGGGCGCAACTTCAGGTTAAACAATCGATAAGTCATTCAACTGGTAGACATTTGGAATGAGCGCGCGAAGCATGCGTTTATTCTCGAAGATACCGGTCACCCGGGAGGGAAATGGAAGTTCATACGCTCACTTATCATCAATGAGTGCTAGTATCAGTCGTGTTAGTATCTAGCCTGGCTAGATCCCAGTTCTAGTGTAGTTCAGACAGTTTGGACCGGTCCCAAGACTCAATAATCCTAACTTGTTTCCTCATAAATCAGAAAAACTGATCAATTACTATTCTGATGAATATCCAAGTTCATTCCACACAGGTGTGTAAACATTCGTCCAAAGTCTTGTACTATATCATAATTGAAATTTGCGAGTGAAAGGAATCAAATAATTGAAGAAGAAATTTACTGGCTATCGGATTGACTTCATGAAGTGGAAGTGACGCATATCCTTGTTTGCTAGGTTGATGGACTGGAAATCATAGGGCTCATCAATGACTCGGATGGTCGCAGAGGGCTATTTCTTTGGTCCAGTAATCATCTGGATTTTTGTAATCAAAGGCCCGGACCGGCTCAGGACCATGAACCGTTTCGGCTCCGACCGGGGATAACCGTTCCGGTTCACGGTCCGGTACGAGGTCAAGGAGATTAAACAAATTTGGTTTATATAAATTCGTGCATAATATCCGAGCATCTAGAAACATACCACTGATTTTTTCCGACCCCGCGTAATACAAGCTCCTCCATGAAGGATTGGACCCCCTATAAATTTATAACGCGGTGCTCGATCGCAGTCCGCGGTAAAGTACCTAGTCCCCTACAATACATAGCCCAAACTACAAAGAGGAACCTAATGAGAAATGTACAACAAAACCCAGATCACTCGCAACTGATCCAGACACAAGAGAAGTGAGAAACGGAAAGATATCTGCGTCTTGATCCTGTTCTCCATTCACAATGTAAATTACCCATCTTTTGGTCTACCCCGTTCGTGAAGTAGAAAAATATCTGAGATTTAATTCTAGGATATCAATGCTTCAGTTGTACTGTCGGTGCATAGCTGATGGGCATCAGCACAGGGGTGACATTCAGCACATCATAGAATACACTTAGAACAACCGTCCGGTTCCCTATCTAAGTGAAGATTGACAAGCCGTACTTCACGATGAGTAGACTTTTGTTTATTAAAAATTGCGTAAATTTCCTGAATTTTTTAAAATTTAAAACTACAATTTATTACACGGTACTCGTTCGCAGTCCGTGTAAATTTCCTGAATCAGACTCATACTACTTGTTGCTCCAAAGTAGAGTCACCCTCAAATCAGTGCACATGCTGACCTGGCCATGTGCACTGATAGACCTGGCTCCTCTTGAATGATTTGAACGAGGAAGGGTCGCCTTGAATCGACCGCACTAATGGCCGAGAGAAGTTCCCAATTGGCACTCCGAACTCCACTCCCCCGGCTGTGTAATAGAAACAATTATAGATGGACACGAGTTCTTGAATTCCTCTCGAATTTTCTCTTTGGATATTTTTGAAGAATGACCGGAGTGGCTTCATTTAAATAATGACTTTCATTGCAGAGTTCCCCTTTCTACAATCCTATGTAAAACATTGGTTACACGTAAAGATCAGAAACACATAGGACATTGTTCCATTTGAAGATAATATACAACAACCCCAGATCAGAATGCGTTGTTAATGCGTTGTTCATGAGCAGTCCCTAAATGTAAAACATCGTATCCTTCACATCTGGGTGTAACTGCATGAACCAAAGGTCAGTAACAGTACTCATCAAATCAAACTCGACTTACCCCACGTCCCCAAACCCTAACTGCCTCCTGGTATACTGCCTCTTTCTCTTCCTCTGGGCTCCTCCTCTTGCCTCCGGTCCTCATACTGACCGAACCGTCGACAACCAACATATCATTCAGATAACACCTTCCCCTCTCGCACGCTAAATCTGCATAATACGCGGGCGGAATCAAACTTACGGCTTTCGTCGCCCGAACATAAAGATAACTGAAATCATGGGTCCCTTTCTGAATCTCGTCGGCCCCAAATGCGTTCTCGTCATAGATAACGGTATAATGCGTTGCTCTCACTGAACCTTGAAGACCTGCATGAGGTTGAAGGTAGAAGTCAAAGTCGAAACTGTCGATGCCCATCCAAGCCACGACAAATAAACAAGAAAACACAGGAGTATGAGACAAGAGATAACCAGAAGGAAGATGACGCATACACTGCTGTTACACCCTTGTCCACGACTGTACCAGGTCTAGTATTCCCGTTTCTGTCGGCAAATTGAGAATCTGTGGGAAAGAACCTGGTATTTGAGGCAGCATCATTAGTTCATGCTCTACTATCTAAATAGCAGTAGCACAAATTTGTGATTACCTCGCATGATGTCGCTTCCTGACAAAAAGTCAAAAGTTAGTCAAGTGTATCATCAGGAGTTCAAGATGGACATTTTGCTCACCCGCAAATTACGATAGACAGAGTTGGCCTGTATCTCTTCCTTTGAGCAGTCTCCATGCTCCTGAAGGCCTTCAAGATGAGAGGCAGTTCTTCTCTTAACACTACGTCAAATTGTCCCTGTAAAGTAAGATCAATCCGATTGCTCTTATGTCGCCAATCCAGAAGAACATACCTCAGATACACCATCTCTGAAAACAAATATTCTCTCGGGTAACTTCCTATTCTTCTTCTCATACAACAAGAGTCGTTCTACCATCATCTCATTGAGATCCGTGACCATCTAACAAGATGCATAAGCTTGACCTCAGACATGGCGGCAGACAGATTACTGACCTCCTTAGATTCCTTGTTATCATCGACCTTCTGCATCCTCATACTAGCAGGAAACTGGGCAAATGAGTCGTCTATGTTAGCAACGACCGCTGCAATAGATGGTGTTCCAGAACGAGCAGTTGCTCCAGCGTGAGTGACATCAATTCCGACCATCATGGTTGGTTTCTTCTTGAGCCATTGGATTGCCCGTTCGTCTAGCTACATGCGAAGAACAATGAGTCTCGTAATCACTCAAGTATGAATAAAATGTACCTGATGATTGACTCCACCAAGTTTGGTGTTTAGTTTGAGAGCAATGTTCGCGAAATATTGATCTTGTTTCTTTGGTTCTCCAAGTGCTTTTGAAAGTTGCATACAGAGCGTCGGTATACCCAGCTCCGTATCACAGATTTTCTAATTTGGTCAATCATATCAATCATCTCGTGGGATGAAAGAAGAGAACTTACCTTGACAGCAGGATATATATAGTTATCTCTCGTCTCCAGTAACACAAGGATGAATCCCGGCTTTTTCATCTTTTCGAATGTGTCCCTCAACATTTGTACGCTTCTACTTCTGCTCGAATCGTCCTGTGACGGATTGAGCAGGGCTACAGCTTGAATCGGCGGTGGATTCGGGGGAATACTCATCCCACAATGTCCCAATTTCCTCGCAAATCCCTCCACCAACTGTTTCAGATTAGGATCATTAGGCCCTTCCAGCATCTTCCTGCCATCTCTCACTACAAGCACATACCAGGACGAAATCTGTGCCGAACGGTGAAATTTGACGTCGAGTAGGTTCCACGATCCGTTAGATACTCGAGGGGTATTATTTCCTCGATAGCTGAGACTTGGCGCAGGAAGTTCACGAGCTGGGATAACAGCCATATCTCGATCGATCTCGACACCGAACGGCGCAAGAGGAGAACTTGATGGCGTCTGTTGTTGATTGGACGGAGGGGAGAGACCCAGGGAGGGGAAACCAATGTCCACTATGGCATCAGCATTCTCACGAGGACGTCGACAAGCGTTTCCGTGTCGAGCAATCGACCTCGGTAAGCACATCCTGGCTCGATCTCACATAGCTCGGCAGGAACATAATTGGACTTTTGTTTTGTGCCGAGATCGAGGACAGGTAGATTGGCAGGATACTTCAAAGACCTGTTGTACACTATAAAAAGGAAATGAGGTCACCGATACAGTCATATAGCGTTAACTGTGGAATATGTACCAGTCTTAAAGTAATCCTCTACACTGATCTTCTTTCCATCCTTCTCAAAGTAGGTGTTCCGGGCAGAAGTCGTCATGACCTTGAACAACTTCTTTTTAAAACCCAAGTGTAAAGTTCGGACCTTGATGCTCTTGGCCATTTTCTCCGGAAGAGAAGGCATGCCGCCTTTGGAGTTGTAGCTGAATTCGACCAAAATATCTGCAAGATTGCCGGGTTTCATAAAAGCTGACATGCAGACATTTCTGTTTTCAGATAGTGTTGTTTATACTCTGAGAGAGATAGAGATAGAGTAAGACGTACACATTGACCATTAACTGGCCAAAAGCTGGTCGGACAGACATCGCAAATCCTTGCCAAGCCTCCAAGGAAGGTGAGAGGGAGGCCGGTGTGGTAGGTTTGTCGTAGAAATATTTAGGGAAATTACGGCCGACACGTATTCCGGACTGAGTAGCAGATTTCTGGGTAATCAAGTTGAGAGCTGAAATAAGCGGTGCGATATCTTGACCACGTGCGCTGGGCGATCCATCAGTGTATCTATCCAAGCAAAACTCATCAGATGAAGAGAAGGCAAAGGTTATAGAGCCTACTTGTTTAGGTCGGCAGTGGCAAGTGTCTTGTCCAATCTGATCTCGACGATGTAAAGATCGGCGTCATCACTTGGTCCTTGCCGTGGTTCTTCAAAATATTTAATATTTATAGACAAAGGTTGCGGGAGCGGTTTCGACGAAACAAGTCGTTGTGACCTGTCGTGAACGATATGAATCCGGTAGGCACGAAAAGAAGGGTGTTGTTCCAAAAGCTCGAAAATCCGAATCTTGGTTCCATCCTTATCGGACTTAGGACCAGAGATGGAGACAACATAGTCATAGTAATGAGGGATATTCTTCGAGATCCTGAGTGGAAAAAAATTGGCACGAAGAGTAATCTTCGTCCCTAAAGTGCCAAAGCCAGGACGAAGGGGTCGTTCGGGGCTCGGCACAGATACTCTGTTACCAGAGACACGAAGAGAGCTGAAGGATGAGATGAGAGAATTGAGCTGAGGATCGGATAATCTGTCTGGGACACGAGCAGGAATAGATTCTTTGAAGATGAGTGGACCTGTAGGTGCGCCGCCTCGCGGGCCGCCTCCGCCGCGGCCACCACCATAACCACCTCGACCAGGTGGTCCAGCTCTACCACGAGATGATCCACCTCCTCGAGGAGGTCCGCCTCCGCCTCTGTTCTGACCTCTGTGATTCATAGTGATGTGTGATGATAGTTGTACGTTAGCTTCGTCGGTTAGGATAATAAGGAAGTGTGGAAAAGTGTGTGAGTAATGTGGTCAGGTTATATAGGCCGCAGGGTGTTGGTTACTATTTGTAGTGGGATTTGTTCATCCATATGATGGAACAGAAGCCCAATTGTACTTCTGATTGATGAAAGCCTGGACTGCCTTTGTATCGCAATGATAAGGCTCAGTCCAAGGAGAATTGATTCTGAAACCCTGATTTGAGTAAGACAGTCTGTGTGCTATCAAAGAGACTACCAGCAGGTGATAACTCGACGCCGGAGGCTTGCGTATGCTCAGATCCTAATTGTTCCGGGCCTAACTCCCAGCCAATCGGAGACGAGCGTGAATTAAATCACGTGAAGGTTATCAAGCGAACAGAAATAGAAATAGTTCTTTGTTGCCGACAACGATGAAGACAATTCCAAAGCACCTCGTTACCGCCTTCCCCAGAGTAAGGTCAAACAGTGTGTCCTCTTCACGGCTGTATTCATCATCCAGCCTGTCGTTGTTTGACTCATCGGCACCTCCACCTTCTCGCCCTCTACTTTCATCCAACAGACTGTATATCGAGAGCAAGCCAACCGAGGTCGAAGGCTCTCAAAACTCACAAAATCATTCTTATCCACAGCCTCCTTTTTCTTTGGCACTTGCTCAACCTCACTCTTCTTCTGGCCAATCATTGGCCAACTCCAATCCACAGGGACAGTACGCACTTTTTCCTTACTCGTCTCTCACATATCCGGCCTATGGACAGCAACATACTCAGCAGACGATTCAAGACACAGATGCTCGTCCTAGGCCCAAACGTCAGCGACTAAAGTACCAACTTGATGTTGGTGCGTATGGAATCCCGAAACGCTGTCGAGCTGCACCCTCGTCCAGGAGGCATCATTCTCCAGCCGCAGACGTACGTCTCTCTGTGCAAGTAGGCGAGGATGCCTATTTTGTCAGAGACAATGCTATGGGCGTCGCTGATGGCGTAGGGGGATGGTCAAAATCTCACTTGACACAAGCCTCCTCGACACCC
>Ga0153996_1001330_pt1 | contig 10104 bp, 7 predicted proteins | sample TSNC080MetaG_FD_104728 | JGI IMG/M metagenome (GOLD analysis project Ga0153996, IMG submission 104728) | Attine ant fungus gardens microbial communities from North Carolina, USA - TSNC080 MetaG | ecosystem: Host-associated > Fungi > Mycelium > Unclassified | place: USA: North Carolina, Lumber... | reverse complement strand
CAGACTATTTTTGAATATATATTAGAGTACCGCATAAAGCAAAGTATGTTACTTCTTAAGTCAACGGATTATTCTATAACTGAAATTGCCTGTTTGGTTGGGTTTTCAGATCCAGGCTATTACTCGAAAATATTTTATAGATACGTTGATTGCACTCCAAGTAATTATAAAAAAAGCAGGGGGGAAACCGGTAGAAGAAAAACCGTATTCTGATGGAAAGCCGATGTATGTATATTGGATTAGTCTGATAGAATAAATTAAATTTAATTCGAAAGACAATATTATGTGAAAGATTTTATTAAATGCAGAGCATCGTACCGGCTTAATGATAATGATTTTTGTAGAGGAGCTCTTTGTAGAGGAAATAGAATTTATTGAATTGGATAATTGAATATTGAAAGTTCAAATGTTATAATGAAAGAAAAGTATAAAGGAGCGGATAAAGGAGATGGAAAAGGCCACAAGTTCAAAACAGTGTGGTTACTTTACACTTTTCATAACTGGGAAATATGACAGAGATTATTGGCTCATAATTGAGTGTAAGGAAAAAAATATTATTGCCGGTGTGCAATTCACCCCGTTGTGGGGTATGCGGTTATGAGGGGTGGTTCTTGAATTTAACAGACAATCATGGCTAAACAGCAAAGATCAGCAAGTTGAAACAGAACATATATTCGAAATAATATCAACATTTTCCTTGCCGCATGCGATTCTATATGCATGAAAGAAAATCTTATTCATGTGCGGATTTGCGTATATAATTGTGGTATAGTCTGTCAAGTAACGAAGGAAAGTGATGGTAGGGGAGGTTACCTGAATTGATGAATCAAAAAAATCATTTCTCTTTACGTGCACGCTGGTTATCACTTTCTATCCGGTATAAAATCGTGATGTTTCTAATAATGGTTGTACTCTTGGTACTTATATTCTGCATTTTTTCACTGGGTATCACGACCTTGCATATGCAGAACGTCAATGAGACACTGGGGGACAGTTATGCCGTCAACCTGGCACTGAACAGTTTTGATAAAGAAAGGGAAGCATTTGTTACGTATGCAACAGAAGCCAGCGAAATCAATATAAAAAATTATCAAAATGCGCAGTTGGAATCTAAGAACTTAATTGCAGATTTGCAGCTAAAATATGAAAATATCGGCATCAACCGCTATTTACTGACCCAGGCCATTCAAAACGCTCACGCAGTCTTTGTCGAGCGTTGTGATAAGCTGTTACAGGAAAGTAATAAGGATGATGATTATATAAACCAATATTATGATACCCTCAATATTGCCGTGTACATCAGCGACTATATGCAGGAATTAATGCAGAATACTCTGACGGAAGGAATTGAAGTTTATAACCAGAAAATAAAAATACTCCAGTTCCTGCCTGTTATTGCCATTTTCATTGCAATATTGATCATTATATTTGCCGGTTTATTTAGTATACTAACCATCCGGCACATTGTTTTTCCGGTTCTTCAGCTTGCCGAGGATGCTCACAAAATTTCGGAAAACACGTTTGATTTTCCCGATATGCATGTGGATAACCGTGATGAAATAGGGCAGTTGGTTAACGCTGTTAATAAAATGAAGCACGCTATGAAGAGTCATATTGATTCTCTAAAAGAGTATGGACGGATAGAAAAGAGGCTCCATCAGGAAGAACTGCAGAGAATAGCTATGGAGCATGAATTGCGTAATATGCAGTTTTCTATGCTGCAAAGCCAGATCAACCCTCATTTCCTGTACAATACGCTGAATACCATTTGCAACACCTCTAAGATTGAAGGGGCAAAATACACGGAAGAGCTTATCAGGCGTCTGGCAAATTTGTTCCGTTATAATCTGGATACTGCAGGCGAACGGGTTTCAATGGAGCGTGAGCTTACCATTATCCAGGATTATATTTTTATACAGCAGCGGCGTTTTGGACACAGGTTGGTATTTGAAGTAGACTGCCAGACCGATATTAGTCAAATTACCATACCGACATTTACCCTGCAGCCACTAATCGAGAATGCAATCATCCATGGGATTGGACCACGTGAGGAGGGAGGAAATGTTTGGGTAAGGATAAAGAGGAAGGGGCGTCTTATCATAATATCTATAGTCGATAATGGGGTGGGAATCAAATCTGAACAATTAAAATTGCTGGTGAATTCAGAAAAAAATCTACATGGACATATATCTCATATTGGCATAGGAAATGTGAGAAAACGACTTGAAATCCTCTATCCGGGCAGTTCTTTTAAAATATTCAGCCGTGTAGGATTTGGTACGATAGTTCGTCTGACTTTGCAGGATTTGGATTGAAGAGGAGGTAATGAACTTGTATAAAATTGTAATTGCGGATGACGAGCAGTTAGAGCGGATGTTGCTTCAAAAAACGGTGGAGGAACATCTGGGTTCGCAGTGTATGGTAAAAACCGCTGCAAATGGAAGGGAAGCGGTAGAAGCTGCCATGCAAATCCAGGCAGACATGGTATTGATGGATATTGAAATGCCGGGAATAAATGGATTAGAAGCCTCCGACTTCATTTTCAAAGAGCTTCCTGATTGCCATATAATTATATTAACCGCATATAGTGAATTTAAATATGCAAAAAAAGCCATTGAAATTGGTGTTGTTGAATACTTGCTAAAACCTTGTTCCGATAAAGAACTTTTAACAGTGATAGACGATATCGCAGATAGGATTAATGCCGAAAGGGCAAAGAATCAGGAGAGGGAACGGTCCGTCCGCCAAATTAAGCTTCTCACAACACAAATTGAGGAGCAGCTCGTTCTGACAGTTATGGGCGGTGATATTCATCCACAATATATTCTAAAAAAGCTAAAAGAACAGGGAATAGAATTTTGTAATGGAGTATTTGCTATTGTCCACGCTCAGGAAGCAATGGAAGACATAGGAAATTTAGTTAAATCTGACACATGGCCAAAGCACATACATCCCATAACCTATATGTATGACGGCAGGCTTTACATACTCGGTGTCAGTGACAATCCAAATACTGACTGCTTGTTAGCTGTCAAAAAACAGTTAAATAAGCTTTCCAATACCCTTCGTACTTTATCAGGGAAAATACTATATGTGGCTTATGGCGATAACTTTACACACATTGAGGAAGCACAGCAATCCTGTTTTCAGGCACAGCTTACCTTGGGGCACTGTACAAAAGAAAATCCTGTTTGCAAATTCCAGGAGCAATTTGAGGAAGAGGAAGATATAATGAAAGATCCTTTTATGTACAGTATGTTGATAGGGGATCAGAAGTTGATTTCGCAAGTTACCGGCTGCTTAATTGAAAATCAACTGGCAAGACAGCTGGATTGGGATGTTACTGTTGAGAGGATAGAGAATCTACTATTTAAATCCATAATAAATTTGCAAAAAGAAACAGGAATCTCTTTGCCTAAGTTTAAGCTGGAAGAAGGGCAGAAAAATAACAAAGATCAGCTCTACCGTGCAATTTCGGCTATTCTTTTAAAAATATCGACGCATGTTGCAAAGAAAATGGGAGACCGTCAGGAAGTGCACTTTGCCAAAATAAAAAAAGAAATCGAAGAATATATAGCTGTCCACTATCATGAGCCGCTTTTTCTGCCCAATATGGCCCGGGAAATGCGTTATTCCAGCGCTTATTTCAGCAGGTTGTTCAGGCAGTGCTTTCAGCAGAATTTTATTTTATATCTTACCGAGGTGAGAATTGAAGCGGCTAAAGATTTGTTATGCACAACCAATCTCAATATAAAAGAGATTGGTGAGCGGGTGGGCTATAGCGATTCAAACTATTTTACAAAGGTGTTTCGCAAGGCGACTGGGAAATGTCCTTCGGAGTATAAGGAGGAAGTGTTGATGGAGATTGATAAAAACCATAAAGAAGAGACCGACCGGAAAGGCGAGGAGGGATAAAGATGTGCAGATTTTTACTGATTGTCGTTCTATGTCTTTCGCTTGCCTGCACCGGATGTAACAGCCGGGAGACCAGTTTCAATCATTTAAACGAATCTGTTCCGGAACATATCTTTCGCTATGCAGAAAATCAGGCCGCCGACTATCCGACTACGCTGGGAGCATATCGGTTTGCCGAACTGGTTTGCGAAAAAACAGATGGGCGTATTAAAATCATCGTATATCACAGTGCTCAGCTTGGTTCCGAAGTAGAGGTGCTGGAGCAGTTGCGTTTTGGTGGGATTGACTTTGCCCGGGTTTCTTTGTCTTGTTTGACGGAGATGTCTCCTGAATTCAGCGTGTTGCAGCTTCCTTATCTTTATAGTGATGATGCGCACATGTGGCGTGTCCTGGATGGAGACATAGGTAAACACTACCTTACCAGGGTGGAGGAATTTGACTTGTCAGGGCTTTCTTGGTACAATGCGGGAGCTCGTTCCTTTTATACCCGTGTTCATGTTCGTGCGCCCAAGGATTTACAGGGGTTGGATATTCGCATTCAGGAATCTAAAATGATGGCAGATATGGTTAAGCTGCTGGGAGCCAATCCCGTACAGATGACTTTTGAAGAGGTATATTCTAATTTGCAGTTGGGTAAGGTGGATGGTGCCGAAAACAATTGGCCGTCTTACGAGTCTACGTCACATTATGAGGTCGCACAGTATTTTTATCTGGATGAGCATACCCGCATTCCGGAAATGCAGTTGATGTCAAAAATCTCTATGGACAAGCTCTCGAAGGAAGATAGAAAGATCATACAGGAATGTGCCAGGGAGTCCGCACTGTTTGAACGGGAAGAGTGGAATAAGCGGGAGAAGTTGTCGGAAGAGACTGTTCGTGCGTCAGGTGTAGAAGTAGTGACTCTTTCCATAGAAGAAAAACAGGAATTACAGAATATCTGTATGCCGTTGTATGAGAAATATGCTATGGATTATATGGACGTGGTGGGGCGAATATTGGCATTGAAGGAATCTGACTAAACATGGTTTCTATTATAATTCCGTCTTTGACAGTTGTAGCAGCAAAAGAGTCTTGTAAATGGCGTAGACATGCCAATTACAAGACTTTTTGTGGTGTGCCGGGCATGGCACTAATCTAGCCGGTGAAAGTCCGGCCACGGGTATTTACCGGTTTGTTTCAATGCGGAGAGCCATGACAGTACCCGTTCTTTCGTGAAATCAGAAATCTGCATTTTTTTCTTTTTTATTTCCCCTGTATAAGACGGCCATGCAATATACCGGCTTAATGAAGCATAGTAGGATATAACCGTATATAGCCGGTTGTCATGATTAGATCAAATTTGATTAAATATTCAAATTGTAGAAAATATTAACAATTATATATAGTTAAATTCTGAGATATGTCAAAAAATTACGGGTATAATCAAAAAATTACGGTTCTAAAAGTACATGTTTTCTGTTATAATTAAAAAAGCAGAGTTATATACTGTGCGATGTTCAATGCGCTTGAACACGTGATAAATTAAGAATTTATTTAGGAGGAAGGGATTATGAAGAGGGTTACTATGAGAATCATTAATTTCAGATTGGCAAATGATGTGTTTGCCAGCGTAGAAAGGGACGAGTTAAAAAATGACGAGGAGAAATGGAAATGATAAGAAAATTATTACAAAAATCTAAATTTATAATGCTGTTTTTAGTAATATTCTCATTACCGTATTTTTACATTCTAAGTGTATCGGCGGCGGACAGTTCTAACGTATCGATTAACACAAATAAAGAAAATGCTTCCGTAGCAATAGAAATACACAACGATTCTTCAAAAGTCGAAGAAATATCTATTATTTGTTTAAACCCGAAATGGGATGGAAATTTTTCCAATTTGAAAAAAGAATATATTGTTTATAGTAATCAGTATCAATTAATTAACGGATTTACATTATCATTAGACTTTAAACTTAACGGTCAAATACAAACAGGCGACTATTCGCTGGTAATTAGTTCATTAAAGGGCAGGAGTGTGCAAAAATTCAGTTTCATTCCCAAACAGCCGATAACTATTCACATAGTTAGCCTTGATCCTAACGGAGGTACTGTTTCGAAAAAAACGATTGAAGTAGAAAATGGTGCAGCAATTGATTCTTTACCAACTCCAGTCAGAAAAGGATATCAATTTAATGGATGGTATACTTCCAAAACAGGTGGGATAAAAGTAACATCTGCCACGAAAGTAACAGAACCAATGAAGATCTATGCGCAATGGAGTGCAGATGTGTTACCGCCTGCAAAAGGAACTACGTTCACGTCAATTAACTTGAAATATAAAGTGGTGACAGTACCCGGCGCAAAAGTAAAAGGTAAGGTACAGGTTGTAGCACTCACTAATAAAAAATCAACCAGCATATCCATACCTTCAACTGTTACATTTGGTAAATTTACATATAAGGTAGAAAGCTTAAAGAGAAATGTATTTAAAAATAATAAAAAATTAAAGACACTTGTAGTAGGCAATAATGTGAAAAAGATTGGGGACAATGCATTTTATGGATGCAGTAATCTTACAAAGGTAACCCTTGGCACAAATGTTAAAAGAATTGGAAAAGGAGTATTTTGCAATGATAAAAAATTGAGTAATATAAAAATCAACAGTAATAAACTAACGTTTGTGGGAAAAAATACATTTAAAAATATCCATAAGAAAGCAGTCATAAAAGTACCATCGACTAAGTGGAAAAAATATAAAAATCTACTGAAAGGAAAAGGACAGAAAAAAACGGTTGTAATTAAAAAAATCAATGAGAAAACCCTTGCCGGTGGATCATCGTTATCGTCAGTGAGCCTAAAAGCTCTTGAAATCGAGAAGGTTAATGCCGATGCCGGAGTAAAAGACGGCACTGTTGAGGGCGATGGCACTTATATTACGATTTCAAATACAGGTAACCAAACAGTTGGGAATTTCAAAATCAGCAATGCTTCCGGCAAAACTATAGAAGCTTTGTGTATTCTAACTTCCTATAATAATGAAGGGACACTTATTAATTTTAAATTAGAAAAAATTTCTGTCAATGACAAAGACAATGCTGAATTAGAAATCAAAATGCTGACGGGTGATGATCAGGCAAAGGCTTTTTTATGGGATGCAAATTCTTATGCCCCGCTTTGTGATTCCAAATCACTGAGAGAGTTTGAAAATCTGGCATATTGTGAGAAGGACGGAATTATTGTTATCAACGCTGCGGATGCAATAGAAAATACACCCTATGCAATGTATGACAATACAACGTCAAAGTCAACGGGAATTAATGGTATGGATTTCGCATGGAAAGTAACCGAGAACTTTGAGGATACAAAGAAAGGCATTAAACATGAGGGTATCCAGTTGACACCGATTAGAAATTCACCCGAATATGCCGATACCGGTGATTGGATGTGGTCGACCGCAGACGATGTGGCCGATGCCCCCGGCTTATCTTACAAGGTGTATGTTGAGCAGGAAGGAGACTATTATCTGAGTTTTCACTCCAATGCACCTAATAATGGCGCTGACAGTTTCCATGTTGGTGTAAATAACCAATACAAATTTATGAACAGTAATGCAATGAGTGGTGGAAGCGACAAAAACCATGCGGCAGTTGGTCCAAGCTGGTTTTATTGCGATTCAGAAAAACTGCATTTGGATCAAGGTGTGAATACACTCAACATCTGGGGGCGCGAGTCCGGTATGTTACTGCGTCAGATCATGCTAACTAAAGAAAAACCCATGCCAGCCAGATATTTGTATTTTGAGAGTCAAAGGAGTACGGAATGGCTGGAAGAAAGCACCTTGGGTACAGGGTATATCACTCTTGGTGAGTTGGGGGATATTGAACTGACGTATGATGGTGTGGGGAATGTTTCAATTCATGCGTCAGCAAGCAATGGTGAAAGTATTTCTCTGAATGCCAGTTCAAGTACAGATAACGTGACAGTCTCATCAATAATAAACAAACAATTTACTGTTAAGGCGATAAGGAGCGGCTACTCGACCATCACCGTCACCGCAATGGCAGACAACTGCACGACTGTAACCAAAACTTTCTTTGTCAATGTTGCAAACCCTTTTTACGGTAAAGCGGACGCAGGCGCTCCCCAGAACCTGATTGTTGCCCCAGCCACTGAAACCCAGGACAGTATTGCAATTGTATGGGATAAACCAGAAAATTATTCCGATATTGTTGGTTATGATGTCTATTTAAATGAAGAGGAGGTTGCCACAAAATCACCTGCTTCGACCCACTATACGGCAGAGAATCTATATGCCGATACGGAATATTCGTTTCGTGTTGAAGCTGTTTACAGCCAGGGTGAAAGAATTTCATCGGTGACATTGTACGCAAGCACCAGTCCGGTCGGTGATGTAATTAATATCATGGAGGCTCCATATAGCGCAATAGGTGATGGCATAACAATGAATACAGAAGTGATCCAGCAGGCCATTGACGATTGCTCGAAAGGGGGCACGGTTTTGATACCCGAGGGTGGCGTGTTTTTGACAGGAGCCTTGGATCTGAAAAGCCATATGACATTGAAGGTAGAGGGAGAACTAAAGGGTTCCTCCAATCCCACTGATTATCTTTATCCTAGTGTTGCGTGGGGTAGCAGTGATGTCGGTGAACGCATAATGACCCGTTATGAAGGTTGGGAAGTGTTGTGCCATCGCAGCCTGCTAAACATAGGCTATCTGAACTGGCGGAACCGCAGCGAAATCACTTGCGAGGATCTGGACATATGCGGCAGTGGTAAAATCACTGGCGGTGGCACGCAGCTTAGGGATGCGACAATCCAGTTTGCAAAGAACAACAACTGGAGCGTTGGAACTGATAACGTATATGAAAGAACACGTGGTCGCCTAATCAGTATCGTCCAATCTAAGAACGTCAATCTATCCGGTGTGCAAATTTCTGAACCGCCTTGTTGGACGGTGCATATGATTTATAGTGATACTGTGACGACTCATGGCGTGACCATCCGGTCGAAAGTGCTAAACGGCGATGGCTGGAATCCGGATTCGTCAAGAAATTGTATGCTCTTTGATACCGATATCGAAACCGGTGACGACTGCGTGGCAATCAAGGCTGGCAAAAACCCTGAAGGTGATAGGGTTGGGATGCCATCTGAAAACATCAAGATTTTTGACATCAAGTGTGGCGGAGGAGGTCATGGCCTTGCGATGGGTAGTGAAATTTCGGGCGGCATCAACAATATTACTATCCGTGACTGCGTGGTCCGGAAAACGATTTACGGACTGCAGCTAAAGGGAACTGAGAAGCGGGGCGGCGGCATCACGAACCTTCATGTGCAAGACTGCACCTTTAATTTATTGTTGATAAAAAGTAACGTGAATTACAACTCAGATGGCGACGCAGCTCCTGATGTACCGTTGTTTGAAAATCTTACATTCAAGAATGTCATTGTAGAGGGTACTGACACACAGGGAAATCCTATATCGGACAGCAGTGGAGCAATCCAAATGGCTGGTTTCAATAAAACGGATTGCCATAATCACTTTATACATAATGTCCTTTTTGAGAATGTGACGGTTGGGACAACATCAAAACCTTACGGAAAAATTGTTATGGAATATTGCGACACTGTCAATTTCAATAATGTCAAACAGTATAATGGGGAAGAACCCGGATATGTCCTGAACAATATAAATAAGAACATTTTTGTTGACGATAGTCTGTTTTATCAAGGTCCGGCAGACTAAAGACTATTAACCGGTGGCAGTTATGACAGGGCTGCGTTTTGGTATCGCAAACAAATTGCATGGAAGTAAGAATATGAAGGTAAAAGGTTTTATACAAGGAGGATTTAAAAAATGAGAAGAAAACTAAAAAGAAGTATAGCGATTATGTTGTCAATAATAATGTCAGTAAGTTGTATGGGGAGTCCCACACAGGCATATGCAGAAGGAAATACTTCAAGAGACTTCAATGAGGATTTGGTGTATTTTGTAAATGCAGGTGATATTGATCCGTCAACGGTGAATGAAGGTGACCGCTTAGGAATCTATAACAGCGTTACGGAGCAGTTCTTCGGCGAGGATCCGGAGACGGGAAAAGAATGGGGTCTCGTTGATACATATGTGTCTCAAAATATAACGGGATATCCAAATGGAAGCCTCCTTACGGGGCAATATACCTGGCCT
>Ga0153996_1001329_pt1 | contig 10109 bp, 7 predicted proteins | sample TSNC080MetaG_FD_104728 | JGI IMG/M metagenome (GOLD analysis project Ga0153996, IMG submission 104728) | Attine ant fungus gardens microbial communities from North Carolina, USA - TSNC080 MetaG | ecosystem: Host-associated > Fungi > Mycelium > Unclassified | place: USA: North Carolina, Lumber... | reverse complement strand
TTATACCTGTGACAGAACGCATCAACTCATTGAATCTCTTGGTTCCGGTCAGCAGATCCCTGATAATTAATACTTTCCATTTGTCGCCGATTAACTGTAAGGTTAATTCTACGGGACAATCATAACATAAGAGAACAAAGTGCCTCGCAAGCGAAGCCTTTTGTTCTCTTTTTTACAGACCGGGTACTGTTACCGCGGCTCTACTATTTTCTGGGTCTGTTTTTGACCGGAATTTTGGATTGGTACGAGATCTTTTACACCAGCACCCTCCATTCGATCGATAATATCAGCAAATTCATGCATAGTAAGGGTGCTGTCGGGATTAAAATTACCATTAGCATCGACAGTTAAAATTTCATGCTGCAGGTACTTATTAATGGCATAGTATCCTTCGCCGTCACCTGTTTTTATAATATCTCCGGCCCAGCTATTTTCAAAGTCAACTGTATCGGGATAGCTAAAGACACGATTTATTAGTATTGCTAAGTCTTCTCTGGTAATCGGATCATCCGGATAGAAATTATTGGAACTATCGCTGTCGATTACACCGTAATATTGCGCCTTGCGTATAAAGTCTTTGTCTGGGTGTGAAGCTGTATCTGCAAAATCTTCAGCCGTTTCCGGATCGGGGAGTAATGTTGCCATCCGCATGATTGACTTTACGGCCTCTGCGCGGGAAACAACAGCATCTGCCGAATATTCCCGGGTCGAAATCCATCCTCTGTCGATGACATCTGAAACAGAATCAGAATTTGGCGAAGCGGCGGTATCGGCTACAAGACGGATCTGAATCGCTTCCAGACGCAGGCTTCTTCCGGTGGTTCCGGCATCCGCACCATCTCTGACCCAATTTAACCAGCCTAAATTCTGAACGTGAACTCGATATTCCACATGGTAACCCGGCATATTATTCAGCTTAATCCGGATAGCTTCAGCTCTCAGGCCTTTTCCGGTAGTGCCGGCTATCACATCGGCAGTAACCCAGTTCATCCAACCCAGATTCTGTATATGCATCTGATAAGAAAGGCTGGCACCTGCAGGGGCATCTTTTAATGAAATTCTGACAGCCTCCATTCGTTTGCTCTGGCCAATCGTACCAGAAGTTGCTCCGTCTTTTCTTGAGTGATTAGTTTCCCAACCAAGGTTTTGCAGATGGGAAGAATACAGGACAGAAGGAGTTGTTTCTTGTCCTGAAGCTTCCGTTTTGTATCCCGCATATACCGGCCAGACACTTGAGCTTTCCTGACCTAATGCCCAGCTTCCGGAGCCTTTCAGACCGTACTTATCCACAAGTCCCAATTTATATTCTGTTGAGGCGATATCATCATACCAGATATCGTACACACCGGGTGTTAAGGTTCTTCCTCCCCAGAGTTTCGGCATCGTTTCCCCCTCGTACAGATTAAGTGTAAGCTGTGCGGATTGGGAATCTGTATGATACACTTTTGTGGTTTCATAATTCTCAATGAGATTCTCTATATCCATAGAGGTTAATCCATGTCCTCCGACAGCATCCCCCGCTTTCCAGTAGCGTCCAAAAAAAGGCATGCCGAGAACCAATTTATCGGGCGTGGTATACTGCAGTGCGTACTGGATCGATTTTTCGGTAAAAGAAGCACTGGCAACCGGACCGGCAGGGCCTCCGGAGTAAGATTCGTCATAACCCATTATCATGAGATAATCACTGTATGTTGCAAGTGCGGTATAGTCATAGCACCCATGCCAGCCGATCTGCCAATTGTTGGGATTGGCTGCCACAGCTACCGCAACGACTTTGTCCGGCAGTTTATCCCGCAGCCTTTTTACAAAATTGGTGTAAGCATCACGATGCAGATGACTGACATTTTCGATGTCGACGTTAATTCCATCCAGATTATAGTTGTTTACGGCCTGGGCAATCTGGTTAGTCAGCTGCTCGGTATTATCTAATGCAATAACCCCCAGATCCCGGTCCCAATGGTTTGAGATAAAAGGAATGACCTGCTTGTTTTGGGAATGCATATTCTCAACAAATACCGGATCGATTTTCTGTGAGTTCAGACTTCCATCAGAATAGAGCTCAAAATAATCGGGAGAAACACTATCCAATACTTTATTACTGATCGCCACATAATTCATATACTGAGTGGTGGTTCCGCCATATAAATAAGACATTGCATATTCATGTGCAAAAACCGGTACAGAAGATAATAAACAAAAGAACAGTGAGATGACTGGGAATGCTAACTTTTTCATAATATTCATATAATAATTTATTCACCTCCTTTATTATATGAAATATTATTAGCCATTCTTTTGATGTATACCCTCAAAAACATGCGGATTCTTCTGGAAATTGATCGTGGAATCTTTAGATTAATCCCAATTTACGCCCTGTTTCTACAGCGGCAACACGGGAATTAACTTCTAATTTTCGATATATATTGAGAATATGTGTTTTAACAGTGGCAAGTGAAATAAATAATTCTTCACCGATTAATTTATTTGTTTTTCCTTCTGACAGGCAGATCAGCACTTCTATTTCTCTTTCGCTTAAGATCGTACTGTCGGGTACATGACAGAATTTCAATATTTTGGAATGGAATGCAAATTCTTTTTCTGAAAATTTATCAGCAAATATGAGCGCGTATTTTTTCCGGACCTTTGCAACGGCTTCCTTGCTTAGAAAAAAGGGCTGAAGTATGGAATCGTAACAGGCATAATAGACTGCTTCCTGATATAAGTCCGGGATCATGCGATTACCATCGGGATAAAGCTGCAATAGAATTTCGAGCTTGCATAAAGCAGCTTCAGTAAGCTTTAAATATATTTTTTCTTTTCTCGCATAACTAAGTATATAATCTATAATCTGAAGTGCTTTATGCGGCTGCCCTTTTTCGTTAATTAGCCGGGCATATAAGAGTCTGCTGTTCATCGGCTGATGGTCAGATGAATTCTCATACTCCTGAATATACTGCTCTTTCAAGGCGGTACCCATTTCATCGAACAGCCATAAGTACTTGATTAGATTGGCCACCAAAGTGGGATTCCTGTAAACCTCCAGGGTTAATAGATGCTTGATTAAAGGAATTCCCTTTTCTTCCTGCCTGGAAAGACAATAATATTCAGCCAGATTATGTTCATATGCGACAACGAGCTGACCGCTTTTTGAATTCACAAATTCAGCACAGAGATTCAGCATTTCCTCGGCCTTTTCTACTTCCATTCGCTTTAGATATACCCCGGTTATGCTAATGTAGTGATTTATATAAAAAATGGAAAGATACTCGGACTTTGCCAATTCAGTTACAATCTGATTATGCATTTCCAACGATTTTTGGAAATAGCCTAACTCTTCATAATTCTGGGAGCGAAGGCTTAAATAAAAGAAATCCATATATGGGTACACTTCATTTTTCGCATATCTTAAGCAGATGTCCAGAGCGTCTAAGGCTTCCAGAAACCGATCCTGATAATATAAAAAAGCGGCTTTAACCACATAGATAAATGTTTTTGTAAGCGGGAGCAGGCCTAAAGCTTCGAGTTCTTCATTGGGAATAATATTAAAATCCAGCTTCAGAGGATCGGTACTAAATAAAATTTCCATACCATAAAAGAGGCTGTAACGAGGTTCTCTGTCGATAGCGGATATTGCTGCATGATAAACATCACTGCAGCCTTGAAAATCATAATTACAATAATGAGCAAAAAACTTTTGAAACATAAAATCCAGATTATTTAAGGCATCATTCGTTGATATCTTCATTGCAAAAGCTGCCGTAGTCAGATTGAGCGGAAGGTGAACCAAATGTCCTATTAAGGCGTCATAATCGCCGCTGTTATATAAAAGCTGAAAGCTTTCTTCATATTCTCCGAGAGCTAAAAATGCTTCTGCTGCTGTATGTTGTATTTGGGTTTGTTCCTGAGCGGGAAATTGGTCAAAATGGGTATTTAGGTAATCGCTAAGCATATTATGATAACGATACAACCCTTCTTTTTCATCCAGGCATTGGATCAGAAAGTTTTTATTCAATAGATTGCTGAGCATAGTGGTGAAATTCTCATCCGGGAATAAAGCACTGCATATACTCTGACTAAAATAAGAGAACCCCGAGGTTGCAGAAAGAAAATACTGTTCCTTCTCATCCAGATGATTATATATTTCGTTTGTTAAATATTCGCGTAAATAGGTATTGCTTAAATCTGAAGATAAAATATCCTCGGAGGACTTACCAATTGATGCCGTGGCGAGAAGCTGGAGTCCGCCGATCCAGCCTTCCCCTTTTTCTGCCAGATAGTGCAGAGTATCATCCTCAAAGGGCAGCGATAAGGTATGCTTTAAGAAGAAAAAGGACTCATCAGGGGTGAGTGTCAATTGTGCTTCTTCCAGACACAGGAGTTCTCCCTGCATCAGATATTGTGAGAGATATAAAGCCGGTGTCTCTCTGCTTAAAAGAATAATATGAAAAGGAGCGGTCATATGGGTGATAAAAAAATCCAGTGCTTTTACCAGATTTTCATTATTAATATAATGAAAATCATCTAAAACAATAAAACAAGGTTCTTGAGACTCAAAATAGTGTTCTGCAAGAATATTGAGCAGGGTTGTCAACAGTATCTCTATATCGGTAGTGTGGAAAGTATTATTAAAGTTTTGCAGATATACGTCTTTTGATTTGCCCAGATAATCTGATAATGCTTCGATAATATAATTCCAGAATGTATGCGGCTGATTGGAAGTCTTATCGAGACTGATCCAGATAAAATCAGCCGGGTTATTCTCTTTGATATAGGAGGTTAGAAGGGTAGTTTTACCACTTCCCGGACCTCCTTTAATCAGCGTGATTTTATATTTTGCGATATTGCCAAGCTGGTCATATAAATGTTTTCGAATCATATAGTTTTGCCGAGGCTGCGGTATCTTTAATCGGGTTGATAAAATATATTGATTCATAAATCCTCCAAAGTTTTTAACGTTACTTTTAGTTTAGCGCGTTTATACTCTGGATTCAATGACTTTGTATATAATCTCTTTTAGTTTTAATAGCAGCAAAGATTATGAAAAAAACCATCAGGATTCCTAAATAAAGCAAATAGATGGTGTATGATGATAAATCAGCACCTTTTTCTACTTGTTCGACAATATTGAGATAAGCCTTCTGAGGCAGGATATTAATTATTTTTTTTAAAATTACATTTCCTTTTCCAAAAGAGAAAAAACTTCCCGCGAGCACAGAGGTCATAACAATAATGGCAGAAGCAGCCATGTTTGCGTTATCGCTTTTATTTGTCAGGCTGTTTATAAATACAGAAAAGGCTGTTGCAATAGCGCAGATCAGAGCTATTAGTGCGGCATACTGCAAAAATGTAAAACCTAAGTCCAGGCGGGTGACTAATTTGATCATGCTCAAAATTATCATGGTGGTAAGATAAAGGGTGGTAAAACTAAAAATATAGTGCGCAGTAAGATATCTGCCTAAAGAGATGGGAGAAGATATTACTCTGCAAATCTGTTTATGTTCTTTATCCTCGGCGTACACAAACATAAGGGTCACACTTTCCATCAGCAGAAACATGAGCAGATATCCGATAATCATCATCCCCGCCCCTCGTTTTTCAGCATGATAAGATTCCGGTACGGTGCCTGTATCCAGCAGCTGCATTATCGCATTTTTTGTTTCTTCGCTTTTGATCGTTTCAACTTTAAAAGAACCGTCCGGCTGTTCTATCAGAATTGCGTCATAGGAACCAGATACCATTTGTGACGCCGGCGGGGCCTCTTTTAAAGTAGTTATTTTTAAGGCGGGAATATCAAGAGCTTCCGCTGGGGTAGAAGAAATAATTGCGATGTTGGCAACCGTTTCCGTTTTGGTACTGAAGAAAATCGCTGCGGCAATTGCGCCGACGGTCATAATCAGCATCGAAATAATAAGGGATTTTTTAGTCAGCATCCGGGAAAAATTATTCTTTAATATGGCAATCATATGAAATCCTCCGTTCTGAAAAGTTTCTTACTCAATAAGATGCAAATGATCGAAAGCACGATTAAAATAAAGCAGGATGGCAGCAGCAGGTTGAAGTTCCGGTCATATATAATCTGAAAAGCAGTCGTCGCGATCCATTGTAGCGGCGAGAGATTGCTGACGGCTGCAACGGTCTTCCCAAGTCCATCCATGGGAAAAAACACTCCGCCAAGAAGAGCCATTATGGTAATGAAAAAGCTGATAATTTGATTGACCGCTTCTTCGGTCTTTAAGACACAGCAAAGCATCACGCTGAATGCAGCTGAAAACAATTCTACCAGCACCATTAATAGCCAGAGATAAATGGCGTTAGAGCCGCCGTAATTGACGTTTACTGTCAGATGAAGTAAGAGCATCACCGCGGTATAGCAGACCGTCGTAAAGATTACCGTGGCAATTACTTTTGAAAAATGAATGATAAAGGAAGGAACCGGAGCATAGATTAAACGCATGTTAGGACCCTTAATATCCTTCTCCATAAAACTGTTAGCAGCTAAAGTAGCCGCGTTCAAGGCACTGTAAATCATCGTGGTAATCCCATAAAAATCATAGGAAGTAACGGTGCTGCTGTAGCTGTCTTTGGCTAAAAAGCCAAAGATGAGAGCCAGAATATATGGAAATGCTGTTGTGTAGAATATCCACATAGGATTGGTAAAAAGATTTACCAGATCCATTTTTAATATATTTTTAAATTGATTCATCTTATCGCCCCCTAATCTCGCAGTGACTTTCCGGTTAAACGTAAAAAGACGGTTTCCAGACTGGTCGCTTCACAAGAAATGCTGTTAATTTTAGTCTGATTCTGAATAAAAACGGCGATGATTCGATCCAGATTTTCCACACTTTTCAGAGCGGAGAGCTCAACATAGGATTTGGATATATTGACATGCTTTATCCCTTCAATATGATAGAATTCCTGTTCGTTAAGCCGTTCGGTTTGATCCACATCGATATGATAAAGCTTTTCTTCATTGACATGTTCTTTCAATTCTTCCTTCGTACCGCCGGCGATAATCCGTCCGTCATCCATAATCATAATCCGGGTTGAAATTTCTTCCACCTCTTCCATGTAGTGAGTGGTGTAGATAATGGTCATCCCCTGGCTGCGCAGTTTTTTAATTGAGTCCAGAATATGATTCCGTGACTGTGGATCGATACCGACGGTTGGTTCATCCATAATCAGGATCTCCGGTTGATGGGCAATCGCACAGGCGATGTTTAAACGACGCTTCATCCCGCCGGAGTAAGTTTTTACTTTATCTTTTCGGCGGTCTGATAATCCAGCAAAGGCTAGTGCAGCGTCACATTGCTTTTTTAAATTCCGTCCCTTTAACCCGTACAAAGAGGCAAAAAAATTAATATTCTGTTCGGCCGACAATTCTTCGTACAGTGCGATATCCTGAGGTACAATACCAAGACGGTTCTTGAAAGTGCGGATATGATCGTGGACATTTTCCTTTTCGCTTTGAATCAGACCGTGTTCATAATCCAGGGCACCGGTCAGGATATTTATAGTGGTGCTTTTTCCGGCACCATTGGGGCCGAGAATACACAGAATTTCGCCCTTTTTCACGTCGAAGCTGATATCTTTTATGACCTTTTTGTTTTTATAACTTTTTTCTAAATTCTGAATTGATAGTATTGGTTCCATAGTATTTTCCTCGCTTTTTTAATGATATGCTTATTATAATAAACACCGCATAATTTTCCTATCAACCGAACGGTTGATATTGGGGATGAGATCTGCGGGGCTTATTTTAAAGTTGGTATATGGATTATCGTATTAGCGTAAAAGACCTTAAAAATGTAACACTTTGTATAAACGCAGCCGCATTGTATTATCGAAAAAGAAAATCTATAATGAACCTAATATCAAGGGAGGTCACGAAATGAAAGCAGCGGTGTTTTACGGAAAAGTAAAGATAATCTTAGAGGAACATGAGTACAAAAAGCCCGGCGGTGATGAAGTGTTGATAAAAGTAAAGGCAGCAGGGATCTGCGGCACCGATATGCATATCTATGACGGGGCAAAAGGCGCTTCGGAGTGTTATCCGCCGGTGGTATTGGGGCATGAGTTTGCAGGCATTGTCACAGAAGTTGGCGCTGATGTCACAGATATTAAGGCTGGGGATCATGTAACGGTGGATCCGAGCATTGTATGCAATGAATGTTATGAATGTTTATCGGGCAAGACTGCTGAACATTTCATTGTGTTATGAAGTGCTCGGCAGTCTTTGTATTTGAGGTTAATAGTTTAAATATGCTTTATGCAGTTTTCTTGTTTCCTGTAAATGCAATGATTGTAAAGAGTACTGCCAGAACCATGAGGATGATGATTGAAAATAGCATAGCGCCCTGTGTCCCTGTAAGTGTTCCGGATGATGTAAAGATTGCGCCTCCGGCTGTTACAAGGTACGGACAGATTGTCATACCGGCATTCTGCATACATGTTGCAATAGATACGGCCATCCCCGCAGAGGTCTGTGAAACAGCTCCGCCGGCGCCATTCAGGATGCACGGCATACAGATCGAGAAGGCCAGCCCGCACATGAATGCTGCCATGTAAGACAACGGGAGGTTTGGTGCGTATACCATAATCAGGAATGATCCGGACAGAATCACACATCCAACAGTAAAGGTAAATCTTTTACAGATATCTGAGATTTTACCGAAAATGAAGCCCATAACAAAGCCGCCGAGTGCGAAGCATGCCAATGAATATCCCGCTGCGGCAGTATCACCGAGACCGCGTTCAGTAATGAGCAAGGCAGCAAAATTTGCATAAGTCTGAGCTCCGGACATATATACAAAGAACGCTACACACCAGATCCACATCATAGTTGTTGGCTGGAATTTTATTTTTTTACCTGGTGATTCAGCCTTAACTGGCTGTTTGTATGGAATACATATAAATGCAGCAATCAAGGATACAATTGCGATCAAATGAACCAGAAATGCGATATTCCAACTGATTTTCCCCAGGTTTCCCGATACCAGCGAGAAGAAAAGGGCACCCAGCATCTGAAAGGCGGTCATGTTACCCATAATTTTTGCTCTTTCAGCAGGATCATTAAAGTTCTCTATAACAAGTGCCGGACAGAGTGTCTGGATAATACCAACGCCGACGCCAAAAATAAGACGCATAACCAGGATCAGCTCCAGACTGCTCATGAAATAAGGGAGGGTTCCGCCGATCAGCCAGAGTAAAGTGCCGGCAACCATCAAGGTCTTTTTGGGAATAGAATCCATTAATTTACCGCTGAGCAGCGTGACAAGTATAATGACCAGACAAGGGGCTGAAATCATGTAAGCCACTACTTTTGTCTGACCGGCCTCCGGAAAAGCGGCAGCAATGCTTGCTATATTGCTGGCTACAGCGATAGCCCCCATCATCAGAATCGCACACAGATAAATACCAATTTTGATTTTACTATTATTATTTTTATCCATTCTTCACGTTCCTTTCGTAATATAATATGATGCTGCCGGGGACTAGATATCGAGCGCGCGATAGTAACCGTTTGTAACGGCTTCAACAACCCGGCCCGGTTTTATACAGTCACCGGTTTCAAACACACGGGGAGCTGCATTATAGAAGCTGTCTGCAATGGTGCGGTCGGCCTTCATACCTGCTGCTAACAGGATGTTATCCGCGGCAAAGGTGACTTCTCCATCTGGAGTTATACAGACAAGTCCTTGTGATGTAACAGCTTTTGCTTTTGTGCTTATATGAACCTTGATATTGCTGTCACGCATTGCGATTTTCATGGCATTCTTATGCATAAAGTAAGAGTCTGCCGCCCAGTCATCTTTCATTTCAACGATGGTAACATCTTTTCCAAGACTGTTTAGATAAATTGCAGATTCACAGCCGACAAGACCGCCGCCAAGGATGATAACTTTCTGACCAAGGTCAGGAACAGGCTGGTGAAGTGCTTCAAGCCCGACAACTTTCTCATTATCAATGCCCGGTATAGGTGGAACAATTGGTTTTGCGCCGATAGCAGAAATGATAACATTAGCATTTTCTGCAGCGGTCTGTTCGGCAGTGAGTTCAGTATTTAGGCGAATTGCAATACCTGCTTCTGCTAAACGTCCCTTCAATAC
>Ga0153996_1001328_pt1 | contig 10111 bp, 10 predicted proteins | sample TSNC080MetaG_FD_104728 | JGI IMG/M metagenome (GOLD analysis project Ga0153996, IMG submission 104728) | Attine ant fungus gardens microbial communities from North Carolina, USA - TSNC080 MetaG | ecosystem: Host-associated > Fungi > Mycelium > Unclassified | place: USA: North Carolina, Lumber... | reverse complement strand
TTAGTTTGTTGCTAAGACATTATAAGAGTTCTTCCGGCAATTTCATCAAGCGTTGATTTAATTTAATGGACTACCCAATTATATCATGGCTTTGCTGCCCATTTTGAGGTGCGAAAGTTGAGTTAGTATAACTTACTATATACTCATTGTGTACCAATGATGTAGAGAAATTTCGTGTTTACTCCGAACTATAGGTATAGAAAAAAGAGAAAGAGGTGAAGTGGTGTGAATATTTACACAGTAAGTATGGTTATCTATCTTCTTATTGCTTTCGTGGTCGCAGTGGGATATAGCCGGAAAAAGACGACCTCAATCTCCGACTTTTTTGTAGGCGGCCGTCAATTCGGTGTACTTTTTGTGTTTTTTACTATGATGGCAACATTTTTGGGCGCAGGTACGACTGTCGGCACAACGGCCTGGGTGTGGAAAAGAGGATTGTCCCAGGCCTGGATGACGATAGGCTATACAATTGTGTTTTTGTTTATCGGTTTTTTCCTGACAACGCGGGTGAGGCGCTTTGGCGCCCGATGTAATGCGTTTACTTTTGCCGACTTCCTTGAAATTCGCTATAACAAACCAGCCCGTTATATTGGAGCAACGCTGATGTGGTTCGCTTTCATGTCGATTGCTGCGTTTCAGTATATCGGCATCGGCCGTATCATCAACACAGTTACAGGCATTGACTATACGATTGCAGTACTGATTGCCGCTCTTATTACTATCTTATACACAGCTTACGGCGGTATGTGGGCTATCGCTATAACCGGCGTAGTCAAGGGTGGACTGATTTTTGTCGGCATTTCAATTATGGCGCCCATGCTTTATCTGCAGGCGGGAGGGCTTGAAGGCATACTTAAGGCAGTGCCTGAACAGCATTTCAGCCTTGTCGGCCATATTACACCGTCACAAGCGCTGACTTGGTTTCTCGTTTTCTTTCTGGGCATTATTCCAATGCAAGACTGGTGGCAGCGCGTGCTGTCGGCCAAAGGAGAACGGGAGGCGAGGGCAGGCGTTCTTTGTCTTGCCGTCGGATTTGTTCTTGTAGAGGTTCTTATTTATATTATCGGTTTTGCCGGCAAGGTACTTGAGCCCAATATCGCAAACCCGGAGAACCTATTCCCGACGCTTGTTGTACATTATTTTAACCCCTATCTCGGCGGTTTGCTGCTCGCAGCGCTGATTGCGATTATTACGAGTACGGCATCGGCTTGTCTCTTAGTCGCCTCAACTCATTTTACGAGAGACTTATACCAGGGTATTTTTAATCCCCAAGCTACTGAAACGCAACAATTAAGGTTCTCGCGGGTATCTACTTTCGTCTTAGGCATGATGGTACTGGTCTTTGTCTTTCTTTCCCCAGGTATGTTTGAACTGTTTGTTATTAGCGCCGACATTTTAGGCGCTGCAATTGCCGTACCTATTCTAGCCGGATTTTTTCTGCCGCAAGTTGGCTCGCAGACTGGATTTTTGGCGATGATCGCGGGTATTATCGGCTGGCTATGCAGTTATCTAGGCTGGCAGCCAATGGGTTTTGGACCTGCGGTAGTAGGCGCCGGTTTCTCACTCACTGCCGTTATTATCGGCATGCTGATACTTCCTCCTGCCGATAAAGAGACATTGATAAAAATAGGAATAATCGACGACTTGCCGGTTGTAGCCAAGCAGGAAATAAAGTAAATAGGGGATAACAAACAGTTATGGATAGCGGAAACCGTCACAATATCATGCCCATCCCTTCTGGTTGCATTCCAGTCCCGGAAAAAGCGCCACCAGTCCCGCAGGTCGTGCAAGAAACTGTCTCTGTCTTCAATATAAAAGACTCCAGCCCTGGAAACTGGGACTTGGTTCCTGTGCCTGACACTCTTACTTAACTGAATAGCATTTTTATAAACATTGAGTCAAGACTCCCGCTCTACAGGCGGCTTCAGTTCAGGTGGAGTAGACTCTCCACCTGAACCCCCGATGTTTCAGATTTACTGAAACAAGTTCACTCTCTGTTTTTGCTGCGTACAGGAAGTAAGTCCCGAAACACATAAACCAATATTAATAAACCGCCTCCGAATGCGCCCCATTCAAACCACGGGTTGTCTGCCAGCCTATGCCATGTGCTGCCCAGTACGGCCCCGGCACCTAAAAAGATAGTTAACCAAAGAACCGCGTGTAATCATATCGCAGATCAAAAATTTGCCGAGAGAAATACCGCTAATGCCGGCTACATAAGGGGTAATATTGCCTACCGTCGGTAAGAAGCGACCGCCGAGCACATAAGTCGGAGCCGATTTTTGCAAAAGCTCCTGCGCCTTGTCAATGCGTTCCGGGGTTAGTCGAATATATTTTCCCCATTTCTGGATACAGGACTCTCCAATATAACGTCCGATCATAAAGGCAGAAAGTGAACCCAGCAGATAGCCCAGCAAAGCCGTTAGCCAGGCAGTGCTCATAGTAAACTCCCCTTGTCTTACCAAAAAACCGGCCAAAGCGACTAATACGCTCCCAGGAAAGGGCAGTCCTATTGCTTCTAAAAAAATTCCGATAAATATCCCTGGCAATCCTAGGCTGCTTAACATTTCAACAATCTTGTCAAACAAATTATCTCCTCCCAAGCCTATTATGGCTGAGAATGTAATATTTGTTTGGCTGCCTGTTAAATATGTTTTTAGAAATTTTACCTGTTTTTATCAATATATATTTTGTAACAAAAATTATATAAAGGGCGTGAGAAAATGGTCTGGCAACAAGTAATTAACCCGCATCTCATGCGGGTTAATTATGCTTCTTACATTGATGGGCTTATTAACTCCGATTTTACTTGCTGAATATCGTTTGGTGTAGCAGGGGCAGCCGGCTTGTAATACCCCTTTTGAAGTGCAGTTTGAGCAATCTGATACTGCCGCTGCTCATCCTGGTTTCTCATTTGCTGAAAGGTTGAACGCAATTGCGAATCACTTGTTTCGGCAATTACGCTAGCATAGGTCGCTAAACTGCCTTTGATCATTGCTAAATAATCATTGAGCATATCTTTATCATTCATGATTTAACTTCCCTCCTATTGTAAAAATGACATAAGTTTCTGTTTTGAGCTTCTGGCTGCCGTTGCGTCTTGTTGAAACATTTGCTTGAGCTGTGTATCATTGCACTGCTGAGCGTACGCTTCAAGTTTATTGGCTACCGTTTCATGACCGCCAATCATATGGCGTAAATGTTGAAGTTCCATTTGATTTAATTGTGTCAAAGCCAACACTCCCTTCTATGTATTACATAATTATTATTGGCTGAAATCTTCTTCATTATTCAGGTAAAATGAGGTGACACGAGAGTCGGCTAAGCAAAAATAGGGAAGACAAAAGAACGCATATTCTGTATAATTATAACTGCTAAACCAATGATGATCAGAAAAGAGGCGTTCTTTATAAGACGGCATACCACAATCTAATCGTATTAAGACAGCCGGTAACGGAAGAAGAAATAAAAGAGCAAACTACCCGTTGGACGGGTGGTGTTGATTGCTCTTGTTTAGCTACTTGGTCAGTGTTTGTACTACTGCCCTACCGAAGGGAAAAACCGAGAAATTTTATTTCGCCAATTAGCTTGTCCTGCTTAAAAAGAACATTGGCGAATTTACTGCTAAGACGTTATAATCCTATTCCGAGAGGAAAACAAAAAGGAACGTCCCCTTTTGTTCCTTTCATGCATTTTACCTGATAAGACAAAATTCACTTGTTGACAATAATTGTCAGCCATTGCTATAATCTTCTTAGATAAGTAGTCACGCAGGATGGTTTCTAATGATGAAACTATTTGTATTTTATCCGATGACTAAACTGCTCTAAGACCCCTCCTCTGTAAGCGGGAGTTAAGAGCGGCTAAGTCCATCTGAAGCTAAGTCTCTCTTTATTTAAATGATAATCAGGAGCTCCGTTGCGTAGATAACTTGCGTGCGGAGTTTTTATGTAAATATAGGAGCATAAGTTGTAAGGCTATGACCGAACTGTACAGGATTTAAGGCGTTGAGGCTGTTGGCAGCCGCTAAAGCATCTGCGCGGAAACTGTTAAGCGATTGGAGGACATATGATAATGAAACTACAAGACCTATTTCACACATTATCGGCGGAAGAAACAGCCCTGCAACTGGGATTTGAAACGGCTGATCCTCTGACTGGAGCTTTTTCTCATAAGAGGGTAGTGCATGCAGGTGTGCAGGGGCGTCCCGTATCGCCCATTCAGGCGCAAGCGTTGTGGTCTCAGGTTATGGCGCAGCCGCCGGCTGAAAAAACGGAGCGGACGGCCTATATTCATATTCCGTTTTGTCAGACAAAATGTTTGTATTGCAACTTTTTTCAAAATGCAGTTAACCAGGCAGCGGAAGACCGCTATATCGACTGTCTAATCCGGGAGTTGGAAACCGATGCCGACACTCGGCAACTAAAGGATGGTCTGATTCATGCTGTTTTTATTGGCGGTGGAACCCCTACCTCGCTCTCGCCGCATAATGCCCGCCGGTTGCTAACGGCCATTCGCCGCTGTTTACCGCTGAGCCATGACTATGAATTGACGCTCGAAGGCCGCAGCAATGATCTGATACCGGAAAAAATGGATGTTTGGATGGAAAGCGGCGTCAATCGTGTATCTATCGGCGTACAATCTTTTCATACGAAAATTCGCCGCCAAATGGGAAGAGTGGATGATCAGGAAACCTTACTGAAGCGATTGGCTGCATTGAAGGCTTATGGCCAATGTTCCGTTATCATTGACCTTATCTATGGCTTGCCTGACCAGGACATGCAGGTATGGGAGGAAGATTTGCAGATTTTGACCGATTCCGTGGTTGACGGTATGGATTTATACCAACTTAATGTATTTTACGGCAGTGAGCTGGAAAAACAGATAGTGGCTGGAAAAATATCGCCGGCGGCCAATACTTCCGAGCAGGCTCAGATGTACGCCTATGCTCAGGAATTCGTAATAAAACGCGGTTTTCAGCGTCTTAGCAACTGTCATTGGCGGCGAAACGACCGGGAGCGCAGCCTTTACAATACGCTGGCAAAGCGGGGAAGCGCCATATTCCCGTTCGGCTGCGGTGCAGGCGGTAATGTAGGCGGCTATTCGACTATGCTGCACCGCGGTCTGCTGCCATATCAGAGTATGGCTATGGAAGGGCTAAAGCCGCTCATGGCTCTGGTAGAGCAGACGCCGGTGCAGTCTGTTATCAATAGCATATTGGATCAACTAGAGCGGGGATTCTTAGATTTAGCGCAATTGATTAAAGGGGATAACCGGCTGGCCGAACTGCAATGGATCTACGAGCTTTGGGAGCAAAGAGGGCTTGTACATTATAACGGCGTTTACCGCCTGACAGTGGCCGGTCAGTTCTGGCAGGTCAACATTGCCCAAACTACTGCAGAATGTGTAGAGTTTATTTTGCTGCAAACACACAACATTGCCGTGCAGGGAATCGCCGCACAGGACGGAAAGGCGCGGACTTCGGGAGGCAGGGTTATGCCGCCGGGGCATCCGGCGATTGCCTTATCCGATGACTAAACTGTGTTAACTCCCAATTTACTATTATGAGGTGCTGGCTTGATGAATCCCGGCAAGATTCTTAAAAAATATATTTTAATGACTGTGGGCTGTCTTTCCCTAGCCATTGGTATTCTAGGCATCTTTCTTCCCTTGCTGCCGACAGTGCCTTTTCTATTACTCACAGCGTATTGCTTTGCCCGTAGTTCAAACCGGCTGTATAATTGGCTGATTAACCATAAAACATTTGGCAGCTATATCTATAATTATCAAACTTACCGGGCCATGCCCCGCAAGACGAAAATTCTGGCGATTGCTTTTCTGTGGGGATCTCTGGGGATTTCCATGAGTTTGCTGCCTGGCGTGTATTTCTGTCTTTTACTATTTATTTTGGGGATGGGCGTAACTTTTTATGTTCTTTCATTAAAGACTTTAAAATAGCAATCAGAAAAATCACCTGATGTTTGCTTATAAAGCGTATATATGTTTTTAATAAAGCAAATTAACCAGCACAAAAAAAGCTATGCGGGAACTTGCCTTCGCACAGCTTTTTCTGAAAATCCATAATGCCGGAAGTGAACTTGTTTCAGTAAATCTGAAACATCGGGGGTTCAGGTGGAGAGTCTACTCCACCTGAACTGAAACCGCCTGTAGAGGCGGGAGTCTTGACTCAATGTTTAAGATAAAAAAACTACTGTAAAAGAAATGTAAATAATGGTATAACTCAACTAAGGCAAACAAATACCACTGCGATTAGGGAACGCGCCAACGTCCCCTAACACGCGAGGTGCATGAACACCTACACGTAGCAAGCTTGCCCACAGTGGCAATTTCTATTATACTTTGCAATTAGAGCAGAAGCAAGATTTTGCTTTTGTTCTGGGCAGCAGTATATGTTACTTGTGTGCTTTTTTAGCGCGCAGTAGGTTAGTTTAACCTTGCTGCGCGTTTTTGGTTGCCGTAAAAAATCAAAAAGGGGAACGGTCATGGCTGAATATAAGTTAGCTTATTTGCAACGAGAGATTGACGCGTGTAGAGAAAAACTCAACTCGATGTCAATTGATGATCCGGAGATCATAAAAGTATCCGGCCAGCTCGATATTCTCTTGAATGAATACATAAGGCTCAAAAGCAGTAGTGATAGTTGAAGCCCCTGCAGGCGCTATTGAAATTCATGGGCATGCTGCCGGATAAAGTTCCAAAATAGGCTTGCCGACTCTGAATGGCGTTTGTTTTTCAGGCGAATCATACAAATATAGTTTATCTCTTCCGGTACAATTTTGATGCTGATAACACTGGGATGCTTAACATAAGCGACGTGCTTGTTCATTAATAGTGCGATCCCCATGTTTTTGGCGACAAGTTCAATGATAGTTTCGGGACGTTTACCCATGTAGGTTATGTGCGGGACAAAACCGGCCCGCTCGCAGGCTGCGGTACAAAGCGAATAAAGCAACGTGTTTTGGTCAAGCAGCAAGAAGCTCTCCCCGGACAGTTGAGATAAATTGAGAGATTGTTTATGGGCAAGACAATGTTGTTTGGGAAGAACCGCCATCATATGGTCAGTATATAAAGGCAAGGATTCCAACTCGGGGCTATAAATTGCGCTACTGCGCCAAAATGCAAGCTCACAGCTTCTATTTTCTAGACAATCGATAATGTCTTTGCTCTCTGTTTCCCGCACGTCTAGCCGTATGGCTGGGAATTTATTATTAAACTTTGCGATTGCGCTTGTAATTTTGTATTGCGCCATCATCGGTATGCTGGCAATAGAGAGGATCTGTTGCTTGTGCACAGCTTGTTCGTTCAGCAGATTTCGCAGCTTGGAATGGGCTTCTATAATGTCATGTGCATATGGGAGTAATAGTTTGCCTGTTTCTGATAGCGTCACGCTCCTGGTTGAACGGTCAAACAAGGTTGTTTCCAGCTCCCGCTCCAGCGCTTTGATATGTTTGCTTAGCGATGATTGAGATAGATTCAGATCTTCCGCGGCCAAAGAAAAACTTCCGCATTTGGCAATTGTAACGAACTCATGCAGATAATGTATTTCCAAACAGCCTCATCCTTTTGATTTATTCCTTTATAGAATATATTGTAGCGCAACTTGAATTGAATAGAAATTTTTTTTGGCTTATACTGTCATTAGAATGTCAATTTTTTAGCGGCGCACAATGTACAGCGCAGCTTAATTTATAGAGGGGTGAGAGATAAAATGTATAAACCTGCGATGGATTTGTTTGATTTGCGTACGGCATTGAGTTTGCTAGCCGATATGCCGGGAGAATGGCTGGAAACAGATGAGCCGGTCGATCCTCATGCCGAGCTGGCCGGCGTTTACCGGCATATTGGCGCAGGCGGGACGGTGATGCGTCCAACGCGCATTGGGCCGGCAATGATATTTAACAATGTCAAAGGGCATCCCGGGGTGAAAATTGTTATTGGAGTGTTGGCCAGCAGAAAGCGCGTTGCCGCTATGTTGGGTTGCAAGCCGGAGGATCTGGGATTTTTACTCAAAGATAGTGTACAAAAGCCAATCGCGCCGTTGGTCGTTGAAAATACTCAGGCGCCTTGTCAGCAGGTTGTGCATAGGGCGACCCAGGAAGAATTTGATTTGTACAAGCTTATTCCTGCCCCTACCAATACACCGGATGACGCTGGGCCTTACATTACTATGGGCATGTGTTATGCTTCTCATCCCGAGACCGGGGTATCGGACGTAACGATTCACAGGATGTGCATCCAGGGAAAAGACGAGCTGTCGATCTTTTTTACTCCAGGCGCTCGGCATATCGGGGCGATGGCAGAATGTGCGACACGTATCGGGCAGCCGCTGCCAATCTCAATTAGTATCGGGGTTGACCCGGCCATTGCGGTCGCCTCTTGCTTCGAGCCGCCAACAACGCCTATGGGCTTTAACGAGCTAGGTATTGCCGGCAGTTTACGCGGAAAGGCAGTTGAGCTTGTGCAATGTCTGACAGTTGAGGAAAAGGCGATTGCTAATGCGGAGTATGTCATCGAGGGAGAAATTCTTCCCGGGGTGTATGTAAAAGAAGATAAAAATAGTGGGACAGGGTATGCCATGCCGGAATTTCCCGGTTATACTGGAGCTGCCTGTGAGGTATGCAGCGTCATCAAGGTAAAAGCTGTTACTCACCGGCACAACCCGATTATGCAGACTTGTATCGGTCCTAGTGAAGAGCATGTTAATCTGGCCGGCATTCCCACCGAGGCTAGCATCCTGGATATGGTGGAAAGAGCTATGCCTGGTAGATTGCTGAATGTGTACGCCCATTCATCGGGTGGAGGAAAATATATGGCTGTGCTTCAATTTAAAAAGCGGAGCAGCAGCGATGAAGGCAGACAAAGACAGGCAGCCTTGCTGGCATTCGCAGCGTTTTCCGAGCTTAAGCATGTGATACTTGTTGACGAGGATGTCGACCCTTTTGATACTAATGATGTGCTTTGGGCGATGAATACCCGGTATCAAGGCGATATCGACACGGTTTTCATTCCGGGCGTTCGCTGCCATCCTCTCGACCCGTCGCAGTCTCCTGAATATAACCCGGCTATTTTGCATCAGGGTGTCAGTTGCAAAACTATTTTTGACTGTACGGTGCCATTTCATTTAAAGGAAAAGTTTGTCCGGGCACAGTTTAAGGAAGTTGACCCCGGACGTTTTATCCGATGACTAAACTGCGTCTTAACGCCGTTTCTGAAAGCGGGAGCTAAGAGCGGCTAAGTCACTCGGGTAAGGTCGATTAAACTTCAGATGGGGTAAGAAAACCATCTGAAGCTACGTTTCTCTTTATGCCATTCAGTCTGTAGCAGGTAACGGGAGGTGATGACCGGACATGATTGAACTTAATTTTGATGAAGGGGTCAATCTGCGTGTTTGCGCTGTGTGGGCAGGCAGCGATCTTTGTGTTGTTATTACAGGCGGCGATTGTCCTCATATTGGGTCAGTCAGCATCGGTATTCCCCGGCCAAGCTTAAGGCAGGACGGCACACTATCGGCGACTGTTTCCACATTCAATATGGAAGGGCATAAAGATGACCATATTGGAAATCTGTTTGCACATCGATTGTCAGCCGAGTTTTCCTGTAAAACTGTTGTGACCTGCGGCATCCATGTTGATAATGCGGACGAGGCTGTTATCGACGATTTTCTGCTTGCTTCCCAAAAACTGCTTTTGCGTTTAGTTCACTGTATAAATATAAATATGTAGCTGTTAAACTTGGCGTAACGGCTAATCAAAATTGGCTGCCGCTTTATCTTAAACATTTGTCAAGACTCCCGCCTCTACAAGCGGCTTCAGTTCAGGTAGATTAGTCTCGCCACCTGAACCCCCGATGTTTCAGCTTTGCTGAACAAGTTCATTCAAGGCCTAACTTTCAGATGGGGTAAAGAAACTACCTGAAGCTTAGGCTTTCTTTATTTTTTTGAGTTATTATACATTTAAAAGGAATATTGACGATTGGTGGAGAATTCAGGTACTGGAATATCTATTTAGGAGGTGTTTTAAATGCCAATTGTCCAAATTGATATGTTGGAAGGACGGACAGTTGAACAAAAACGGGAAATGGTTGCTAAAAT
>Ga0153996_1001325_pt1 | contig 10146 bp, 11 predicted proteins | sample TSNC080MetaG_FD_104728 | JGI IMG/M metagenome (GOLD analysis project Ga0153996, IMG submission 104728) | Attine ant fungus gardens microbial communities from North Carolina, USA - TSNC080 MetaG | ecosystem: Host-associated > Fungi > Mycelium > Unclassified | place: USA: North Carolina, Lumber... | reverse complement strand
ATAGTCTGAGGATTAGACCTCAGACTTAACAACATCTTTTGTCACTTGTCTAACTTCGCATTTTTGAACTCTTTAAAGTATCAAATCACCCATCACAAATAGTAAGTGACCATTTGTGATAGACTTCCAGAAAGCATTGTATTAGACAAAGGAGTACAGTTTGCAGTGGGAATAATGAAGGAGCTGAACCAGTTATTGGGAATCCAAACAAAACTCTGCACAGCCTATCACCCATAGACAGATGAGCAAACAAAAAGGATCAACCAAGAATTGGAACAATATTTGAGGGTCTTTATTGACCATAGGCAAGAGCAATGGCCAGACTGGTTAGAAACAGCAGAATTTGCATATAATAACAAAATTCATACAGCAACAAAAACGTCATCATTTAAAGTAAACTACGGTCAAGACCCAAGAATGGGATTCAAGGGGAGAAGAAAGGAGAAGTATGAAGCAGCAAGAAAGTTTGTGGAAAAAATGAGAAAAATCCAGGAGGAAGTGAAAGTAGCACTGGAAAAAGCACAGGAGGAAATGAAGAAGTTTGTGAATAGAAAGAGAGGAGAGGAGGAGGAATACAAAGTAGGGGATTTAGTGCTATTAAGTATGAAGGACTTAAAATGGCAGATAAAGGGAAGAAGATCAGAGAAATTAACAGAATATTTTGTGGGCCCCCACAAAGTAAAGGGAATTGTCTCTAGTAATGCAATAGAATTAGAACTACCTAAGTCTATTAGAATACACCCTGTAGTCAATGTAAGTAGAGTATGGCTCTATAAACCACAAGTAGAGGAACAGAAGAAGATACCACCAAAACTAGTCATAATCAAGGGAGAAGAGGAATTTGAGGTAGAAAAAATCTTAAACAAGAGAACAATAAGAGGGAAGGAAAAGTTCTTAGTACAATGGAAGAGGTATATGGCAGAGGAAGATATATGGGAGAATAGGAAAAACTTGAAGAATGCAAAAGAGTTAGTGGAAGAGTTTGAGAGGGAGTACAGGGAAGAGGATGAAGAACTAAGGTGACAGAAGCTGGAAGAAGAAGAAAAAGAGTTTAGCTCATGAGTTCACGGCAAAATTGCTATATAGATGGAAAAGGAAAAGATACAAGAAAGAAAGGGAGAAGAGATAGGAGGAAAATTGGAAACAATGGAAAAATTCCTTGGGATGAGGAAACTTGAAGGGGGGGCCATGTTATGAGAGCCCCAAAAAGGAAATAAATTCCCATACATTTAAACACTTGATCCACAATATCAAGTCATACAATGGAGTCAAGATATAAATAGTGTGGGAACTTAGGTAATCTGATCATGTGACAAGGTTATGTGATTGTGGACTAGTAGTGTACAGCCACTTATAAAGTAGTATAAGTAGTCAAGCAATCCAATAAAGAACTCCATCGAGTTTTTCTTGAACATTCATCTTGGGTGATCATTAAGGGCTATCACAGTCTATTGATAACAGCAAGACTCATGAGCTAGCATCAGGTTTCTCAGATACAGACTCTCAATGTTGAAACTCTAGAAATCAAAGGCTCAGGAATATGAGATAATTTCAATCTAGAGTAGACTTAGACTAATATAATACCAAGACAGCAGATCAAAAGTCTATTAGTGACTAGTGATCCCATCACTACTAGACTCAGTCAGGAAGTGGACATGCCATCAGACTACACTTGTATCACTGATGCTCAAACACACTGGCATGTGTTTCTAGATTGTATTTGGAGTAGAAGGAAGCTAGTTCAGGGATCAGGGGATGACAGACAGGAGTGAAGTATAGAGGTGGAGTGGGGTCACATGGTCATGTCTGGAGGACAAGGAGATGATGCCTGTCATGGCCACATAGCAGTATCATGGAGGAGAGATATGAGAGAGTGTGTTAGAATAAAGAAGTTTTCTTTTCTATTCATTTTAATTGAGTCTTCAATATTTGTAATATTCTAATATATTTCTCAGAGTAGAGATTGATGGAGAGAGCCTCCTTGGCCCTTGCCTTCATCTCAAAAGCTCTTGAGGTTGTAAATGCAATTCTCTTGAGTATAAGGGGTAATTTTGGTGAGAGGTTGAGTTGGTGAAAGCTTCCTATCCTATATCCTATTCTTTCAAGAGACAAGACACAGTGGTCACTTGGACAACCTTCTACAGAGTAGCAGGCCTAAAGAGCCTGGCTAATCATTGACTCAGATTGTATCACACCTATAAGGTTTGGTGTGAGGGTACAGATGAGGGCTTGATTGAGTATGATAAGGCCCATGAGTGGTTTACTGACTATTCTACTAGTAAGCTTGTTATGGTGTGTAAAGGTGGATATCTAAGGAACACCATGTGAGGAGGATCTAGATTGAACCCACTATTATTTTGTCTATTTTTACATTACAGATAAGCTATACTTCTATATTTTAATTTTTTTCTAATACTCCCACTTTCTCCTTCTTCCCATGAACCCTTTAGCACACAATTGGGAACTGTCACCACCCATTTTTACATGCTTGTCACAGTAGAAATCTCTTTTGCCTCTTTTGCTGTGCTCTGAACTAATGATATTTATTGGGTATGAGGATAATGGCTATAGATTTATTTGCCACACACAAGGGAATGTCATATTCCTCTTCACCCAAGCTATCTTTGATGAAGGACACTTTCCTAGATGTCTATCTTCTTATTCCAGAGAGCAAATGCCCCCTGGTAGACTAACCCCAGAGACAAAGTCATCAGCACCTGGACCTTTTGGTGTAGATAAACCTGCTCTAACACCCTTTCCACCAACACCTGTATATCCTAGACCCTCTACTCCTCCAATCCCTCCTAATTTTCCAACTCACTCAGAATCTCCATCTCCTACTTCTCTACTAACACCACCTAAATGGTCTTCAGTAAAAACTGAAGAGGTTGAAGATATTGAAGATAAAGATGTTGAGATGCATTCCCCAAGCCCTCTTTCTCCTGAAGCTAGTCCCTCACAGTATACTCCTCCTCAGGTTCCAACTGTAATATCTCAAAAATGAGATAATGACCCACAGCCAGGAGAAGATGTTCCTCCTCTAAGATATGGCTTGAGGAGATCAATCCATGAGACTAGAGTCCCTCATAAAGAAGGTAATATATATGGAGAGGATTGCCATCCTACAGATATCTTGAGGCACCCTGAGTGGCGACGACATTCTGGTGAGGTCAATCTAGATATGGCATGCAGAATACTTGAGAATGCTCACAGACATATTCAAGCACAGCCTGATACTATTCCAATTGGAGGAGTATACTATCCATATAGTCAATAGGACAATACCATTGAAATAAATAGAATCTACTATGAAGTTGATTGGGTAGAACAACAACTTATTATAATTGACATAGAGGAAAATAATATGGATGCTCCACCTCTAGCAGGCAAGTCAGCTACCACAGCTATTACCAATCATATGGTATGCCTTACAAGAGAAGGGGAAGCAGAGCATATTTGCTTTCTCTTAGTACTCAGAGCAACTAAGACTCATTTTCTACCCAAAACCTTTAAAGATGTTGCTAAACTACCAGCTAACTCTAAGAAAAGTGGCTTGAATCTTGCCTTGAGAAGCTGAAATTGCTCAAAGACAGAGATATTTATGAGATTATGGACCTTTCCAAGGGAAAGAAAGCAGTCAAGAACTGCTAGGTGTTTAACATCAAGCCTGATAGTCGTTATCAATCTTGTCTTGTTGCCAAAGGATTTTCTCAAGTTGAAGGTATTGACTTTGATGAATTATTCTCTCCAGTTGTCTGCTATGAAACTGCACAACTGCTTCTTGCTGTTGCTGCACTTGAGGGTTTAGATATCCAAAGCGTTGATGTCAAAATAGCTTACTTATATGGTGTGTTATGCCCTGTAACACCAGTGATGTTGTTACTACCCCAGACCTCTCATGAGCCAGTTACTTTCCTACTTACATTGGTATAACTCCCCCATACTACTATAACTATATGGTTTAGTAAGGACTCCATTAAGCCATGATTGGAGTGGTATATTAGGAATCATCTTTGTACAGTTTCCTTAGCTTTGTTATCAACTAAGTCTCTCTTGTACCCTGTTACCCAAAACTCCTTGCCTTTTGCCAGTTGCCAATAAAAGCCTCTCCTAGTTTCTTTTGTTGGTTGTACCTTCCTGGATTCATGTTGCTATTACCCAAATATCTCCTTAAATCAAGGACTTGACATGGTGATCCAGATGAGCAAATCCATATAGAGCAGCCAGAAGGTTTCAAACTACCTGGAAAAGAAAACAAAGTCTGATGACTTTGCAAAGCATTGTATAGCCTTAAGCAAGCTGGCTTATCCTGGTGGCGCACAATGACTAAGTCAATACTTGCCCTAGAATTTAAGAGATGCAAATCTGATGCTGGCATATACTACTATCATGACAAAAAGACTAAAGCACTTGTTATAGCAATTGTCTATGTCAATGATGTTTACTTTATGGGTACTAAAGATTCCCTGCTCCTCAATGAGTTGAAGCAGAAATTTATGGCTAGATAAAAATGTTGTGACCTTGGTGAAACCACAGAGTTCCTAAGCATGCATATAAGCCATGATTGTAAAAATCAAAAGATATTTATTGATAAATGTAAGTATTTGGAGAAGGTGCTGGTGCACTTTAATGTTGCAACTAATCCTACTCATACTCCACTGCCATCTGAGTTTAGCTTTAAACCAAATAAAAAGCAGTGTGATTCCAAATTTTGCCAAAAGTACCAATAACTAGTTGGCTCCCTAATGTACTTGATGATTGGCTTGAGACTAGATATTGGCTTCGCAGTTGTCAAGTTAGCTCAACAGATGGCAAACTCTTCTAATGATCATTATCAAGTTGGGTTACATCTCTGTAGATACTTGCTTGCCACTTTCAGATATCAGCTTGTCTATAATGGATTGAGCAACAAATCACTTGTAGCATACTCTGATTCTGATTGGGATCAAGACCATGAGTATTGCAACTCAGCTACTGGCTATTTTACTATGCTGGCTCAAGGAATCACTTCCTGGTTAAGTTGCAAACAGAAATCAGTAGCCCTCTCCTCTACTGAGGCCAAGTATATGGTGCTCTCTGATTGTAGTTGCCAACCCATCTGGACATCAAATCTCCTAAGTGAGATTGGGTTTGATATTCCTATCCCTTACCTCTATGGTGATAACCTTGGATCACTCTTCTGGAGCACCAACCCAGTGTAAGAAAAAAGGTCCAAACACATTAACATCTGGTATCACTATATCAGGGATATAATAGAGGATGACAAAATCAAACCATACCACATTGATGGAGCCAGGAACCCTGCTGATATCTTGACTAAGAATCTTGGACAAGTACTGTTCTATCAATTCCATCTACTCCTTGGTTTGGAGATTCTCTAGACTCTCCTTTTAATTTATATTGTTACTCAATGACTACTACTTTGAGTGAGGGGGAGTGTTAAATTAAATGATTATTGTACCATGTATTACTGTAGTTTAATATACAAGCCATGCTTACATAAGTACACTCACCTCTTCGTCTCAACTACCACATCACAGAACCTCTCTGTTTCTCTTGAGATCTCTCTTTCCTATCAGGCCATCTATCAATATCTGTTGGATAACCCAGTGAGTAGGCCATTATTTGTTCCTACTGTAATTGCTGCTCTCTATTCTTCTAACAACAACTACCCATGGGTTGCTACCTATATCAATAAATGACTTTTGAAGCTGAGATTTTCCCTCTATCTAGACATCATCGACCATCATGATATAAATGTCCTGGCCTTCCATAACAAGCAAGAATTAAGTTTCATAATCAACATTTACTCAGATAGCAACCAGATAGCCCTTCAACTCCCTCACCAAAGCATAAGAAACTTGGAAAACATAGTAGTTATGAAAGACGACTTTGACATTAGAGACAGTAATTAGGATCCCAATTTCTATTACCACTTTATTCACACAGATGATCTTATTACAATCACTGATAGCTTAGGGTTGGAGCTTTTCCCCTATTTAACCCTGGCCCTACAAGATATGCTAATAACCCATATGACACTAACTCTGTCTTAGACCTTGTTTTCCTTTCCCCCAACAATTTGGGGTTTGGTCAACACTCCCTGCACTCCGAGTTACAAAAACTGTTGGATCATGTCCCTCTCATCATTGAAGTAGGCATTAGGGAAATAAATGTTGATATTAGCATCCTGTCAATCAAAAAAAATAGCAAGGAAGAGAAAAACTTCATCAAATCACTAATGCAAGGTGTTGAAAACCTTGATGTCTTCTCTATCAGAGGCAGAGAAGATCTTCAAAACATGGTCAATCAGCTAGCTGCTATATTTGATGATGCATGGTGCCAACACTCCAAATGAAGACATGTCACAAAACATTCCAAAGAGTGGTGGAATCAAAAATGCACTAACAACCTTAACAAATATTGGGAGCAGGATGACATTCAAAGCTGGAAGGAATACAAGTCTACTGTACAAGACACCAAGAGAAAGTTCTTTGACAACAAGATACATGAAATTGCATCATCAAACAAGAGACCATGGGACTTAATGAACTAGGTTAGGAAAAAGTCACTACCTGCTATTGAATCCATTTTGTTTGATAACCACCTATGCAACACCTTACCTGACTTGTGGCACACCCTCCATAGCTCATACAATTCAGCTGAAAACAGACCCATTAACACTGGTTTCCTCAACAAACTCCCTCAAGCAAACACTATCAAGTGGCCCCTCTTCTCTAACCAGGAATTCAGAGATGCAATAGCTAAGTGTTCCTTTTCCTTGTTAGTGAGCCAACTCCTGAGCCGGAATAAAGCCAACTGCTCTTTATTAGCAGTTGACAAAGAGAACCCAATAGAGTCCCCATTAGATTTGCTACACTATATATACAATTACTATTATGGCTATGTGTCTTGTCTCCCACAGTCCTCATGTCCATTAGCTGACTTCTTTGTCACATGCTATGACCATGACCTGTGACTCCATGTGATGTGGCCTGTGACATGACCATTTTGTGACTCTGTGGCAGTTGTGTGATACTTTCCCATACTCTACCCTAGTAATAAAGAAAAGAAAAGAAAAGAAAAATTAAATAATGACTTAGCTGTTTTGCCAAGTCATGACATTCCTCTACCCTTGGTCCAGACCATGTCTCTTGGAGGCACCTCAAACCTCTCATCTACAATGATGCATGTCTAAAGAAAATTGTGTGTATTGCTAATGCCTGTATCAACCTAGAGTATTGGCCATTCCACTTCAAAACTGCCACCACTGTCATCATTCCTAAGCCAATCAAGGACTCATACAACACACCTAAGTCCTTCTGTTACAACCTTGAGGAGTAACTCAGGTTGCAACACTCAAGTAAAGACTTGAGGATGATATAGAAGTTGAGGAAGGAAGGGAATGATACAATTGGTAAAGCGTAAGGAATACAGAAGAGTATCTACTGTATATATACCTATGTACCATGAGGTGGAAATGAGGAATACATGTGGCAGACATGAGGTCTGCTGAGTAAAGAACATGCCCCACTGGTGAGGCACTGACTGAGCCATTAGATATATGAAGTAATATGAAACAAAGAAGCAGTCCATGTGTAGAACACCTGGAGTCAATGAGGTCGATCATTACAGGGATAGCTCGAGCAATAATATATGAGGATGAGAATGCATTGAAAATTGAAGAAGATATTTCCTGCAATTTACACATGCTGTTGGCAAGGGATCCACAAAAGAACAAAACATATCGCAGACTCAGGATATGTTTTGTCTTTTTTGGTTGAAGGCTACTTTTACAATTTAAATCTCAGTAGTCAACACTAAATTGACGACTGAGGTGGCTGATGCAGAGGGGAATATATATATATATATATATGCATAGAAACGTTCGAGTATTGGCTGGCATGGTGCCACCCATGCACGACTATGACACAGCTGAAGAGTGATGACAACAGAAATAAATAGATGACTGCGGAGGTAACCTACCGTGACAGCTCACTTCAACAGAGAGGACATTATACATGGCTCTGGGTACCTACATATTGTCAATAATGTAGAAATTATGCTTGCCGTGTTTGCTCTATTTGGATCAGATCATCATGATCCAGAATTACTTTGTGAAACTGGTCATGCACCTCATCTGATCCCCCTCTGTTCTTGGTTTTGACTGCTCATCACAACATGGTGATCGTGTGGCAGACGATGAAAGGACAAAGCAACAAATATTATCCAATGTCATATACTCAGTTGACATCACCGAATATCCTATCCATCATCTTTCTTCTTCCTACATTTCTTCATCCAGGGAAATTTATCTTTCAAAACTGCGTGAAGTATTTGCTTCATCATCCCCATTAGATTCTGGATGGTTAAACGAAAAGTTTTCCGATGTGTTGGAATAGATGCTTTCGTCCAAGGGACAATTTGCCTCCAACAAATTGAGTATCAATCGCGACACCTGAAGTATACATGAATCAGCAATGTTGATAGAGATAAAAGAAGAAGGATTTCGACTCACAATAAAGGGAACAATGAAGTATGGACAGCTAATAATTATAGTTAGTAATGGGAAGACTAGTAAAAGTAACAACATACGAGAGTAAGAAGCTCAAAATAATATCAAGAGAGAAAGATGCATGGAGGACAAGAGCACCATCCAATATTGAGTAGACTTTGAAAACAATGAGTGCTAGCCTAATTTTTTTCTAGTTTAAGCTTACCAAGAAGACTGAATAAGATAGCTCATTAGTAAGAGTGGTGATATTTACATTTGGACTTACGGTATAAATAAGAGGGTCCCATCGCGGTAAAATACATACAATAGACGAGTGGAGGTTTGCATGTGAGAGATACGATTACATATTCCCTCTCCAAAAACGCTCTGTGTCCTAAACGTCATAATAAACCTAATCAAAGTCAAGAGGACTTCGACCGCTGTCGTGAGAGTCCTGACAATGCTTTTTTGTGTGAAAATAGATATGTAAGTTCACAAAGTAAGAGCATACATACTAAAAGGCACTATCAACACTGTATCGTATATCAGTGAGATGCGTTATCCCGGAATTGCAGCCATGGAGTGGTACTGGCTTAACAGAAACTGAAGCTACATATGTGCCTACTATCACTCTAGACAGGGCGGCCTGAGAAATAAGATCAGTTGATAAATAAGTGCCGTACTGTTTTGAAAGCCTACCAATACCTCGGCTGTTTTCGACCGTCAGTTGACTGTACTGATCAGAAATCAGATTCTACAAACATACCTGCAGTGATGAAATATAGAATCAGTGTGACTAGAATCGAAATGTAATCGAATAAGATAGTCGGCGCATGTGTCTATTCACGTACCAATTGAATCCTTGTTCCATATGGCTCGAAGGCGCAGAACCAGCAGCACCTTCAGCGCAAATGAAGTGATCACCGAATTATTGAAACTATTAATATCAGCTACTCTGGTTCTTTGAGAGTCATGATAAAACTGACGTGACAAATAGCGCAAAGCCAAAGGTACACCTGGTGAAGGGGTAAGTCGGACCGAGCAAAAACCATATCTAATCTATACCACTAAGAATATCGTAGTCAATGAAAAATGAAAATGGACCAAGAGCGATGTCTTACTGATTTCGAGGCCCAAGTTTTATTATAAGCTGGTGAAAATGTCGTCAAGATCCATTCCGTTAATTTCAAATGATTTTGTCGTACTGTATATATTTATTCTGAGCATTTGGATCAGGTGTCTTATTCAATAAATCAAGGGAGCAGCACCTACATCATGGTTATCCAGTTACTTATCAGAACGGAAAAATAGATGGTATGCATTTTTGACCACTTCCTCCTGAGTTTTCATATGTCAGTGGAAATAGTGAAGTGTAACCTCGTGATTGAAGGGGGACATGCCTGTGAAGATACTGAACCTGGGAGAGAAGGGATATGTGGAATCGTTGTTTACACATGGAAAGTCTCACCTGCTGCGGAATAAGACTGATAATATCATAAACCATCAGCGTAGCAATAACGGCTTGAAAAGGCTTCAGTGGTTGGTTCGCGAAGAATAGATACAGAATTAGCATGCCGTAAATGCAGCGTCTATGTGACAGTCCCTTCAGGTCCTCGATATAGTCTTCTGGAGAGAGTCCGTAATGATCCATT
>Ga0153996_1001324_pt1 | contig 10150 bp, 13 predicted proteins | sample TSNC080MetaG_FD_104728 | JGI IMG/M metagenome (GOLD analysis project Ga0153996, IMG submission 104728) | Attine ant fungus gardens microbial communities from North Carolina, USA - TSNC080 MetaG | ecosystem: Host-associated > Fungi > Mycelium > Unclassified | place: USA: North Carolina, Lumber... | reverse complement strand
TGTATATAAGAACTCATAGTCTGAGGATTAGACCTCAGACTTAACAATATCTTTTGTCACTTGTCTAACTTCACATTTTTGAACTCTTTAAAGTATCAAAGCACCCATCACAAATAGTTAGTGACCATTTGTGATAATCTCCACTGATATTAATTGCCTTGAGGTTGTTCTAGGCTCATTTTGAGTGTTATGAAGAAGGCTTCTGCTGAGCCTAGAACCAAAGCATTGATCATGGTGGTTTTTGAGATATTGGCAATTTAATAAATGGTACCATAGTGGTTACTTGTTGATCTGTCTGATATCTCAGCCAATATTGATTGCCTCAAGACATGACTGGTATCAGTTGAAAGGTCTTTTTGAGGGCTTTTTGTAGTTGTTAAGACTATGAGAATTGTCAAAGATATAGCCAAATGAAGTTTGTGATAATCTCAGTACTTCTTCCAGGACAGAGCCAAGAGAGTAGAAGGACACTTAATGTAGTATATAAAGAAGTATTCAATAGCATTAGATTATAGATTGTATATGTACCTAACAATGGACTTGAGATTGATTTTTTATGATTTGAGAGATGAAGAAAGAAAGCATAACAGACTAACTATGACACAAACTTATAATACAGTGTTATAGCAAGTAGACTGACTTTAACCTCATAGATTGTTGGGGAAAGAGAACATAGAAACCTAAGAAACAACACTATCTGCTGTTCCACAAACTGTTGTAGGAAGGGAGCATAGCAGACTGACTTCAACACAACTTTAATAATGTAGCTAGGCTGAAGGCCTGGATGAAAACCTCATCTACCATATATACAAGACCAAATGTGGAATGATGGCTACTGAATCAGAACTGACCAAGCAATTGTTACATGACCTCTCTTTTTACTGAAAAATTCTCTTAAATTCAAATTAATTCAGAATAAATTCAAATAAATTAGAATAAAATTAGACCAGGCAGTGTAGCAACTTAGCCTAAGATGACTTAATCACCCTCTAAGTCCAAGTTGACAAGGAGAACTCAATAGAGTTCCCATTTGATTTTCTATACTATATATACAACTACTATTGTAGCTATGTACTTCACCTCCCACAGTCCTTATGTTACTTGTCATGTGACTAGCCTGTCATGTGTTGTGACCTGTGATATGACCATTCTGTGACCAATATCATACCTTTTTGTAACATTGTGATAGTGACATGACTCCTTTCCCATGCTTCACCTTTATAGTAGTGATTCAACTAAATAAATGAAAATGAAAATTGAAAATGAAAATAGAAAATGACTTAGCCATTTTGCCAAGTCATAACAGGCAGTGAGCAAAGCAACTTACAATAGTGCAAATATAAGGGAGTAGAAATGTCACAGAAAAGTGACTACTAAATAGTGTCATGGAGGTATAACAAAATACCTGTTCAAATGAACTACATAAATAGCTGGATCCTCATTAGCAAGTAGCCTTGCTAACATCACCCTTTTGGTGTAGTGGTAAACCATACAGTATGTAACTACTGGTCCATAGCACAACTGTGACAAGAAAGATTTGTGACAAAAATGAAGGAAATCCAAGAAGAGGCAAAAGCAGTACTAGAGAAGGCACAGGAAGAAATAAAGAAATATGCTAATAGAAAGAGAGCAGATGTAAGAAAGCTAAACTCCAAGCTGGAATAAAGCCAACTGCTCTTTGTTCAGCAATTGACAAAAAGAACTCGATAGAGTTCCCATTAGATTTTCTACACTACTTATACAACTACTACATGGTCTGTGCACTATCTTCCCATGCCTATTATGTGACCAATCATGTGACATCATGTGATGTGATGCTGTGATATCCTGTCATGTGACTGTGACACTTGTGACATGATACTTTCCCATACTCCCTTCTGTGTAGTAAGTCCAAGATAAAAGAAAAAGAAAAGAAAAGAAAAGAAATATAAATAATGACTTAGCCATTTTGCCAAGTTATGACATCACCCTCCTCTTAAGTTTCCTCGTCCTGAGAAATTTTCTACAACTCATAGTATGGGTCAGTCATATTGCCCATTTTGTCATCATCTTTTTCTGTTCATTCTCTAACTCTTGAATTTTCTTCCTTGATTTCTTCTTCCTCTGTTATTGTTTCCATTTTTCTTTCCCCTGATCACCTTCCTTTCCACTGTCTCCAATTCCTTTCCAACCTTCCCCAATATTCTTGATTGTGCCTTTTATCTGATCATCTGAACAGTTTTCTTGCTGTAAATCTTCCTGGTAATTCTCCTCTTCTAAATGTTCATTCTTCATGTTCTTGTCTTGCTACATCTTCCATGTCTTGTCGATATTCCTTTTTGAACTCTTTGATTGCTTTTTTTGCATTCTTTAAGTTCTCCTTTCCTTTCCATGTATCTGACTCTGCTGTAAATCCTTTCCAGCATACCAAGTATTTATCCTTTTCTCTAACTTGTTGCTTATTCAGAATCCTCTTCACCTCCTATTCTTCTTCCCCTTCAATTATTACCAGAGCTGGTTGCTCCTTCTTCTGCCTTTCCACTTGCCCTATGTATTTACGTATCCTACTAACGTTTACTACTGGATGTATCTTTACTGTACTAGGTAGTTCTAATTCCACTACATTTGGTGATACGATCTTCTTAATCTTGTAAGGGCCTACAAATCTCTCTGTCAACTTCTCTGTTCTCCTTCTCACCATCTGGTATTTCAAGTCCTTAGTACTGAGCATCACTAAGTCCCCTACTTTGTAGTCATCAACCTCTGCTCGTTTTCTATCTGTATACTTCTTCATCTCCTCCTGTGCTTTTCCTAGCATTGCTTTTGCTTTCTCTTAAATCTCCTTCATTTTCTTCACAAATTTTTCTGCCCCTTCATATTTTCCTTTCTTTCTTCCCTCGAATCCCATCCTTGGGTTTTGTCCATAATTTGCCTTAAAAGGCGACATTTTAGTACTTAAGTACGTTTTATTATTATATGTGAACTCTGCTGTTCCCAACCATTCTGGCCATTGTTCCTGCTGTCAGAATAGCTAACTCCTGAGCCGGAATAAAGCCAACTGCTCCTTTATTAGTGTTTGACAAGGAGAACTCGATAGAGTTCTCATTAGATTTGCTACACTATATATACAATTACTATCATGGTTATGCACCTTGTCTCCCACAGTCCTCATGTCCATCAGGTGATCCCTTTGTCACATCCTGTGACTGTGACCATTTCTGTGACTTATGTCACACCTTTTTTGTGACTCTGTGACTAGTCATGTGATAATTCCCATACTCCACCTTAGTAATAAAAGAAAAAGAAAATAAATATAAATAATGACTTAGCCATTTTGCCAAGTTATGATACCTGCCTGTGATTAGTGAACATCCTTAAGTACTGTTCCAACTCCTGATTTATCCTCTTTGTTTGTCCATCTGTTTAAGGGTGGAATGCCATTGACAATTTACTCTTAATCCCCAACATCTTGTTCAGCTCTTGCATTAATCCTGCCGCAAATTGTGGTCTCCTGTCTGATATGATACTCTCAGGCAGACCATGTAATTTCCACACATTGTCTCTGAACAACTGTGCTAGCCCCTCTGCTGATGTTTTCTCCATAGTAGGTATAAAATACATCATTTTTGTTAACCTATCAACTACTACTAAGATCGAATTATATCCCTGAGCTAAAGGCAGCTTAGTGATAAAGTCTGCCAATATATGTGTCCAAGGTTTTTCCGGAATTGAGTTAGGCATTAATTTGCCAGCTGGTTGCTTTGTGCAATTTTTATTTTGCTAGCAGGCATTGCATCCCTCTACATACTGCTTTACTTCTTTCGTAACCCCTAGCTACCAAAAATTTCTAGTGACCAATTCTACTGTTTTCCATTGCCCCCTATGCCCTCCTATTAGCATGTTATGATGCAGCCTAATTATCTCTGCTCTAAGCTTGTCATCTTTTGGTACATAGACTTTTCCTTTTTTGTACATTACACTATCGACTTTTCTCTACTCCTCATCTCTTAACATCTTTACCCCTGCTTGTTTCATTTCTTCCACAGCTTTTACCACTTCATTATCCTTTACTTTTGACTTTCTAACCTCCTCTAGTAGATCTATCCTGTTTACTATTATTTCTACTACCTCTGTTCTTCTTACTTCTAACCATTTTGGTTTTACCAATGTCTCATCCTCATTATCCTTTTCTACTCCTACCTCCCAGTCTAGTCTTCTGCTTAGACTATCTGCCTTCTCTATCTTACTTCCCAGAACATGTTTTAGCATAAAATTGAACCTAGATAAGTATAAAGCCTATCTTGCTTGTCTTCGATTTAATTTTTGTGCCTTCATAAAGTATTTGAGGTTTTTATGATCTGTCTAGATCTCAAATTTAACTGTTGTTCCCTCTAAGAAGTGTCTTCATGCCTCCAAGCATCTGATTACCACTAACATTTCTTTGTCATGTATTTTGTAGTTTCTTTCTATATCACTTAAAGATTTTGAAATGAAAGCAACTGGTCTCCACAAGTTGTCTGAGCACTTCATTGATAATACTCCTTCAGTTGCATAATTTGAAGTGTTTGCTTCTATCCTAAACTCTTTGTCCAAGTCTGGTGCTGCTAATATTGGTTTTGTTGTAAAGACTTCTTTTAACTCATCAAATGCCTTCTGTTGGCTTTCTCCCCATACCCACTTCACATCCTTCCTGGTGAGCATATTCATCAGCCTAGCTACTCGAGCAAAATATTTGATAAACCTCCTGTAGTAATTTGCGAGGCCTAAAAATTTCCTGACATCTTTTATATTCTTTGGCTCTAGCCAACTCAACACTCCATCCACCTTTTCCTTCTCCATTTCTATTCCATTTGGTCCTATAACAACACCTAAGAACCCTATTTTCTGTACTTTTCACACACATTTTTCTAGCTTGATATACAAGTCATTTTCTTCCAATCTCTTCAATATTTCCTTCACAATCTCATTGTGTCCCTCCTCTGTTTCTGTCTCCACTAGTACATTATCCACAAATGCTGCGACTTTTCCTTTGTTGATCAAATCCCTTAGAATTTCATTCATCATTACCTGGAATGTAGCTAGCAAGTTTGTCATTCCAAAGAACATTACTGTTGGCTCAAAGGAGCCCATATGCATCGTGAACACTCCCTTCTACTCATCTCCTTCCTTTATTCTCACGTTATTGAATTCTCGCCTCAGATCCATTTTAGTGAATATTTTCTTACTCCCTATATTGTCAATTAGATCTGTGATCAATGGGTAGTTGTTTTCACTGTCTGGTCATTTAGGTTATGGTAGTCCATCACCATTCATTTACTCCCATCCTTTTTGCCTACAAAGAAAACTGGCGATGTTTGAGGGGATTTAGATGGTCTAATATACCCCTTTCTTAGCTGGTCCTCTATGAATTTCTGGACTTCTTCTCTTTCTATTTTAGATAATGGATAAATCTTTTCTTTCCACAGTTTGAACGTCTCTTTGAGATCTATAGCATGATCCCAAATTTTCCTGGTTGGCATCCTTTCTGACTCTACCTTTCCAAACACTTTCTTCCACTTCAAAAACCTTTTTGGGACTATTTCCTTGATTTTTCTGTGGTTCTCCTCCATCTCTTCCTCTTTTCCCCAATCTTCTTTGTCATCTATTGTCCATCTGACAATTTTCTCTTCCTCTAGGGTTACTACCCTTTTGACCTTTTCTTTTGTTTGACTCCCTCTACCACATAGGGGTGGGTATCTTGTCATCTTGACTTCTCCAGTTTCCTAATTTATCTCAGGGTTGTGTGCTACCAACCATGGTATTCCCAGAATTACTTCTGTCTTCTCTAAGTCGTACACATCTATCCTCATTCTTTCTACATGGCCTTTATAATACACATTGCACTCTACTTGGTGTGTAATGGCCCCTCCACTATTATTTGTCTTGTCCACATTTCTGACCATTATTGGTCTTTCTAATTTCTTTAGCTTGAACCCATGTCTAGCCGCTATTCTTTTGTCTATGAACATCTCAGTGGCATCACTGTCTAAGAGTGCTTTTACAGTTATGCCTTCATGCATATTCAACTTTTCTACTCCAATACTCATTCACACTTCTCTTAGCATTTTGAAGGTTCTCCTGACCTCCCTTTGACTACCTCTCTCTTTGGCTGTGCTTTCCAACTCTCTTGGTCATACACCGCTTTGCTGCACTTTTTCCTCTGTGGGGTGTGCTGCTTTCTTTTCCTCTTTTTTTTGACATCCACATGATCTCTACCTATTCTTGATCACCTCCTGCCTCTTATTTTTCTCCACATAACACCCCTTCTCTCCACACCTTTCGCACTGCACATATGTCACTATCACTTCTTTTGTGTACCATCCTAACTCCAGTAGGCATGCCTCTTCTGGCACTTCTTTGCCACAATGTTTCTCCACTCTCTTTGTTAACTCTGCCACTGAACTCTTCCTCCACCCTTCTTGCTGCGCTTCTTGTGGCTCAGCCATGCACACCGCCTCTCTCTCCTCTGCTCTCCTCAATCTCCTCTTCTTTTCCTACACTTTTTCCTTTACAGGGTACACCGGCTTCTCCTCTTGCTGCGCCTTTTATGACCTTGTTACATATGCTGCCTTTTCCTTTCTTATCCATAATGGGCACTCCTTGCATTTGTGCCCCTTCTCCCTATACTTAAAACACTCAACCTCTACTACTTCTACTCTCCTTATTATTTTTTCTTCTACTCCACATTGCATTACTCTACTCTTCAATACTTTAAACTTATTTTGGGGTATTGTTACCCCTTTCTCTGTCTCTTTCTGCTTTCTGCAATTTTGGGCCAGGTGCCTGAACCCTTTGCAACCAAAACACAACTTTTTTCTCCTTCCCTCAAGTTCTTTCCTTAGTTTGGCAAGAGAGTGTTTTTCTTTGAGCAAGTTGCTCATGATAGAGTTATATTGTTCCAAAGACATGGTGGTATGTCTCTGGAAGAGGTTACGGATTTAATGGCAATTCTTGCTATATAAACTACATCTACTGGAGTGCAAGATCTTCACCTAGCCAGATGCCTACTGCCCTACTAACTACTGCCCTAATATTATGGTTAGACTATCACCCAATGGATAGGATCTCTAATCTAGATAGCCTTCTAAAAGTAACTGTCACTCCTCTGCATGTACTACTCACAATGGAGCACAGCACAAGGTTTATACTATGAAGCAATACAAGTAAACTACTAAACACCACTTGATTACAAGGTCAGGTTTCAGTAGTAATACCCAAGCTTGGTACTATACTTCCACCTACTGTCCCTAACTGACAGTGAAGTCCTCTTAAGCCAAGGACCTGGCTATATATGGAGGTGATTACTGATCATGATAATCAGCAACTGAGGGTTGATTTATGATGAGATAAAGGATTGAGCAAGGTCCAAGGCAAACAGTGCTTGGATGTGAATTGAGTTCTAGTGTAAGAAAGCTAAACTCCAAGCCGGAATAAAGCTAACTGCTCTTTGTTCAGTGATTGACAAAGAGAACTCAATAGAGTTCCCGTCAGATTTTGTACACTATTTATATATGAAAAGTAACCCTAACCCTTCTCTTTTATCCCATGCTTCCTTATGAGTCACTTTCCTCTTGTGCATCCATCGTTAAGAAAATAAAGAAATGAAAATGAAAAGAAAAATAATAATCAGAAAATAAAAGAAAAGAAAAAGAAAAGAAATATAAATATTAACTTAGCCATTTTGCCAAGTCATGACAGCAGAAGTATCATGACTTGGCAAAACAGCTAAGTCATTATTTATATTTCTTTTCTTTTCTTTTCTGGACTTACTATACAAGAATAGAGTACAAGAAAGTATCATGTGACTAAGTGTCACAAGGTCATGGGTCACAGTCAGGTGATGTCACATGACTAAGTTACATGAAGATTGTGGGAAAGTAGTGCACAGACCATGTAGTAGTTGTATAAGTAGTGTACAGAATTAAATAAGAACTCAATGGAGTTCTCCTTGTCAACTTAGAATTGAAGGATGATTAAGTCATCCAGGCTAAGTTGCTACACCATTCATGGTTAAAGCAATGTTTCCAGAATTGGTACCTGTTGTCATCTGCCATATACTAGCCCTTGCAGCTTATTTGAAAATATACAGACATAGTTTACCTGGTTTGGTTTCTAGTCTAGGGGGGTTTGTTTTGGGGTTGGCCTTGCAGCACTACACCATATCTCTGTAATATTTGAGCTTGTGAGGTCCACTGTATTTTTGGCACTTTGACCTATGAGCTTAGCATAAGAATGTTGAGTAATCCCATTTCCAACAATTGTGGCACTATGGGATGCCAGGGTTCATGTTGGTGCCTCTAATGGTAGCAATATTGCACCCATAATTGAAAGAGTAGTTGATGAGGAGTTTTGCTTTGGACCTGTTTTGAGAGTCCCATATATCTAGCCACACAATGGCCATGTTGGACTTAGGTGAGGCTTTGATTACCCTTGGTTTTGATGCCAGGGAGATTGATTCAAAAAGACCTGTTTGCCTGATGATGTTAGTAATATCATCACTGGAGAGGTTGCATCCATTAGGTTGGACATATGGGGTGCCTATGATTTTTAGGTATGACTTTGATTGAGGTAGGTGAGGGGATGAGACTTTGTCATGGTTGATACCTTTGATTGACTTGAGATACCGTTCAATTGTGTTGAGGTCACTGGCAACTGGAACACTGTTGGTTGCGATGGAAATGCCTCCTGTGCACAGTCGAATGTATTCCGTGCATAGATTGGACTTGATGTTCTTCAAAAGATTGTTGATGAGGTGCACATGGGCACCCGCGTCTTCCATGATTCTATCGGTGTGTTTGTCGGGGAGGGGGACAATAGCCTGTTTTCTAGATGGGCCTTTTGTTGTAACCTGGATCTTCCTTCCTTTGATGGTCGGTTTGTTGAGTGCTGCATTGTGAATCTCGATGATTTTCTTATCTGGGAGGGCAGGGAAAGCTTCCTTTATTTTTAGAATGTTAGCCGCCAACGCTGTAACTTGTGCAAAAGATTTGGTGGGGTTTGTCCTGTTAGTGTCTTTGGCAATGCGACCGGCTTGACGATTTTTCGATTTCTCGAGCTGTTCCTTGGTGGGGCGTGGAGGGATGGGTGGCGGGACCCTTCTAATGGGATTGCTGTCGGGGTTCTTCGAACGAATATCGAGGGAATGGTTCACGTTTTTTCCAAACTGTAATGCAACGTTGTCTCGAAAAGAGGTCTTACCTGATGTGTGCAACTTATCCCAGCCAGATTCAAAAATGGCAGATATGAAAGTCCATGCAGAGTCTCCGAATAGGGCAAGTTGGGGGATGTCGTTGCCATCGCGGTCTTCAAGGTTTCGTTGTCTGAGGAAGGAAGCCATCCGTTGTAGAGAGCAGGCCATGTTGCGAACGTCGCTTTGAAGGAACTCATTGGTGCCAAAGAGGGACGTGGATCTGAAGTCGCCATCCCAAAGGTTAGGGTCAGCCGGGACATTGGCGCTGTACGGGATGACGGCCGGGGGGGAAGGTTCTTTGGAGTTTTCATATTCGAAGGCCTGGGTGTGGTTGAGCGCCTCCATGCTGTTGCCGCATGCAGGCCGAGACGCCGGGAGAGCGAAGTCGAATGTCCTGTCCGGGGCATTTTGGATTGGGGGCGAGGGGGCGTTGTCACTTACGACGTCCATGTTGTTTTGTGCACAGACGCATTCGGCACAGTCCATTTCAGAAGGAGGGGAGGAGTCCATTGGGGAGGAGGAGGTGCTCCGCGGTCCTCCTACACTGACACGAGACGTTGGTCTGTCCCGCTGTATGTTGACGGCGGTGTCTGCAGGTCGCTCAAGAGTATAATCAAGATTCATGGGATTCATAACAGGTATTGAGTTAACAAGACTGGGGTTCGCTATACTACGCTCGGGCACTACCATCGATGATGGAGGTAAGAGCGAGAGAAGCGTCGGCAGATAAGGACTTATTCTTGTTGTGTCTGAATCCAAAAAAAAAAATCAACATCACGTGCAAATGAGGTGAAGGATGGTTCCAACCGGAAATTGCTCCATGACTGCCCCTCGTACTATCCGAATTGGCCTCCTGATTTGTGGAAACATGACTGGATCAGTCGCGGATATACATGGGAATTATCAAGAAATCTACACCGACTATTTCAGGAGTACCACACC
>Ga0153996_1001323_pt1 | contig 10151 bp, 12 predicted proteins | sample TSNC080MetaG_FD_104728 | JGI IMG/M metagenome (GOLD analysis project Ga0153996, IMG submission 104728) | Attine ant fungus gardens microbial communities from North Carolina, USA - TSNC080 MetaG | ecosystem: Host-associated > Fungi > Mycelium > Unclassified | place: USA: North Carolina, Lumber... | reverse complement strand
GTGCAAAGTTCCACTTTAAAGGGATCACGGCCCATGCCGGGGGGGATCCTCATAACGGACGCAGTGCTTTAGATGCTGCAGAACTAATGAATGTAGGTGCAAATTTCCTTCGAGAACATGTAACGGATGATGTCCGTATCCATTATGTTTTAACGGAGGCAGGTACTGCCCCTAATATCGTTCCGGATAAAGCAACCGTATGGTATTATATCAGAGCGCTTTCAAGAGAAGCTGTCGTCGATACTTATGAAAGGCTTATCAAGGTTGCCCAGGGTGCCGCTTTAATGACTGAAACCGAAGTCGAAATCGAATTTTTAGGCGGCTGTTATAATACGCTGCAAAACAAAGTGCTTGTGGATACTGTTTATGAAACAATGAATGAGATTCCCGTTCCGGAATGGTCCGAAGAAGAAATAGAATTTGCCGGGACGCTTAATAAAGCCAGTGCAAATTATAAAACAATGGTATCTTCCGGTCTTATCAAAGAAAACGTCCAGTTAGATAATACCGTTTCACCGATTAGCTGCCAGAACAGTTATGGTTCCAGTGATGTCGGGGATGTACAGCATATTGTACCAGGTGTTCTTTTTATGACTGCAAGCAGTAATATTGGCGCTGCATTTCATAGCTGGCAGATCACGTCATGCGCTGGTCATTCTATTGGCATAAAAGGTATGATTCATGGTGCGAAGGTCATGGCTGTATCGGCCCTGAAAGCCATTGAAGATCCAACCATCATCGAAAAAGCCAAAACAGACTTTGAACAGACTTTGAATGGCAGGAAATATGTATGTCCAATACCGGAAGAGATTCCTGTCCCGTAGGTTGGATATGGATGAGGGGAGCTGTCCGCTCCCCTGTTTTCCGACAGCTTATGCCGCCGGTAACTCTGATACCGGTATCTGTACCGGCACCAGCAGCATCAACCACGCCTTTTCCAATTTTTTCAAATAATCCGCATATCCTGCCTCACGAACACTTCCGTCAGTCAGAATATCCACTTCCCCCAAAGTCGTGCCATTTAGCTGATAACGCAGCACTCCAATCCGCTGATCTGGCTCTACCGGTGCCTCCACCGTTTCCGGCAGCATCATTTCCTTTTCAATCGCGGAAAAATCATCCCCACTCAGGGTCAGATAAGAGAACCCGCCACCATAACGCAGCGGCACCTGGTCTGTCACACCGTTTAGCACTGGCATCTGCGGCAGCACCGGCATTTCCGTATCCTCATACAATTGACAGTTGGCATAGCCATAGTTTAACAAGGTCTGGGCGTCGGCAAACCGGGTTTTGTAATCCGGTGCCGCCATAATGGTGGCAATCAGCTGAATTCCGTCTTTCTCTGCCGTCGCCGACAAACAGTATTTCGCCAGCGAAGTCGATCCTGTCTTCAGACCGGTCACCCGGAAATTGGTGGCCATTTTTAGCAGCTTATTGGTATTGGACAAGCCAAATTCTTTGCTGCCCTGCCTGGTTACATGGGTAATGTTCTCCATCCAGATGGTGGAATAATTGTGAATCTGCGGGTATTTGGTAATCAATTCCCGGGACATGATGGCAATATCCCGTGCCGTTGTTACATGCGTCGCAGAATCAGTCAGACCGCTGCAGTCCTCAAAGTGGGTTCCGGTCATGTGAAGCCCTGCCGCCCGTTCATTCATCATGTTGATAAATTCACTTTCCGTACCGGCTATGTACTCCGCCATGGCAACACTGGCATCATTGCCGGAGGCAATTACGATACATTTGATCATCGTTTCAACCGTCTGAATCTCCCCTTCTTCCAAAAACACCTGGGAGCCGCCCATAGATTTAGCATTGGCGCTGGTTACTACGTCGTCAGTCATCTTGATTTTTCCGGAGTCAATCGCATCAAAGATCAGAATCAATGTCATGATTTTGGTAATACTTGCCGGGCGGCGTTGTGCATCGGCATTTTTTTCGTAAATTACCTGTCCTGTGGAAGCTTCCATTAAGAGAGCACTGGGTGCACTGATTTCCGGGCCGGTGGTGATGGCCGGAACGGATGTGGATGTAGCTGCCGGAACGGATGTCATCAGGAGACTGGTACATAACGTTAGCAAAAAATGTCTCATATCCTACCTCAATTCCTGGTTCTATATAATTAATGTATGGTCAATTGTGAAAATCTATGTTATGATAAGGTATCGATAATTTTCGCTGTTAATACGTTGAATATAGAGGTAAAAAATGAAAAGTTCTAATTTATATAATTTTCGTTACCGCACACAGAGACGGTTTGTTTTGGTGCGGCGTGCTTTGATTGTAACCGGAGTGGTTACCGTGATCGGAATATGTGCCACGGGAGCCGTTTTTCTCGGTAGGGAGTTAAAAAAAGATAACAGTATCGACACAGAGACGGCAATGATCATCAGCCTGAATCCCAACGATTCGCCGGAAATCCCGATCCCGGATCCGGTTCAGGAGCTGATTGCCCAGGCTGATTTGCTGGCCGCCGGATATGATTATGACGGTGCCATCGAACTGCTTCATTCCAACGCAGATTACAATACCACTCCGGAAGTAACGAATGCGATTGCCGGCTATGAATCGACAAAAGAAACCCTGGTTAAAGCAGATATCCATAAGATTACCCATATTTTTTTCCATTCTTTGATTGTGGACAACAGCAAAGCTTTTGATGGGGATCCTGATGAATCAGGATTCAATCAGGTGATGACCACCACCAGAGAGTTCGAAAAGATTCTCCAGACCATGTATGACAAAGGTTATGTTCTGGTGCGCCTGCATGATATGGCTTATGAAACCACCGATGAAAACGGAAAAACGGTTATGAAACCAGGTACGATCATGCTGCCGGAGGGAAAGATCCCCTTTGTGATGTCACAGGATGACTTGTGCTACTATCAATATATGGATGGTGACGGATTTGCGAGCCGGATGATCATTGGTGAAGACGGCAAGCCTACTTGCGAAATGAAGATGGATGACGGCTCTGTTTCTGTTGGTTCTTATGACCTGGTGCCGATTCTGGAAGACTTTATCACCGAGCATCCGGACTTTTCCTACAAGGGTGCCCGTGCTGTTCTGGCCTTTACCGGCTATGAAGGAATCCTGGGTTACCGAACCGCTGATTCCTATGCTGATTCTGCCACTTATGAGCAGGACCGTCAGCAGGCTGCTGCTGTGGCCGCATGTTTACGAGAGCACGGCTGGGAACTTGCTTCTCATAGTTGGGGACATCTAAACATGAGCTTGCCCGAGCACGGCGGTGTCAGTACGGAGCGTTTCAGATCGGACGTGGACAAATGGGCGGCGCAGGTAGAATCCCTGATCGGGCCGACTGATATTATTTTGTTTCCATTTGGTTCGGATGTCAATGACTGGCGTGCTTACAGCAGTGACAATGATCGCTATATGTATTTAAAAGCCGCCGGTTTCCGCTATTACTGTAACGTGGATTCCAGCCAGTACTGGATTCAGCTGGGTGAGGATTACCTGCGTCAGGGCCGGCGTAACCTGGACGGTTACCGGATGTGGAAAGACATCACGGCCAAGGATAGCAGCAAACGAAAACTGGAGGACTTGTTCCGGGCGGAGGATATCTTTGATTCCGACAGACCTACTCCGGTTCCCGAGATGTAACTGGCGATAAATGACCGATTGGCAACGAATAAAAGAAGGGGCTTCGCACCACGCGAAGCCCTTGTTGTTACTATTCTGTATAAAGTCCTCTTCTTTTAATATAGTCCTTAATATATTCCACCGCACCGTCAATCCCAATCGCCGCCGTATTAATCATCAAATCATAATTCTCCGCCTCTTCCCAGCCTTTACCGGTATAATAACGGTGATAATCACGACGTTCCTTATCAATACGTTTTATATTTTTGACAATGTCTTCCTCTTCATAAATCTTTTTTTCCCGAATACGGGCCACGCGGTCTTCCAGATCGGCGTAAATAAAGATACGTACCAGTCCCTCTGTGCCTTGCAGGATATACTCAGCGCATCTGCCGATAAACACACAGGATTCTTCTGCTGCCAGCCGGCAAATCAATTCCGACTGGAAGCGAAACAGATTATCCGCAGTCATCAGGTCTGAGCCAAAGGAGGGCTCGCCGATAATCGGCTTCAGACTGTTAATGATTTTATACAGCAGCTTATTGCCCGCCCGCTCATCCGCCAGATGGAAATAGCTTTCCTTGATTCCGCTCTCAGCGGAATTCATCCGGAGGATGTTCTTATCATAGCACTGCAGGCCCAACTCCTTTGCTAATCTGGCACCAATCTCACTGCCACCGCTGCCGTACTGTCTGCCTATGGTCACAACTACTTTTTTTTCTGCCATCATATCCCTCCTCCAGATCACAATCTGTCAACAGTATCTATGATGGAATTATAGCATATTCAGGCAGAAATCTCCATCATTTTTAATAAACTGCCGGCGCTTTTACCATATATGTGGTATAACCCATATTCCGCAGAACCTGCTCCATCCGGGCGGCATTATCAATATTTAAGAAAGCGCCCACCCGCACTTTAAACAGGCCATCTTCGACGACAATAAAAGCCGGGAAGCCCTGACCGCGTAACTGCCGCAGCAGCTGCTCAGCATAATCCTGATTACGGAATGCACCAACCTGAATCTGATAATAATCCGGCGGCACCTCTTCCTGTTCAACCGTCATCAGGATACCTCTGGCAATGGCTTCGGCAATCTGCTGGAAATTCATCTCAAAAAGCTGGTTATCCCTGTCATTGTCAAGGAATCCGACTTCTACCAGAACTGCCGGCATTTTGGTCTGATGCAGAACAATTACCCCCGGCCGTTCGACGATTCCCAGATTACTAAACCCGGCATTTCCCAGTTCGGAATTAATATTTGCCGCCATTATTCCTGCTGTCCCGCTGTTTTCATATACCAGGCACTCGACCCCGGAAGCGGTACCGGGAATGGACATTATATTGCGGTGAAGAGAGACAAAATAATCGGCATCGGCACTGTTGGCCATCTCCGCTTTCTCAAAAGCTGTCTGATCCACATCCATAACCCGGGTATAACCCACCTGCTGCCCGGCCTGACATAAATTCTGTCCAACGGCCAGGGCCAGACGCAAATTGTCATCTTTCTCCTGCCTGGTTCCAAATACAGCGCCGGGATCCATACCGCCATGTGGGGGTTATACGAAACCCAATTATATATTCCACTCTATATTTATTGTTCTTTTCTTTGTTTCTTCATCAACGGAACTGATATAAATTGAATCTATAAAGCTATCAATGATTACCCGGTCAAGTTTATCAATCTTATCATACTTATTAAGTATATCGTTGATATCTTCTTTCTTACCTTGTTCTTTTTGTAATGATTGTATTGATTCATCAATTAAAACAAGTTTCGCATTTAGATTTTTTATATCTTCTGTCCAGTCTTGCTTCAGTTCGATAAATTCTTCCGTTGTGATAATTCCATCTTCTTTATCTTCATATAAAGATTTTAAAGTACTTTTCTTTTTCAAAAGAGTTGTATTTAATTTGTTTTTTTCGCTGTCTAACTCTTTTAATCTTATTTCTCTTTCATTTTCAAGATTTAACTCATGTTCTAACGTATCTTTTAAAGAATTGTCTTTATAGGTTGCTATTAACTTGTTTAATTCATCCAGTACAATATTTTCTAAATAATCATATCGGAATGAGCCACCATTCGTACAAGCTAGAGGATTTGACGCTTTTCGTTTACATCTTAAATAGGTAAAAGTATGATTTTTACTATATCCATTATTTCTAGCCATTGCCTTACCACATTCGCTACAGTAAACTTTTTTACTGAAAAGATGAATCTCCCCAGTATTGTAAGAAGTTCTTACACCTCTACTGTTAAAACGTCGTTGTACAGCATTCCATGTGTCCATATCAATAATTGGTTCGTGGGTATTTTGAGTTACTATCCATTCACTTTTATCAATACTTCTCCTCTTCTTACTCTTATAGCTTATGTTCTCAACTTTTCCTTGTACTAGATTACCAATATACGTTTCATTCATTAGGATTTTTCTTACGGAATCTTTATTCCAAATTGAACTTTCTGTTGTTCCTTGTTTGCAAACAAAGTTACTACCTTGTAATTTTTTGAGTTTATAAGGAGTAGGAACATTATTTCTAGTTAGATATTCAGCTATTTTAGAATATCCTTTTCCGTCCATATACATTTGGAATATCAATTTTACAATATCCTTTGAATCAGGGTCAACAATTAGTTTATGTTTATCGTTTGGTGATATTAAATAACCATAACATGCAAAAGAACCCGTATACTCACCCTTTTCCTTTTTATGCTTTAATACTGTTTTGATATTTTCTGATAAGTCCTCTAAATACCACTCATTGATTAAGCCGTTAATCTGTCTTGATTTCTTATTACTCTTTATAGAAGTGTCTGCATTATCAACTACCGATACAAACCTAACATTCCATTCAATAAATTTTTTATGTAGGTATTTTTCTACAACTTCCATATCACGGCTAAATCTCGACTGGGTTTTACACAAAACAATATCAATTTCATCATTTTCACAAGCGAGTAACATTCTCTTAAAAGCTGGTCTTTCACTATCTGCCCCACTAAAATCATCATCAGAGTAAACTTCTACGATATCCCACCCTTTTTGAATCGCATATTCCTTTAACATTGATTTTTGGTTTTCAATGCTTTTGCTATCATCTTCGGGGTGTAACTTGTTCTTGTCTTCTTCCGATAATCGAACATATATAGCAACCCTATTTAATTTTACCCTTTTTTTGAAATCCTCTAAATCCTTTTTATAATACGTATGCTTTACATGAGTTTCAACGATACTTTCTTTATTCATAGTAGTATATACCTCCTTATGCTAAGTGGTATAAAACTATCTATGTTTTCAGCATACACATTGTGCCATTTATCGCACTCTATTATTATACTAACTATAGAAAGTAAAATCAAGATAATCCCCTACCTTTTTTCTCAAGATAGGCAATAATTTTTGCTAATTTATCATTGATTTTTTTTCTTATCTCATCCTCACTGTTTGATTTTAGAATATTATTTACTACGATAGAATCTTTCATAGTATTTCACCTTTAATTTTCTTAATTAAAAGTATGAATCTCAAAATACAAAAATACCAAAGAACTATATAAATCCTTGGTATTTTTAAAATATATATTCGTTTTTCCTACATCTACTTATTACCTACATTGAAATATTACCTTTTTCTATTCAATTATCAGTTGTTCGCTACTTTCTTTATCCGCAATTATAATCTGAAAATCGCAAGCGTCTGCAACTTTGGTAACCATTTCAAGTGTTGGTTTATTATGATTTCTTTCATATGCTGAAAAAGTTTGTTGTGGTATTTGTAATTTGTTTGCTAATTCTGTTTGGGTATATCCTGCTGATTCTCTCATATGTTTAATAGCATCCTTGAAACGAATTTTATCCTCTCTTTCCTTCATAGCAAAAACCTCCATTCTCTAAAAGAGATTATTACATAATTTTCCCTTGACTTACTTCAAATTGAAGTATACAATATTAGTGTAATCAATTTTTATTAAATTATCTCTCACACAACCTAAATTGATTACAGTTAAAACACATTCCCTTTGTGTACAAAAAGCCTTTTAGCATTTTGGCTTTTTTGTTTGTTAATTTTTCTAAACATCCATTTACAAGTAATCTCTTATCAGAACACAAAACAAGAAAGGAAATTTTAAAATGAAAACCTTGGACGAATTAAAAGATTTAGTTATCGGAGAACGTATCGAAATGCTGTTACAAGAGCAAAAGAAAAAACTCCCTAAGAAATCGAAAGAAGAAATTGAAATAATAAATAAAGGTGTAAAATATCTTGAATCACTCGATGAAGATACCCACCGAATGTTGAATAAATACATTGACCAATTATTCAGTACCATTGCAAAAGATGAAGCTTTTCTATATACGCAAGGATTTTGTGATGGTGTGAAACTGGTCAACGGCTTGCATCAACTGAACAAACTTGAATAGTTTACATAATATTTTAAAACCTTTAAAGTTTGCTATAAATTTTTTAATATTTTTACAATTAGTATATGATTATAATACTATCATCTTTTATATTGTTGTAAGTTATAAGAGAATCCCTCAAAAAATTCTTCATAATTTACATTAAGAATCTCTTTAAATAGAATCAAATCACTAACATACACATTTCTTACCCCTTGTTCTATGTGAGCATAATTCGCCCTAGACATGGAGCGTCCAGCAAGTTGAAGTTTTATAATCATGTCATTTTGTGATAAGTTACGGCTTTTTCTTAATCGTTGTAAATTACTACCAATGTGAATATCTTGTAATAGCTTTTGCATTGTATAAATCTCCCAACATGAGACTATGTAGTATCTTTTACTTGATTATACCAGTTTATTAGCTTATACTAGATACCACATGGTATCTAGTATTAAAATACACAAAAAAAGAAAAACAACAAGAAAGGAAAAAAAGAGATGGAAAAACTAACAAAAAAACAATGGGGACTGATAATAATTGTTATTGTCCTTTTATTAACCTTTACATTTAGACGATTTGGAGTGTGTGATTTTTGTGATCAAACAGAAATTTTAAAAAGATATGTTAGTGGAAATGATGTGATGTGGGTATGTTCGGATTGTGCAAGTACATTAAAGTTTTTCTACCCTTAAGACTTTAAGTAGCTAAAAAATAAGAAAGGAAAATAATGAAAAGAAAACAAGACTTGGCTTACTCTAGAATTGATAAAGAGGTAGCTATCAATTCACTTTATAGTCATTTTGAAAACGAAAATCCTGACTACATTAACTATATGTTTGAGGTAAAGGAACAAATTTCAGTGGATGTTAAAGAACATTTTATAATAACTGATACATTTGATGGAAAATATCTAAAAGTAATAGATTACTATGATATTTTCTTTCAATTTGATACAGACAAAAGAGTATGGAACCTTTTACACTCTGTTAATGGGGGTGAATATTATCGTCCAACTTCAACTGAATATATTCTTAAACCCCAAAATGTAATTGGCACTTATACCTCACAACATAATAGTGAAAAAATCAGAATAGTAGAGATTACCGATGAGTATATGGATATTGAAATTACTGGTCTTACTCTTGGCGCTAGGAAGATGGATACAAACGGCATAACACGTATATATCGAACTAATCTTAAAGATACATCATCCGAGCCAAAATATGGTTATCTTAGTATTTATTTAGGCTATATTGATATTTTAGAATACAGACTACGCAAACTATAGTACAACGCAAAAAGGATACCTTGAATCAAATGGAGAAATGCTTTTTCACCTAACAAGGAGAAAAAGCAAAAATTGGTTTATTGTAACATTACTTTCCAAAATGACAACAAACAGATTGGAGGTGTTAAAAATTGACTAATGAAATGAAATGTGTAATATTAGAATATCAATATTTTCAAGATTATTGTAAAAGACATGCAGACATTAGCAATCGTACTTTACTGATGGAAAAAGCATTTCCTTTTGACTGGCATAATATTAGGAATTTGGAATTAAAAATAAAGATACTAGCAGCTGCGAATGAGCAGCAAGTTGATTTGGATGATATTATAACTTCTTACGTGAATGATTATACAAAATGAACTAATTTTCTCAATGTTGATAAAAAATGATTCTGTCAAAGAAAGGTATTGAAGAATTATTTTCTTAATTAGCTATTCTATTATCGACAAAGAACACATAACAAGAAAGGAAAAACAACCAATGAAGAGAATGTTACTTGTTTTACTTATCGTAGGAATCACCCTAACGGGGTGTACAGAATCTGTTAAAAGTTTTAATAGCATTAAAAAAGATGATACTATCTTAGCGTTTTTACAAGAAAAATATGCAGTTACAGAAATAACTAATATTGCCCTAGAAAAAAGGCAAACTAACAAGGAGAAAAAGCAAGACTTGGTTTATTGTAACATTACTGCCAAAAATGATACTGACGAGTTAAACGGCACTTTTCTATTAAGCTACAATTTCTATGAAAAAGGGGGGTGGATATTAGACTCTGTTAAAAGTAAAAATGCCGAATGGAAACCACTGTTAAGAATTGAAAAAGATGAAGCTTTGAATTTACTTCAT
>Ga0153996_1001322_pt1 | contig 10151 bp, 8 predicted proteins | sample TSNC080MetaG_FD_104728 | JGI IMG/M metagenome (GOLD analysis project Ga0153996, IMG submission 104728) | Attine ant fungus gardens microbial communities from North Carolina, USA - TSNC080 MetaG | ecosystem: Host-associated > Fungi > Mycelium > Unclassified | place: USA: North Carolina, Lumber... | reverse complement strand
CCCAGAACAGTGCCACGATTCCAACCGGCAGCAATCAAGGCGGCGGAATCTATGTCCAGGCCGGAAATACCTTCGAAATGAGTGGCGGAACCATATTTAGTAACACGGCGGGAAGTGGCGGCGGAATCTTTTTAAACAATTCAACACTTAACCTAAATGGTACTGCAGAGGTAAGTGCTAATGAAGCAGCTGCAATTGCCGGCGGAATTTACGGGTTTCAAGGCTGCACGGTCAATGTCTTTGGAAATGCGAAAGTCATCAATAACAGCGCCTTATGCAGCGGTGATCCGACGAGGCAGGACAGGGGCGGCGGCGGTATTGCCATACTTTCATTTGGTGTTTCTTCAACCGCAACAATAGGCAATCATGCGGTGATCAGCGGTAACACATCAATCAGCTATGGCGGCGGAATCTGGACTTATCCCAATTTCGAGCCGGCTAACTTTGTCAATATCGAAGGCGGAACGATTGAAAATAACATGGCAAACTTTGGCGGCGGAATTTCAATGGGTGAAATACCGGGAGATACCCCCGTCTTGACGATCACTGGCGGTACAATCACCAATAATACCGCAATGACAGATGGCGGCGGTATCATCGCCAGGGGGTCTCTTGTTTCAATGGCCAACTGTTCCATAACGAATAATACTGCGGGCCACGATGGCGGCGGAATCTGGATTGCCTATGCGGAACTGGCCAATCTCACGGTAGCTGCTGATGTCATCTTTTCAGGAAACAAGGCTTCCCGCGCATTCAACCGTAACCCTGTTGACGACGCTCTCTACTTTTCTCATATTTTTGCCACCCATTGGACCGTACCTTTCACCCAGGGTTACAACAACTTTGACATCAGCTACACCAACGGCACTCCCTTCTTCTTCCAGACCGACGTGATCTTCACGGCCACTAAAACCGCTGTCGGCGCACCTCTGGAAGCGGGTCAGTTCACCTTCACCGCCTTCGACCAAGGCGGCAACCCTGTCGCCACGGCTACAAACGATGCCGCCGGAGACGTGACATTTCCAGCTATTACCTTCGATACCCCCGGCGTGTTCAGCTTCACAATACGGGAAACTGGCTTCCCAACGGGCTGGATACCGGACACCCGGGTATTCCCTGTCATCGTCACTGTCATCGATACTGGAAATGGGCAGCTCGCAGCAAGCGTCAGTTTCCCGGATGGTTTTCCAAGCTTTACCAACACATTCCAGCAGCCGCTGCAACCTGCCACGGCGATTATCCGGGCAAGAAAATGCCTGATCGGTGGGTGCCTGTGTGGTGATGACTTCACCTTTGCAGTTTTCGACCAAAGTGGCAATGAAGTCGCAAGGGCGACCAACGATGAGTGCGGCAAAATTGTGTTTCCGGCACTTACCTTCACCCAGTCCGGTGTGTTTCATTTCACAGTCCGTGAACTGAGCCCGTCAGGCTGTGGTATTGTGACGGACGACCGCGTTTTTCCGGTAACGGTGACCGTCACGGACAACGGCGCGGGGCAGCTTATTGCAACTGTAAGCTATCCGGATGGCAAGCCGGTCTTTGTCAATCACGTTTGCCCGCCTTGTAACTGTTGCGGCAGGAGAAAATAAACTGTTCATAAGAATTTTCTTTTTTTGCATATCTTGGAATAGCCTGGAATATAATAATAGTACAAGATACCAAAAAAGGAGAATAGTGATTATGGCACGAGGCGTCAGAAAATCAGCATTAGTAAAATTACAGGAGGAGCTGGAATCCACACAGGAGGCAATTGCACAGTATCAGGACTGTCTGAAAACATTAAAGGAAAAAGAAAAAATGCTGGCGGAGCAAATAGAGGTAGAAGAGTTGAAATCATTGTCCGGATTTATGAAGGATCAGAATCTGTCAGTTAATAATCTCAAGGAACTGATTATACAGTCGCAAAATGGTAAGGAGCAGAGTGCTTAAAACACTGCTCCTTTTTTTTGTCTCTTTATTGCCAAAGTAAGGAAAAAAGGTTACAATGAACTTTATGTAAATATTTTGTAAAAAAAGGCGAAAGAACATTATGGATGAGATAAAACACGAATCGAAAAACGATTTTTCCCGGGGCAGTGTCGTAAAGAATATTCTGACACTGGCGGTGCCCATGACACTGGCGCAGTTGATCAATGTGCTGTACAACATTGTAGACCGGATTTATATTGGCCGGATTCCGGAACATGCAACCCTGGCAATGACCGGGCTTGGCTTATGTTTACCGGTAATCTCCATTGTGATTGCCTTTTCCAACCTGTTTGGAATGGGCGGTGCACCACTTTGTTCCATTGAACGTGGCCGGGGCAACGAGGAAGAAGCAGAGAAAATCATGGGAATTTCATTTATGCTGATGGTGATATGCGGCATTGGCCTGACGGTACTGGGACTGGCGATAAAACGCCCGATGCTGTATTTGTTTGGTGCCAGTGATCAGACCTTTCCTTATGCGGACCAATATATCAGTATCTACCTGCTGGGCAATGTGTTTGTAATGGTCGGACTGGGGATGAATAGCTTTATCAATTCCCAGGGATTTGGCCGAACCGGAATGATGACGGTACTGCTGGGGGCAGTTACTAATATTATTCTGGACCCTTTATTTATCTTTACATTTGATATGGGAATTCAGGGCGCAGCGCTGGCGACACTCATATCACAGGGGTTAAGTGCGGCATGGATCATCTGGTTTTTAACCGGGAAAAAGACTATTTTAAAGTTAAAACGGTCCTGCATGAAGCTGGAATGGTCACGGGTAAAGAGTATTGTTGGTTTGGGGCTGTCGGGTTTTACGATGTCAATTACCAACAGCCTTGTTCAGATTGTGTGCAATGCCACCCTGCAAAGCTATGGCGGCGACTTATATGTGGGGGTGATGACCGTGATAAACTCAGTAAGAGAAGTGCTAAGTTTGCCGGTGCGAGGCCTGACCAACAGTGGCCAGCCGATTATGGGATATAACTATGGTGCCGGTGAATACAAGCGGGTCAAAAAAGCCATCGTATTTACATCAGTGTCATCCATTGCCTATACCACCCTGGTGTGGCTGCTGGTGAGTACATATCCGGAGTTTTTTATCCGTATTTTCAATAAGGATGCGGATCTGGTAGCCGCCGGAATTCCGGCAATGCGGATTTATTATTTTGGCTTTTTCCTGATGTCATTGCAATTCGCCGGCCAGGCAGTGTTTGTAGCCCTGGGGAAAGCGAAACAAGCGGTATTTTTCTCGATTTTCCGCAAGGTGATTATTGTGGTACCGTTAACCTGGCTGTTGCCCCGGTTGTGGGGCCTGGGAACAGACGGTGTCTTTATGGCTGAACCGATTTCCAATCTGATCGGTGGTTTGGCCTGCTTTATTACGATGCTGGTTACCATACTTCCGGAGCTGTCAGAAAACCCTTCTGAATCGTAATGATTCGTAATGAAAAACCGATTGACAGTTCATTACCGAACATGGTAAGGTAAGGATGCTTTGCCAAAAAGGAAAGTGATAAAGATAAAATACTGGAGATAAAGATGAATAAAAACATAAGAAACAGGATCATGGCAACCGGCCTGATGCTGGGATTATCCTGTGCATTAGCCTGGCCGGCGGCGGCGGAGACAGCTGCCACACCGCCGGAGTATTTGAAAGCGGTGACCTATGCATCCGATGCATGGGTAATTAACTTCTGGAATACGGAAAGTGATCATATGGAAGAAGAACTGGCGCAGATTGCCGCCGATGGTTTTAACAGTATTATTCTGGTGATTCCGTGGCGGGAGTTCCAACCGGGAACCAATCCGGTATCTTATAATAATTATGCGTTTCAGAAGCTGGACGTGATTATGCGGGCGGCCGAACAGCAGGGACTGTGGGTAGAACTGCGGGTTAGCTATACCTGGGATTATTATGAGGAAGAAGAGTCACGGCTGCGTTTTCGCCGGCTGCTTGGTGATGACAGACTGCGGCAGGCATGGCTGGATTATGTCAGGAAGATATATGATACGGTCTCGGCATATCCTAACTATCATGGTGGGTTTATCACCTGGGAGGATTTTTGGAACTATATGGAGGATGCTACCGGCTTTGGAACCGGCCGAGACAGTATCGAGGAAGCCAGGCGGATCGGCCTGCAGGATTATCTGCAGAAATATTATACTTTAGAAGAACTGAACCAGTATTATCGGCCGCTGCGTTCCTTCAGTTCCTTTCAGGAGGTTTATATGCCATCCCGGCAAAGTCCGGCATATAAATTATTGTTTGAATATTATGATGAATATTTGATTCAGCTGCTGCAGGAGGCACAGCAGGTATTTCCCAATTTATCCATGGAAGTGCGCCTGGATGTGGATCCGGTCAACGGTCTGGATGGAGAAGCTGTCGGGGCTCATCATTTCAGGACCTTTCCTTGCGGTGATGCAGACTATACATCACTGATGTACAGTGTCTCGATGGGCCAGGTGAATGAGGGCGAGAAGATTACGGCCGCTCAGGCACTGGCTGCCGCAGATGCCCAACTGAATGTGGTGAAAGTACATAATGGCAATAAACCCATTTTTATTGATCAGCTGCTTTATATGGATTCCACAGAGGAATTTCACTATAATGCCCAGATCCTGGAAGAGGAGCGGAATACCTTTATTACTTCACTGCCGGAGATTTTAATTAAGTATACCAACGGTTATGCCGTGTGGAGTTATTGGAACTATACCAATAACCCGGTATATAACAGCCAGTTTGCCCTGGGGGACCGTGGTTGGACGGTCAGCCGCGGAAAGGTTGTGGAGCGGGAGGGCAGTAATCAGATGAAGCTGGAAAGCAGTGGAAGTCTGTCACAGAAAATCGGCGCCCGGATCGAAGGTAAAAAAACTCATCAAAATCACGTTCGTTTTGTGGCGGACAGTGATGAAGCGGCCACACTGTATGTAGAGCTTGGCCGGGTCACCAAGGAAGTTCAGATTAACGGAAAGAAACAATATGATTTGAATTTTGGCCAGTTGGAGTATACCGAAGTGACGTTCAGAACCACCAAAGCTTCCGTCTGTCTGGACAATATTGAGGTCTATAACTTTATTCAGGATGGACAGCTGCATGACATTGACGGTAACGAACTTAGCGGTATGTCAGCCATCCGTACCTTGAATCAGCTGCTGCCGAATTAACCGCAGACCCTTGACAAATCCGGGAGTTGTGGTATATGATAATAAGGTATTGACAGATTCAAAGAGAAAACACGTTGACGAGACAAGTACCTTAGCAGATTCATCCAGAGAGAGAAGTGGTTTTTGGTGAGATCTTCTTATGAGGAAGGTAAGGGAAGACCAGCTCTGAGTGGTCCTTAATCGGATCCGGTGATTCCGTTATCATCTGAAATGAGTGGTTTTTGATTGAAAAATCAATAACAATTAGGGTGGAACCGCGATAGAAATATAGGATATCGTCCCTTACGGTGTGAGAAGCATGGTAAGGGACTTTTTTTTGTTCCGGCCAGGCTTCCGGAACTATGATAGAAAAGGAGACAGCGCATGAAGATTACATTGAAAGACGGAAGTGTGAAGGAGTATGCCAGCGCCGTAACGGTGCTGGAGGTGGCAAAAGATTTAAGTGAGGGTCTGGCCCGAATGGCCTGTGCCGGAGAGGTAAACGAAGAAGCCGTAGACTTAAGAACCGTAATTGATCAGGATTGTACCCTGAATATTCTGACGGCCAGAGATGAAAAAGGCCTGGCCGCCTTGCGCCACTCCGCCAGCCATGTGATGGCACAGGCGGTGAAGCGTCTGTATCCCAGTGCAAAACTGGCGATTGGCCCATCCATTGCCGATGGTTTTTACTACGATGTTGATTTCGAAAATCCGATTACGGCAGAGGATTTGGCAAAAATCGAAGGCGAAATGAAGAAGATTGTCAAGGAAGGTCTGGCAATCCAACGCTTCACCTTGCCAAGGGAAGAAGCATTGGAATTGATGAAGAAAATGGAAGAGCCTTACAAGGTAGAATTGATTGAAGATCTGCCGGAAGGGGAGGAGATCAGCTTCTATCAGCAGGGCGAGTTTATCGACCTGTGTGCCGGTCCGCACCTGATGAGCACCAGAGATATCGGCAAAGCCTATAAGCTCACCAGCATTGCCGGTGCTTACTGGCGGGGCAATGAGCACAATAAGATGCTGACCCGCCTCTATGCCACTGCGTTTGCCAAAAAGGAAGAGCTGGAGGCATACCTGACGATGATGGAAGAGGCAAAAAAACGTGATCATCGCCGGCTGGGCCGGGAGCTTGGCCTGTTCATGATGCATGAAGCCGGTCCGGGCTTCCCCTTCTTCCTGCCAAAAGGGGTCATTTTAAGAAATACGTTACTGGAATACTGGCGGGAAATTCATAAAAAAGCCGGATATCAGGAGATTGCCACGCCGATTATCTTAAGCAGAAGCCTGTGGGAGAATTCCGGTCACTGGGATCACTATAAAGATAATATGTATACCACGGTAATTGATGAAATGGACTTTGCCGTAAAGCCGATGAACTGTCCGGGCGGGATGATGACCTATGCCTCGGAGCCCCGTTCTTACCGTGATCTGCCGCTGCGGATGGCGGAACTGGGCCTGGTTCACCGCCATGAGAAATCCGGTCAGCTGCACGGCCTGATGCGGGTCCGTTGCTTTACCCAGGATGACGCCCATATATTCATGACCGAAGATCAGATTAAAGATGAAATCAAAGGGGTTGCCAACCTGATCAATGATGTCTATACTCTGTTTGGTTTTGAATATCATGTCGAACTTTCTACCCGACCGGAAGACAGCATGGGCAGTGATGAAGACTGGGCGATGGCCATAAGTGCCTTGAAAGATGCTTTGGATGAACTGGGACTGGATTATGTGATCAACGAAGGCGACGGTGCCTTCTACGGCCCGAAGATCGACTTCCATCTGGTTGACGCAATTGGCAGAACCTGGCAGTGCGGTACTATTCAGCTGGATTTCCAGATGCCGCAGCGGTTTGAGCTGGAATACACCGGTGCAGACGGCGAGAAGCATCGTCCGATTATGATTCACCGGGTGGCATTTGGTTCGATTGAGCGATTTATTGGCATTTTAATTGAGCACTTTGCCGGCGCTTTCCCGACCTGGCTGGCGCCGGTCCAGGTAAAGGTGCTGCCGATTTCGGATAAATACAGCGAGTATGCAAAAAAGGTGACAGACCAGTTGGATGAGGCCGGAATCCGGGTGGAACTGGATACCCGTTCGGAAAAAATTGGCTATAAGATTCGCGAAGCCCAGACCCACAAGATTCCTTATATGCTGATTGTCGGTCAGAAGGAAGAGGAAAATGGTGTAGTATCTGTCCGCAGCCGTTTCCTGGGCGATGAAGGGCAGAAATCCCTGACCGAGTTCATTGCTGCAATCAAAGCAGAAGCTGCGGCCAAAATCATCCGCCAGGTTGAAGTAGAAACAAAAAAAGAATAAAATGAATCAGATCAATGCATACTATCCTTGATATCAATTCACAACGAATATTAAGGAGGTATGCATTTATTATGACTCAATTAGCATGTAATGTATCCAACTGTCTTCACAACTCTGACAGCCGCTGCTGTAAGCAGACCATTCTGGTTGACGGACATCAGGCCAAGGAGGCTCATGAAACCTGCTGCGGCAGCTTTGATGAGAATAAAGAAGGATTTTTCCAGAATGTCTTTAAAACTCCGGAAAACCGTCTGGAGGTAGACTGCGAGGCACTTAAATGTGTCTACAATGAAGACCGTCATTGTGTGGCAGAGCACATTGATATTGCTGGTGATGGTGCCAATAAGGCGGAATATACTGCGTGCGCTACTTTTAAGGTTCGTCAGTAGAATTTATTTGGGACAGAAACCGGGAAGGTGGTTTCTGTTCCGGATACATAGTTGCAGGGTGAGGACTTTGAGGGGGGTATCGGGAGTCCGCCGTGCAATTCATAATTTGCTAAACAAAAAATAAAGTTATATATTGACAAATCAAGAATAAGATAGTATAGTAATTAAGGTTGCGAAAGCAGCATGAACAAGAAAGCAGGTATCCACCTCACCTCGGCACGAGTAAGTGACCCGGGTTCATATTTAAGAAACACGCACAAACACTGCAGCGATTGTGTGATACTTAGATGGTGGATAGAGTATTCTATCTATTTTTTTTGCAGGAAAACAAACATGATTTTTTTAATGGAGGTGCACGACAATTAGCGATTTAATGATTAACGAACAAATCAGAGATAAGGAAGTTCGATTGATTGGACAGGACGGAGAGCAGTTAGGCATTATGCCGACGAAAGATGCGATGTTGCTTGCCCAGCAGGCCGAACTGGATCTGGTAAAGATTGCTCCGACCGCAAAGCCGCCGGTATGTAAGATTATTGATTACGGTAAATACCGTTATGAGCTGGCAAGAAAAGAAAAAGAAGCTAAGAAAAAACAAAAGGTAATTGAAGTGAAAGAAGTGCGGTTGTCCCCAAACATTGACACCAATGATTTGAACACCAAGATGGGTGCAGCGCGTAAGTTCCTGGAAAAGGGCGACAAAGTAAAGGTTACCTTGCGTTTCCGTGGTCGTGAGATGGCACATATGTCCAAGTCCAGGTACATTCTGGATGATTTTGCTGAAAAGCTGAAAGATATTGCTGTCATCGACAAGCCTTCCAAAGTTGAAGGAAGAAGCATGATTATGTTTTTAACTGCTAAAAAGTAAACAGATATCGATTTAAGGAGGAAAACAATATGCCTAAATTAAAGACAAGCAAGTCGGCAGCAAAGCGTTTCAAAAAAACCGGTACCGGTAAATTGGTAAGAAATAAAGCATACAAGTCTCACATCTTAACTAAGAAATCAGCCAAGAGAAAAAGAAATCTTAGAAAAGATATCGTTACGGATGCAACCAATGCAAAAGTAATGAAGAAGCTTTTACCATATCTGTAAGGTTGATTAGTTTAAGAAGGAGGAATGACCGATGGCAAGAATTAAAGGCGGTATGAACGCAAAGAAAAAACACAACAGAGTGCTGAAGATGGCAAAAGGCTACAGAGGCGCCCGTTCCAAACAGTATAGAGTAGCAAAACAGTCCGTAATGAGAGCATTAGCCAGCTCCTATGCAGGACGTAAAGAGAGAAAGAGACAGTTCAGACAGCTGTGGATCGCTCGTATCAATGCAGCAGCCAGAATCAATGGCCTGTCCTACAGCAAGTTCATGTATGGACTGAAATTGGCTGATGTCACAATGAACCGTAAGGTATTATCCGACATGGCAATCAATGATGCAGAAGGCTTTGCCAAACTGGCGGAGCTGGCAAAGAACAAGATTGCTTAAGCTTCGATCAGATGCGAATGTGAGAGGGTGTTTCAACGCAGGGCATCCTCTGTGATCATTTGCAGCGGTCGCTGTTTGTTTCCCGTACAATAGACAATAAAGAAGATGCCTCGACTGAGACATCCTCTTTATCTTATGTATGTATATCTGAAATCCTTATCCCTTAGCATCCGCCAAATAACTGGCAAAATAACTGATACATATTTGAACATCCACCCTGACTGCAATCTGAACCGCTTAATAGAGAACTAAAATCAAAATTACACATATGGCAAGCTCCTCCTTTCGTATTGTTTCCCTGGGAATAAATGAATTGTAACACTTTTGTAACAAATGGTCTATAGTAAAAAAATGGAAAAGCTTATTTTATGAAAAAGTGGTTGTCAGATAGCAAAATTTATGATATACTACCAAGCGTTGGCGGGAATGCTGGAATTGGCAGACAGGCTAGACTAAGGATCTAGTGATTGTATGATCGTGAGGGTTCAAGTCCCTTTTCCCGCAGTATACTAAGGGTATCATTAGCATTCCTCGATAGCTCAGTCGGTAGAGCACGCGGCTGTTAACCGCGCTGTCGTAGGTTCAAGTCCTACTCGGGGAGTTGATAGATTTGTATATATTTTCTTGAAAATTAGCAAAAAAGAAAATTTTTAAAAAATAGTTGACAAATCTATGTTAGGTTAGTATAATAACACATGTTGACTTGAGCAATTATCACTTGAGACAACGGTTTGCAGAAGTGGCGGAATTGGCAGACGCGCACGGTTCAGGTCCGTGTGGTAGTAATACCTTGTGGGTTCGACTCCCATCTTCTGCACTCATCTTACCGGATGAAT
>Ga0153996_1001321_pt1 | contig 10153 bp, 6 predicted proteins | sample TSNC080MetaG_FD_104728 | JGI IMG/M metagenome (GOLD analysis project Ga0153996, IMG submission 104728) | Attine ant fungus gardens microbial communities from North Carolina, USA - TSNC080 MetaG | ecosystem: Host-associated > Fungi > Mycelium > Unclassified | place: USA: North Carolina, Lumber... | reverse complement strand
TCAAAGTATTTTTGCGGTATCGTTATCTGTCGCTTTACAGAAACACTGATAATTTTGCGTTCCATTTTCTTATCACCTCTGATTGTGGCCTGTGCCATTTTTTATTCTTTATAGTTTGTGCTCACAAAACAAATTTATACGCATTTCCTTGTTTCTTTGTTTTTAGCATAGCATTGACCGATAGTCCTGTCAATCAGCGTTTCAGCCTGAATCCCCCCGGTCGAGAAGAAATGAAGCACTTCATCAGAAATAAGGCAGAATCAAGCGGTATCCGCTGATTCTGCCTTTGGCATTAATTTTTTATATTCCAGACCTTTTCGCCAGATAATTCATGGCACCGCCAGCCCGCAGCATTTCCTTATCATACTCCGAAGCTTCCAGGCGGACCTCAAATACCCGCGCTTTTCCTGCTGCTTTTACCCGGAACACACCTGACTCGATGCCCTCCCAGACATTTTCAATTTCCAGAACATCCCCCTGCTCCAGAAGCTCCCAATCAGCCGGTGATTCAAATACCAGCGGCAAGATCCCATAGTTGAACAGGTTCTCTTTATGAATGCGGGCAAACGATTTTGCGATGACCGCCTGAACACCTAAGTACATCGGCAATATTGCCGCATGTTCACGACTTGAGCCCTGTCCGTAGTTCTCCCCGCCGACGATAATCGAACTCTGCATTTTTTTCGCTCTCTCATAAAAGGTCGGATCGGTATAACAGAAGGTATATTCCGCAAACTTCGGAATATTAGCAATGTACTTCAGAATACTGGAGCCGGCCGGAATAATATCATCGGTTGTAATATTATCTCCGGTCTTTAAGACAATGTCTGCCTCTATCCGCTCTGCCATCGGTTCACGTACCGTCAAATCCGAAATATTGGGTCCCTTAACAATCGGTTCCAGCTGAGGATTCTTTGTATCCTCCGGTTTCAGGATCATCGAGTCATCAACTGCATATTTTAAAGGCTCCACTACTTCAGCCAGCAGACTGCAGTCAAAGAGTTCTCTCACATCACTGATATGGCCGGTAATCGCCGTTGCCGCCGCTGTCTCCGGACTCACCAGATAGACTTCGGCATCTGTGCTGCCACAACGTCCCGGGAAATTACGGTTGGAGGTACGCACGGAGATTCCTTTATATCCGGGCACCTGGCCCACGCCAACGCATGGTCCGCAGGCCGGCTCCAGAATCCGGGCACCGGAAGCAATCAAATCGGCCAGAATTCCGTCCTTCACCAAATGCTCCAGCACCTGCCGGGAACCAGGTCCCACCGACAGCTCAATATCCGGATGTGCCTTCCTTCCCTTTAAGATCATGGCTGCTCTGGCAATATCCGAATAAGAAGCATTGGTGCAACTTCCAATAAAGACAGATTGCGGTTTCACCTCCTGCAAATCTTTTACTGATGCGCCCTGATCCGGCATATGCGGTTTGGCAGCCATCGGCTCCAGAGCCGATAAGTCAATCTCAAGTACCTTATCATAAACCGCATCCGCATCCGGACTCAATTCCATAAAATCCCGGGCCCGCTCCTGCGCTTCCAGATAAGCCCGGTTCACATGATCACTGGGAAATACGCCGGAGGTAGCGCCTGCCTCAATGCTCATATTAGCGATGGTCTGGCGCTCCGTTACCGAGAGCGCTTCTACACCTTCTCCTGCATACTCCAGTACATATCCGACACCACCTTTGACCGTCAGCCGGCTTGTAATCTCCAGGGCAATATCCTTCGCGGTAACACCGGGAGAAAGCTTGCCTTTTAAGACAACCTGCATCACCTTCGGCATGTTGGTCCTAAAGCCGTCACCAAGGGCTGCTTTCGTAACAGTCAAGCCGCCGCTGCCGATGGCAAGGGCGCCCACGGCGCCAGAAGTTGGCGTATGGCTGTCGGCCCCCAGAATAATCTGTCCGGGCCGGGCAAATCTCTGACTATGTAGAAAATGACAGATACCGTTGCCTGGTTTCGAATAATAAATACCATACCGTCTGGCACATGATTTTAAAAACAGCTGATCATCAGTACTCTCCGAATCCGTTGATAATACATTATGATCACAGTAAAAATAGGTATCCACCTTCACCTTATCCACATCAATGGCACACAGCAGCTGGCCAATCATAATAGAGGTAAGATCATGCCCCAGGGTCTGATCCACCTTCACCGTAATCGGTGAACCGGTGGTCATCTCCCCTTCCAGCAGATGCGAGGCAATTATTTTTTGAATCATGTTATATCCCATAAAAATGTCTCCTTTTCACTTCCAACAGAAAATCCACTAGCACATTTTTCAACCTACAATCCATCCATATACACCCAGAAAACCAAGCAGGGCGCCGCTTAATGTATACAATACAGCAGCAAACAATAGTTTTTTAAAGAAATCATTTTTATCTATGTTCTCCGGCAAAGATGCCATACTAATACCACCAACGGTTGACAAGGGGCTGACTACAACTAAATTAGAACCGACAACAATACCGGCAACCAGAGCGGAAGCCGAAACCCCCAGGCTCTTGCTGAGTTCCCCCGCAATTGGTATCAACGTTGGCATAACAACACCTACAGAGCTGGATACCGCAGACATCAATCCGCCTAAAATGGCCATAATACCGGTTGCGGTAACATCCGTTATACTATTCGACAGCGCGTCCGCAAGATAGGTTATGCCACCGCCTGCATTAACGACAGAGACAAGAATGGAAACGCCGCCTATCAAAAGCATGATCGGCCAGGGCAGCCCCTTAATTACCTCCTTTTCATCTGCGCATCCCAGCAATATAAGGAAAGCTCCTCCACAAAATGCGATCAGTCCAATGTCGTATTGCAGAACTAAAGCAAGAATTACAACTGTTAAAATTACCGCAAGAGTAAGCATTTGTTTTTTATCCAGCTTTTCGATCGCTCCTGCTTTGTCGTGCTCTGCGTTTGGAATTTTATAGCCTTTTCGAACAATATAAACAATGATTGTATTCATAATCATCGTTATGATTACACAAAGCCAAATGGGTAAATAGTTTTCAACACCAACCTGTCCGCCAAGGGAGGCTGCTGTTGCTCCATGAATTGCCAGTGGCGACAAGCCGCCTGCCATAACACCGTTGGCTGTGGATAAACACATTAGCAACGGATCAATTTTACGCTCCACAGCAATGGCAAACGCTATCGGTAAAAGGGCGCCACAAAATGGTACTCCGGCTCCAAGGGCGCATAAAGCGGTTGATCCGATAAACATAGCAAAGGGCAATAGCTTGTCATTTCCTTTTGTTAAATAAACCATACCTTGAACCAGCTTTTTCATTGTTCCATTCAACTGCGCAACGCCAAAGAGCATCATGACTGCAATAGACATAAAAAATACTTGTGTCGGCCAACCCTTAACATAAATATCCTTCTGTGGGATCTCGACAATATAGTAGCCAACTGCAAAAGCAAATATTACAGCCACAAGACCAACATTCATTTTACGGACGACACCAATTACAATTGCTAAAACAAGGCTAACCAAACAAATAATGGGAACAAATGCTTCCATACCTTTCTCCCTCCTTTACGATTGATCAAATGTCATTACGAACATAAACCAGTCCTTCTGCAAGCAATCTTGCAGTGCGTCCCATATTAGCTTTTGTAACAATATAATTACCATCCATATCCTGTTCAACAGTTACTTCAACTGCAATAATACCTCTGGGATGTCCAAAGCGAACTTCACCGGTTTCTTTTGCTATGTCTGTGTTAACTTTATAAACAACGGAACCCGGTATCATGGAGGCCACAGTGGTACAAATTGATCCTGTTCCCATAAAGGTGTCGTGGGCAGTATTATTAAAAATATTTCTTGCCAGAAAATCAAAGTCTTCTTCATGAATTGTTTTACCAGTCGCATAATCAGTATAGGATGTTCTTTCGGCTACAAATGCAAGGCAGGGACGGGATGGGCTCAACGCAGTAGCGTCTTCTGCATTCTCCACAAAACCCAGCTTTACAGCCGCTGCGCACCGAATCGCCACGCATTTATTGATGATATCACTGCTTTCTATTTCCAAACGGTTTTCCGTCCCGGTTGCACCAACTGTACTTGCATGCACAAAAACGAAGGGGTTCATCATGTCTACAAATGAGCATTCAACCGTGCCAATACCGTCGACCTCCATATAGTCGATTACATTGCCTGTCGGCAACAATTTCCCGGTAGATGAACCGGCAAACGCACTGTTATTGACATTAATCCGGGCGCCAGTACCAGGAACACCGGCAATGGAATAATCTCCATAAATAAGCGCTTTCCCATCTTTAACCGGAACATACGCAGTTAAAACCTGATGAGAATTTGTCATGTTTATCCGCACCGTGGTAATCGGTTCTGTAACTTTGACCATTCCATTGTTAATCGCATAAGGACCAACAGCCGCCGATATATTACCGCAATTAAATTCCCAGTCAACATAATTACTTTTAATCTGCACCTGGCCAAATGTGTAGTCAATATCCGCATCCTCAATGCTCGGCGGACCGATGATCGCTATCTTACTATAACCCTCCCAGGAGCCCCCCATCCCATCGATTTGTCTGGGATCCGGACTGCCAAATATGGCCAATATCACCTTATCACGTTCTACCGGGTCAGCCGGCAGTTCATTCCATAAAAAGAAAAAGGCTTTACTGGTTCCCCCACGCATTAAAGTATAACGGTACGATTTCTGATCACTCATTGTTTTTCTCCTTTCATTTCATTGTGTTTGCCTGTTTCATTTTTTATTCTTGATTGCTGCAAAGAGAGGTCATACTGCTTACAATATCTGCATGGATTGCCTTGCCCATCTCCACCGCTGTTGTAACCGCCTTATTTAAATCATATGTCGTTTTAAGTCCTATTTCCTGAATCATATTCAATAAATCTTCCGTTGCTATATTGCCTTTTGCTCCCGGTACAAACGGGCAGCCACCCATAGCGCCCAGGGATGCGTCAAATTTATAAATACCTTCTTCCAAAGCGACATACGCATTGGCGATTCCCATTCCTCTTGTATCATGCAAATGAATTGAGAGCTGATCCAGGCTTATGTATTTTTTCAGATATTGGATAACTTCCCGCGTATGCTTTGGATTGCTAATGCCTGCCGTATCGGCAATGCCAAACATACTAACGCCTGCATTTTTAGCTTCTTCACATATCCTTAGTACCCGTTCCATCGGAATCTCATCGCCAAAAGGCGAACCAAACACACAAGGCAATGCCAGAATGATATTTAAATCCCGGGCCTCAGCTGCCATACGCTTAAAATCGTCCAAGGAATCTTCAATCGATTTGTTGGAGTTTCTCTGATTATGTATTTCACTCACTGAAAGTACAAATCCTACCGTTTTAACACCTGCTGCCCTGGCATTCTCCACACCTCTTTTGTTCAATGCAAGTGCCAGTACTTCAACCTCCTTCTGATCAGCATAGTCCAATATTCCCTCTACCACCTGAGCGGCATCTGCCATCTGAGGTACCGCTTTGGGATTTACAAACGATGTTACTTCAATCATCTTTGGGCCGCAGTCAATCATTTTTTTAATATACTCAAGTTTTACTTCTGTTGGAATCATATGCTTATGATTTTGCCAGCCATCCCTCGGGCATACTTCAGCAATGTCAATTTTCTTTGCAAATTCCATGTTTAGCCTCCTTCCTAAACTCAGCTTTAATTCACTGCCCCCTTAGCTTTATATCCTTCATACTTTTCCTTGCTGATTCCTATAGCGGCAAAAATCTCTTCATTGTTTTCGCCCAGATCTGGCGCTGCCTTTTTATATTGGCAAGGATATTCGCTCATCTTAATTGGATTTCCGATCACAGTCAGGTCACCGGCTTCCGGATGAGGAACGGTTACCAGCATCTCGCGAACTTCAACGATGTTCTTGTCGGCACATACATCCGCGCAATCATAGATTGGTGCGGCAGGAATTCCTGCTGCGTCAATAATCGCTACACATTCCACTGCCGTTTTATCACTGGACCACTGCTCCATAACCACTCGCAGTTCCTCGAAATTTTTATTTCTGCATGGCGTATCAATAAATCTTGGATCCTGGGCCAATTCTGGCATCCCCATGGCTTCCGACAGTCTGACAAAATGAACATCAGTTCCACTGGCAATTACATAATGAGTATCCTTTGCTTTGTAAGAATCATAAGGAGCGGAAGTAATATACCGGTTGCCGGTCTTCTCCGGCACCTTGCCGGCATGGACATACTGCATCAGCTTTGCTTCCATACCGGATACAATACTGTCAACCAATGCCACATCAATCCGCTGCCCCAGTCCGGTTTCTTTCTTTTTGTAAAGAGAAGACACAATGCCAAGTGCACAGTTGAGTCCAGCAAACAAGTCACCAATCGCCATACCCGCTCTGGTTGGTTCCATTCCCGGCCAGCCGGTGATACTCATGGAACCGCCCATTGCCTGAGCAATCAGATCATAGCCCGGACGATGGGAATAAGGCCCATACTGTCCGAAGCCTGAGATGGATGCATAGACCAGTCCCGGATTCAGTGCTTTACATGCGTCATAACTAAAACCCAGCTTTTCAAGAACACCCGGTCTCATGTTTTCTACCAGGGCATCTGCTGATTTGATCAGCTCGCCAAACAGTTCCTTACCCTCTTCCGTTTTTAAATCCACAGCAACACCTTTTTTATTGCGGTTTAAATTTTGGAAATACATGCTTCGGCCGGTATTTTTCTCTTTGGGATTAGCGTTTCTTACAAAGTTTCCGCCCCCTTTTAAGTTTTCTACCTTAATTACCTCGGCTCCCATATCGGCAAGAAACATGCTGCAGTAAGGACCTGCCAGAAAATCTGTAAAATCCAACACTCTGATACCTGTTAGTAAACCTTTCTCCATTTTCATTTCCTCCATACGTTGCTGCTCCTTTCCATCCCCAACATTTTTTCTTGTACTTTAAATCAAAAGCAAAAAGTGTGCCAACTTTGAAAAACAAGATAAAAAGGCCATTCTCCGACAAATTGCCCGCCAAAGAATAACCTCTTTTTGTAAACTTTGTCAATCGAAAGTTTACGTTTTTAATTATTTAACTTTTTAAATAATGCCTGGCGGCTGATCCCCATCGCCTTGGCAATATCTGTTTTGCTGACATTATGATTCATCATTGACAGAATGACCATTTCCTCCACCACTTTGTTTAATTCCCTGATGTTGATCTTTAAATCATCTGTTACCAGGGCGCTTTTTTCCAGGTTTCTTTTTAATATTTCTTCCTTTCGGTTATCCCCCCGGTATACATAGTAGCGCCGGGCGGTATTGCGCAGTTCCCGGACATTTCCCCACCAATCGTGTTCCTTCAGCAACTGCTCAAATTCCGGTTCCAGCTTAATTTCTTTCAACTCCACACCTTCATAATCGGCCAGAAAACACTTAAACAAGTAAACAATATCTCCTTTTCGCTCATTTAAAGGTGGAATCGCCAGTTCAAATGTATTCAGCCGAAAATACAAGTCGCGGCGGAACTCTCCGGCCTGTACCCGCTCCACCAACTCCCGATTGCTGGCCGCAATAATACGCACATCCAAAGGAATTACATAATCGGACCCGACCCGCATTACTTCCTGCTGCTCGATGACACGAAGGAGCTTGGCCTGCAGGTTTAAGGGCATGCTATTGACCTCGTCCAAAAAAATGGTGCCTTTATGGGCCAGTTCGAACATACCGATTTTCCCTTCTTTCCGGGCACCGGTAAATGCACCGCCGACATAGCCAAACAATTCACTTTCCAGCAGATTTTCATTGATTGCTGCACAGTTCACGGCAACAAAGGGGCCGTTCTTCCGGGCACTGCTGGTATGAATACTTTGGGCAAACAATTCCTTGCCGGTTCCGCTGTCACCGCAGATCAATACTGTCCCATCGAAAACAGCCAGCCGTTTGGCCTGTTCTATGACCCCCTTCATCCCTGCATCTTTGGTTTTAATATCTTCGAAGCGGAAGACGGCTGCCAAACCTTTCTTCGCCAGCATAAAGCGGATATTCTGCTCGATATGCTGAATCTGGGTCACATTCTGAATCGTCAAAAGCAGCTGGCGGCTGGTCTGATCCAGCGAAAGCACTGATGTGGAGACAGCCAGATTTCGCTGTTTATCGGTAATTAACATATCTTTACATTCCCCCGGCTTCAGCTGGCGATACGCACCAACATGATAACCGGGCAGCAAGGTATCAATGTCCACATGCTTGACATCGTCCGCCCCTATTCCCAACAGTTCTTCACTCTTTCGGTTGAAATGCAGAATCCGGCCGTCCATGGTAACCACGGCAACGCCCTCATTGACCTGATGCAGGACAGATTCCAGCAGATTGCTCCGGAGGGCCTCCTGACGCACCTGCTTAAGCAGACGTTTCGTTTCCACGTACGCATTCAGTAGTGTGGAATCCTGCACCATAATATTAATAAAGTTCAGATATCTGCGGACTGCCAGTCTCTGAACCAAACCGGTTCCGACGATTACCTCATCCTGATTAAGCTCAAAGGAATTTATCATCCGCTCCGGTTCGTTAATATTGTTGTACCAGTAACACTCCACCTCTATACGAATCAGCTCGCCATACTCTTCAAGATTAAACCGGGCGCTCTGGTGAAGCACCAGCTTTACTTTTTTATAACTTTTCGCTGCATGGTTAAGCGCCAGCAGGATGTCCGAAGCGCTGACCACCACCCGCACTACCGGTATCCCCAGATTCAGAGCCGCAATATCCTGATAGTGGCCGCCTCGTGTTATGATTGCCTGAAATCCATCCTTTACCAGTTTCCAGGCCTTTTGTTCAAGAGGCCTGGTTCCGATCTGACAGACCACCACCTCGCCACTGTGTATTTGTTCCTTCAAGAGTTCTTTCGCTCTTTCGACAATGCTTTCGTTTGTTTCTAAAAATGCTATTTTTTCCATATCGACATACCTCCCTTGTCTATCTATAAGAGCAAAAATCATGCCAACTTTTGAAAACTTTTATTTACATTCTATCACAACACGCTCTGTCATGGAACTTCGGATGTGCCATGTCAGATAATTATTTCTTTAGGATAGAACGTTCCTTACAATGGTATAACACACTGTCCTAAATAGGCAGAATCTAATAGAGGAGACCGAAAAGATTCGGTCTCCTGACAAAAAGGAAATTACTCTTTCCAGTATATTTTCTCTGGCAAATAGTATTCCTGTATATCGCTGTATAAAAGTTCCGCTTCAAAGTGGTCACTTCCAGATGCATGTACCGCAGACATACTGAGAACAATTCCTTCAGGTTTAAAAAAACATAATACACTTTCTGGAATACTGAATGGACCTGGCAATCTATATTCCGGAGTTTGGAATTTCAGCATTTCAGGAAAAAGTTCTTCATTGTACGAGGTAACAGGTTCACTTGGGAAAAACGCCTTCTCAAAAAAGTTTTTTTCAAAGTCCTTATTTACTGTATATAAATCATTGAATGTAATTAATTTTAAGGATTGCATATCTATATTAAGGGAGTATAATCCGGTAGTTGGAAATTGGTTTCCCTCTAAATCGCTTGTTCCCCAAAAAACGATACTGATCATTTTAGAGTTTTGTAAGGTGACAGTCGCTTGATAGTCAAGAATGAATTTGGGATCCTTTGGCATACGTAAAGGGTCAAACCATGCCATATCCAGTACTTTGGTTAAAATAATTGTATTTATTTCTTCTGCCTTATATCCAGAAAAAACAGGATATTGAATTTTGATAGAGCTATCCTTATTTGGTGCTTCTGTATAAAGTCTCATTTCATAAGAGAGTTGAGACATAGAAGTCGTTGAGGTATCTATAATATTGTCTGTTTCCAATTCTATATTATTTATCTGCACTTCTTCCGAATTTTGTTTTTGTGCAGAATTCGAGCATCCTATTATCCCTAACATACACAAAATAAAAACAACAACATATCTGGTAAAATTTTTCTTCATATAATAACTGTTCCTCCAATTGGCAATCAGACTTCTACTTCTTATACAAACATAATAATCTCCATTCCGCCGCCTTTGGCTGGCGGCACAAATAGTAATGAAAGTGTTTCCACCTCCAAGTTTTCGTGTTATAATAGACTCATTATCAAGGCATCCCGACATCAACACCAGAT